>Ga0222713_10004323_pt1 | contig 14301 bp, 12 predicted proteins | sample C33_649DmetaG_FD_165061 | JGI IMG/M metagenome (GOLD analysis project Ga0222713, IMG submission 165061) | Estuarine water microbial communities from San Francisco Bay, California, United States - C33_649D | ecosystem: Environmental > Aquatic > Marine > Unclassified | place: USA: California...
GTGTAGCCTTTTCGCGAATATCATCCTTAAAAGTGGTCACGTAGCTTTCAGCCTTCTTGTTTAATCGTCTTTCCATATTGTTTTATGTTATATATTATATTGTCAATTCTTTAGTTCAATTTTTTTTATATATAAAAAAACTACTTAAAGAAATTAATTTTTCTTCTTTCTGCCACGTGTTGGTTTAGGTTTTGGCTTTTCTGAAGGAGTAACGGTTGAGAAAGTGGGATTATCTAATTCATCAATTATTATTTCACTCATAACAGATACATCGTCTGAAATGTCTGAAATCTCAGTTGTAGCTTTATGATCATTATTCGGTAAATCATTATTAGTAGTAGTAGTAGTAGTAGTAGTTAAGTTGACTGTATCTATATTATCTTTACTCAATAAATTATCGCAACTTTGCTTTATATGTTTAAAATTATCATATACGTTTTCGTCTGTAATTTGTGATTCTTCGTTAAATATCACATTGTTTGATTTTGTAGACAAGGGAGTGTTATTATGGACACTTTTATCGTCATTATTTTCTATAATGTCATTTATCATTTTAACGCTTTCTTCGTCTGTAATAATGGATGTAGTTTGATTTCTTTGAACATTATCTTCCATATTTAATTTTATTTCATTGATTGATGGCTGTTCGCCTACAAATTCTTCGATAATCTCCTTCTTTTTCTCTTTATTCATTTCAATGGTCTCATCAAATTTGATATCGGTGCTTATATGTGTGTACATTAATTGAATCTTATTACTGAATCGCTTTAAATGTTTGGTATGTAATTTGTGAAAAAATTCAATATAGGTTAAGAACATAGACACCTTTTCTTTTATAACAGTTAATTCAAAATTATAGGTTGTAATAAAGTTATCAATATTTAAACCGATAGCTTGCTTGCCTCTATGTACATTTAATTCATTCTCTCTTGTATTCAAATTTGAAATAATTGAATTGACAATAACCAGGATATTTTCATGTATTTCAGTAGTTGTTTCGAAACTGTATTCTTTAAACGGTTCTAAATCCTTGTAAACAGGAAAATTATTAACCTTAATTATTTCAGTGATTTTCTTGTCGTTAATATTTTCATAGATATATTCAGTTATTATTTTATAAAGCTTGAAGTATTCGCAGTACATTCGGTTATTAATCGCCAAAAAAAGACGTTTCATATCATCGTATTCAACATCAATTAGCTTGCTTTGGAAATGAAATGAGTCTAACCCAAAAACGAATAGTTTATTTTTATTGTTTTTAATAAACTCCGAATAAAACAATTTTAACTTATTTATGCGTAATTGTAGTATATCAAAAACACCTTTTACATTATTTCGTATTGATGTTATATTATTAAAATCAGTTTTTAATTTACTTATTCTATTTTCCATATTAATATAAGGAAATAATATTTATTTTATCAATTAAATATAAAATGATGGAAGAACTCAATGAAAATGACGAGATTGTTTTATCTAATAAACCTCAAATAGAATGGACACCTGAACACGAAAAAATATTGATTGAATGGGCTGACAAAGCAATGTGTTATAGATGGCTACACTCAAAAGCAAACGCAATGTTTTCCAGTTTGAACGCTTGGTACACGATTCCGGTGATTATCATTTCTACATTAACTGGAACCGCGAATTTTGCGCAGGAAAGAGTACCATTGGAATATCAAAGTTATTTTGTTATGATTGTAGGCGCGTTTAATATTACAGCAGGCATTATAACAACTATACAACAGTTTTTAAAAATAACCCAATTAAACGAAGCACACCGTGTTAGTAGTATAGCATGGGACAAGTTTTACAGAAATATTAAAATAGAGTTAGCCAAACACCCTATAGAGAGAATAGATGTTAAGCAAATGATTAAAATGAGTAAGGAGGAATTTGATCGACTAATGGAAACCAGTCCAAATATACCAGAGAAAATCCTGGCGCAATTTAAGGATAATTTCAATAAAGAGGCGGTATTTGATAAAATCGTTAAGCCTGAAGTATGTGATATTCTTATTCCAACAAATGATTATAGAAATCCTTGGTACAATGAGGAGAATCGTGCTAAAGCAATAAGTGATACCATTAAAATTAAAATGGTAAATGATAACAAACAGAAAAAACAAATAGAATTAAATAACAAGATAGTAACTGATTTTGTTGAACTATTTAGAAATCTAAATAACAGAGAGCCAATGGAAACCGAAATTATGGATAATTTGAAGGATAAGGTCGATATTATTACTATAAAAAAAATACTTGATGAAGGTAAGGTATTAAATTTGTTTATAAATCCAAATATAGATGATGGTAATATAGTTTAGTTTGAAAATCTTAAACTGTTGGATAATCATTGGGTAAAACAATTATTGAAATGATTATGAATATATAAAATAACATATATACTCCATATACATCTTCACCAATACCATAAAATTTCATTATTTGTGTTATAACATAAAGAAGTATAATTGAAATGCCTAATAATGTAATTATATTCATTTTATAATATTATTTTAGATTATTTAATAATTATATAAATCCTAAAAAATTATATTATTAAATAATCAGTATTTTCATTGTATAAATCGTTTAAGTGTATTTTATCTATAAAATGATAACTTAATGATATTTGCTGTTCGTACTCTTTTAAAACATAAATTGGTGTATTTTTTAAATATTCACCATTATCTAACTCTATTTTTCCCAAAAAAACGGAATCATAATTTTCGCCCCATTTACCATCATGATCAGAAATTCTCATAGTCAATATTTCCATATTTTTATCTAATCCTGGATCCTCAAGCCGTTCTTTTTTAGTATCAGAACTATCAATTTCATCATTTGGTAGATTTTCAACCATTTTCATTTTACCTAAAAATAATCCAAATCTTATTATACTTCCTTTTTTGTATCTTCCGTATTCATTGTCTGTAATTAACACATTATCAACTTTCGCAGGTTTACCTGTTTCCGACCAACCACCTTCTCTGATTGCATTTTTATAATCGGTAAAATAATAATATGGTCCCAATATAGCATTTTTATCCTTTGGCGAATTACCAAAAGTGTATGTAAATGTTACCTTATTATGTTTGTGTCCATTCATTCCAATATATCCAACAACTGGCAATTCATAATTGTCGCCATTTTTGTTTTTCAAATAAATAAAATCATCATTATTTATAAAAAAGTTTGTTACACTGGAATCTATAAAAAAATTATTAATTCTTTTATGATTAATTATTTCATCTAATAAAGTAAACCACATTTGGTTTGCTCTATATACGTCATATATATTTAATTTACATTCGGTTAAATCAAACACAATATGAACATCTCGACTATTTAAATAAAATCCTTTAAAACATATATTTTTATCAAATTCAGAATGGTTTGTTAAACTCAACAGGTTAAATAGCATTAGTTTGGAGAGATTAATTACATTATCACTATTTACATTTGTATACATCGTTTGTAACACGGGAAAAAATAACGCTTCACTTAATTCATCCTTATATAGCAAATACGTTAAATATGGATTCTTTTTATTATTTTTAATTTCATATGCAGTAATTTTTATTTTAATGTTACTACATAATATATCGTCAACATTTTCTACCAATCGGTTTAAAGCGGTATAATTATAAATATTTGGTTCAACTGGAGTATATACATCTTCATCGTTTTCCATTTATAATTATATTTATGTATTTTCTTTTTAATTAATTTTTATTATTTATCTAATTTATTTATCTATTTTTCGTTTAATTGTTTCTTTAACTTGTTCTTCTCTGCTATCCAAAACGTGTTTTGTTAAATCCTCAGCTGTTTTTGGGTCACTCTTGTAATAATTTTGTAAAGCGGCTAATAGTGTTTTGCCATTGATTGGTTTTTTTATTTTGCTTTTCTTATAAACTAAAGCCCCACCGTTTATATCAAAACAGTCGATCGCGTTTGTTTTCATAGTGGTTACAAGACCTTCGGTTAAAGTCTTCTTTTTATTAGTTCTTTCCTTTATTTCTGCTTTTAATTCCGATATTTCTGTATCCATCTTTATCCACTCTTTAATATTATTAATTAATTGTTCCTTTGTTTCCATTAATTAATAATAATATTTTATATTTATATTTGTTGTGTTAATTATATATTTGTAGTCGATTGTTTATTACTGTGTCTCTTACACAAGTTGTTTTCAAAAACTTTGCTACCACATTGTGTGCCTTTATTTTTACCAGTCTTTAAAATTTCTTGGCATAACAAAACTTGTCCATTATTATTTGTATCTCCTTCTGCGGTTAAAGTACCAATTACTATATTTTCATTTGTTAAGTCAATTACTATAATATTGTCATTTGTTATGTTATTTGAAACAGTTTTGGGTTTTTTATTCATCTTTGCTAATTTTACAGATTTTTTCAACTCCTCCTTTGCTTTCTCTTTCTCCTCCTTTGCTTTCTGCTTCGCTTCATCCTTCTCCTTCTGTTTGTCCTCCTTTTCCTTTAACTTCAAATTCTTTTTCTCTTCTTTAATCTTCTCAGCCTTTTTATTTTTATAATTTCTAATAATCATTTTTTTATGATTCCAACAGTAATGTTTATCATCACCAAAATTATCACTAAGGTGTTCATAATCTATTTGTGTACCCATATAATTACATTTTATATATTTACAATCTTCCAAATTTAAATTTTGTTTATAAACTTCTACTACATTTTGACTATTAAAGTTAAAATGAATATTAGGTGTTAAATACTCGCACTTTTTATAATAACTATTTGTTGGTATAGTATCTGTATCAGCATTATAATTAACATCAATATAATTAACACCACCAACTTTTGGCAAATTTAATTCTTCATAATAAGGCAATAAACCAGTAGATTTTTTTCGGCAATAAGGGCAACGCACTTCATTTTCTTTTAAACGTGTTGCACTGCCTTCCATATTATTGAATTTTTTTTTATGATTTAATAAGTCATTATACAATGGTAAATAATTGAACTTATGTCCACAGTTCATTTCTACAAATTTATCTGTTAATGGTTTATTTGTAATTAAACATATATTGTTGTCTTCATCTGTTTTATGATTATTTTCCTCATCATCTAATGATTTATATAATTCAGCAAAAAAATCTATACCTCCTTCCACAATGTATTTTTTCATTATATGTTATATTTTAAGATATATCTTTATATTTATTATATTTAAATATTTTATCAATGCCACCACCGGAAATTTGGGGTCCTGCTACATGGACATTATTCCACGTTTTAGCCGAAAAGGTTAACGAATTTGCTTACCCTCGTATAGCAGGTCAGATATTTGATGTAATTAAAAGAATTAGTAGTGCTTTACCCTGTCCTGAATGTGCTCAAGATGCCTCTATTTTTTTAGGAAAAGTGAGAATACACGAATTACGAACCAAAAATGATTTTAAAAATATGGTTTATATGTTTCATAACTATGTTAACGCTAAGAAAAGAAAACCATTATTTAACTATTCTAATTTAGAGATTTATAAACAATATAATATTGTGTCTGTTTTCAACAGATTTATATCTGTTTATCATACAAAAGGAAATATGAGACTTTTAGCCGAATCTTTTCAAAGACAATTAATTATTAAGAATATTAGAGAATGGTTTAGTAGAAACATATGTTTTTTTATTCCGAGTCAACAAGCCCCAAGTGGTGTTACAGTTTCTGAAGAAGCGAATGGTGTTTTAAACGAAGCGATAGTTGAAGCACCGGTTGTCGAAGAACAACCTACGAGTAACTGTTGTGGTTCTACGCAAGAACAAGTTCCTGAAGTAGTTCCTGAACCTGAGGTTATTGTTCCTGAACCCGAAGTAGTTCCTGAACCTGAGGTAGTTCCTGAACCCGAAGTAGTTCCTGAACCTGAGGTAGTTCCTGAACCTGAGGTAGTTCCTGAACCTGAGGTAGTTCCTGAACCTGAGGTAGTTCCTGAACCTGAGGTAGTTCCTGAACCTGAGGTAGTTCCTGAACCTGAAGTAGTTCCTGTTGAAGAAGTAGTTCCTGAACCTGAAGTAGTTCCTGTTGAAGAAGTAGTTCCTGAACCTGAGGTTATTGCTCCTGTTGAAGAAGTTGCTCCTGTTGAAGTTGCTCCTGTTGAAGAAGTTGCTCCTGTTGAAGAAGTTGCTCCTGTTGAAGAAGTTGCTCCTGTTGAAGTAGTTGCTCCTGTTGAAGTTGCTCCTGTCGAAGTTCAAGAAGAAGTAGCACCTGAAGAAGTTAAAAGTGAAGAAGAAACCGAAGTTTCAACTGAAGTAGTATCAGAAGTGCCTTTAAGCGAAGCGGCTGTTACTGAAGAACCTGTAAAGCCAAAAAGAGGCAGAAAGAAGAAGACTGTTTAAATGGTGCCAACTAATGTCCCGTCCTTATAAACTTGACATTTAAACGTCTGCTCGTTAGGTTGATAACAAATATCTTTATTACTGGAGGTCTCATTGAATAATAACCAGCTTCCAACTCCTGACGCATACATTATTGTAACAATCATACTCGAAAAAGCAGCTCCTAATAAAGCATTACCAAACAAATCTATACTACTGGCACAACCTCTCCATAATTTCACAAATATATCCAAAAACCAATAAACTAAAAACGGTATTACTATCCAATAATTAATATATCCTGTTGAAAACATTGGTAACCCAATGTACATAAATGTAAATGCAAAAACAAAACTACTAAATGAGTTATTACCATAATTATTGTATTTGACACGTCTACAATCTGGCGCGCCCCGATTTTCATCAAAAGGTTGAGATCCAACCGCATATAAACCTGCTACTCTAAGAACAGAGCATAATAATAATAACCCTAAATATAGTAATCCTTTAAAATTCTGAAACACTAATGACAATGATAAAATCAGAAAACTAATAATAATAGGAGAAAATACTGTTAACCATACAACTAATGATATTGGAGTAAAAAAGTCTAATGCCGTGTCTCCGGCTCCTTGTAATCGTGGTCGTTGATCCATTATATAATAATAATTATTATTTTATTATTATACATTCTATCAAATATAAGTTAATCAGTTTATTTTTCTAAAATTAAATCAAATACTTCGTTAATGTGGTTTATAGAGTGAAATTTAATACCCTTTATAATTTCTTTGTCCTTGTATTTTTCCATAATTTTATCAAAATCTTTATCATTTTCTTTTGGAAATATAAATTCGGTTATTCCAGATTTTATAGAATGAATTATTTTCTCTCTAAGACCTCCAATTTCTGTAAGATAATATCCAAAATGTGTCTCTCCAGTGATACCAAAATGGTTCTTAATTTTGATGTCGTTAAACAAACTATAAATCAACACTGTGAAAGCGGTTGTTGCTGACGGTCCATCCTTTTTGGTACTAATATCCGGACAATGAATATGAATTCCGCAAACATTATTGTTTTTAGGGTCATTGTATTTTTCAATCAAATATTTCTGTCTCTCTACACTTGTTAAATTCCAAGCATTTGTTAAACTCACACTAATCGATTCCTTCATAACATCTCCCATTGAACCAGTCAATACTAAATCCAAAAATTTATTTGATGGAATAAAACTTGCTTGTAGTGGCAGCACTCCACCCGACCCATAACTGTTAGCCCAAAGAGCATTAATGAGACCAACTTTGTTTTCAGTATGAATTTTATGAATTTTTGTTTTTGGCTTATCTTTAAAATACTTATTAGTAATGTCATCTTTGCTTATTACAATTGGTAACTCAATATTTGTATTTAATTCCTTCAAAAGATTTAAATTAATCTCTCCTACTATTTCAAACAACTTTTCCTTTAGTTTTCTAACACCCGGCTCTAATGTATATTCTTCAACTATAAATTTAATAGTTTCATCTGCAAAATGAATGGTGTCTTCTAATCCGACTTTTTTATAAATTTCTGGAAGTAAATGGTTGTTGCATATTACAACTTTATCTTCTATTGATAAGCTTTCAAATTTTATTCTATGTACTCTATCAAGTAATACTTTATCTATTGATTCAACGTCATTATATGACAAAATAAATAACACTTTGGATAAATCAATGTCGATTCCCGAAAAATATTTATCTTGGAAACAATCGTTTTGTGTTGGATCTAACAAATGTGTTAATATTCCAGTAATTTCCTTACCATGTTCAGTCTTGCTGATTTTGTCGACTTCATCAAAAACAATAATTGGGTTCATACATTTTTTATCCATCAATATTTGGATTATTTGAGACCAAGTTGAGCCGACATATGTATAACTATGACCAACCAACGTCGACGCATTCGAATCACCGCCCAAAGCTATTAGAGCAAATGGTCGGCTAACCCCATTTTCATCCTTTAAACATTCGGATAAACCTTTTGCCAAGGTGGTTTTGCCTATGCCGGGATTACCTTCAAAGCCAAAACAGGCTCCCTTTTGTTCGCCATTTATCCATTGACCAATTATACGTTCTATTTGTTTTTTCGCCTTATCGTGACCATGTACCGCCTTATCCAAAGTATGTTTAACATTGCCCATATAATCCGTGATTTGTTTCATATTATTTACTAATTTTGTTATATCGCCTTTAATCTCTGTGCTGTTTAAGATTTGGTTCATATTTGCCAGAGTGTCAAATTCTTTTATAAGGTCATTAATTATTTCTGTATTTGAATCGTTTAAAAAACCATTAATGCTATCTATAATGCGAACACACATTTCCTCTTTGGTTAGATGCGAATATTTAAAACGTGGTACATTATATTTCTTTTTAATAATATCTAATACTTTTATATTTGCTATAATTTTTTTCTTGTCGCCACTAACCAAATATGATTTAATTTTTCCAATTTTTTCAGAAATGTTATTTGATCCAGTATTATCACCTTGTATTTTTTTTATATATTTAAATATTTCGACACTTGTATACTTCTCTTTATAAGGTATTTCGGGTAATATTTTTTCAATATTATATTTTTTATATATATCCTTAAATTGGTCTCTTATAGTATTCATAATATGTAATATTGGTTCTCTCTTATAAACACTAAAAGGTATTTTTAAAAGTCCGTCCAGATATTGACGCGCTTTTGAGCCCGAATCTTCTGATTTGGCCTTCACCTCCTTCAGTTTCATCATTGCTTTCTCTTTAACATTATCGTTTGCTTTAAGCAAACAAATTTGTTGCTCCAGCGGTATTTTATTTATATCAAAATTCGACAATTCATTTGTATATTGTATTGTCTTTTTCATCGCATTTTTAAAACATTGTTTTATTGGCCAAGGAAAACTATCAAACAACATAGTTTGTTCTTGTGTATCTACATTTCCATTTGAATCATTAGAGAGAAGATCGTATAATAGATAAGCCAAATATTGGTTCTCATAATTTTTCGATTTTATCAAAAGTGATATTATTGTATTTCTTTTATTGTACATATCGTCGGTAATGAAGTCCTTAACCACTTGGGAAATTTGTTTTTGATGAATTGTATTATTCATCGTCATAATTCCAGCAAACTTATTATAAAAATCAATATGATTATCGTGTATTAAATAATCTTTTAAAATTAAAGACGACATAAATATTTTGAATGCTTCGCTTTTAAAATTATCATCATTGGGTAAATTTGATAAAGCGCCTTGGCGTTTGGCTGAAATATAGCGATTATTCAAAAAATCCACTATAATATCATCGACGGTTCCATATATTATTAGACTCTTCTTTAAAACTATATTATTAATATATAACTTCATACCATAAACCTTCATATGTAGCTGTTTATAATTGGTTGTAATATCACTACAATCCAAGTTTTTTGTTTTATCGTCAGACTCAAGAGAGAGTTTTTTATCCTTTTCATCTTTTTTAACTACAACTTTATAACTGGTGGGATGGAAGTATTTTTTAAGTAATTCAAACTTTAGTTGTTCTTCTTCATCGATTGTTATTTTATGGTTATTACCAAAGCACACGATAAGAAGGTCTTCCAAATTTTCAGTGCCATAATTTTTAAACAAACTGGACAATTCATTATTAATAAATTGCAGACCGTTTATTTGATTATCTGTACTTTCATCAGTTATTTCACTTATTTTTTTACTTATTTCATTAAGTTTATCAATACAAGCACTTACATCGCTAACTCCTAAAATATCGAGTGTTTTATTTTTTTGAACACGGAGTATTGTTCTTTGGATAATATCTTTAAATAGTTCAATCTTCTTATCGACTAAAACATTTACATCATTTGTATTTTTATTATCCTTTTTAATTATATTGGTATGTTTTTCTGACATTATATTCTTATATATTATTTTATTTTCGCTATTTGAATTTATTTTGGTTTTACATATTGGTTTAAAATAATATATATCTTAATGTATTAAACAAATAAATATATATAATATAATCAAACCATGGGTGTGCCTTCATATTTCAGTTACATTATTAAAAATCATGCAAAGCTTATAAAAAAATTATCAAAAAGTACAATCCCAGTCAATAATCTTTACTTGGATTGTAATTCTATTATTTACGACGCAGTCCACAATATCGATTTCACAAAATTAGTCGTTTCGGATATCGACACTATTATCAATTCGGTTTGCAGCAAAATCGACGAGTATATTTTCGAATTAAAGCCAGACAATATTGTTTACATTGCGTTTGACGGTGTCGCACCAGTCGCCAAGTTGGAGCAACAACGATCGCGTCGCTATAAATCGCTCTATCAAAATAATATATCCAAATCTATATTTAAAGACGCAAAACCCGATCCCTGGAACACGACCGCGATCACACCTGGGACTAATTTTATGAAAAAACTAAATGAAAATATTAGGAGAAAATATAACGAACCCAAAAAATACAATATTGACAGTTTTATTTTGTCGCCAAGCGACAAGTACGGTGAAGGTGAACACAAGCTATTTGAGTTTATTCGTCAGTTTCCGGAGCATCATAAAGATAAGAACACTGTTATTTATGGTTTGGACGCCGACTTGATTATGCTTTCGATCAACCATTTACCCATTTCTCAAAACATATACCTTTTCAGAGAAACGCCGCACTTTATCAAATCGATTAATTCCGAGTTGGAGCCGGATGAGTCGTATATTATCGATATTCCTGAGTTGGCGAAAATAATCACATTGGATATGAATAATGGTGTTGAATTGACTACAGAACAACAAAAAAACCGTATATATGATTATATCTTTCTTTGCTTCTTTTTGGGTAACGATTTTATGCCGCATTTTCCGTCGGTAAATATTAGAACCGGTGGTGTCGATAAAATGTTGAACGCATATAAGGCCACTATTGGCAACTCGAATGAGAATTTGACCGATGGTAAAAAAATATATTGGAAGAATGTGCGAAAGCTGGTTCAGCATTTGGCAAATTTGGAGGAAGAGAATCTAAAAATGGAGACCAAAATGCGTGACAGACGTGAAAAACAAGAGTTGCCTGATATAACCCCGGAAGACAAATTTAAGAAGTTTGATGCGATACCGCAATATGAGCGTGCCTTGGAAAAGCATATTAATCCGTTTAAATCAAATTGGCAACAAAGGTATTACAAATGTTTATTTGACGTGGACATTGATGCGGTGAGAAAAAAGCAAATATGTACAAATTATTTGGAGGGTCTCGAGTGGACGATGAAGTATTATACCACTGGCTGCCCAGATTGGAGATGGTGTTATAATCACAATTACCCACCACTTTTTTCAGATTTGCTACACTATATTCCCGTATTTGACGCCGAGTTTGTGCCAAATAAGAACCCTGCTCCGGTTACAGAATTGGTGCAATTGGCTTATGTATTGCCAAAGCAAAGTTTACATCTGTTACCCGAAAAATTATACGAAAGCTTGGTTCTTAACCATATTGACTGGTATAAAGCCGACTGTGAGTTCGTATGGTCTTATTGTAGGTTTTTTTGGGAAGCACACGTACAGCTTCCACATATTGATATTGATGAACTTGAAAAGTTCGTGATTGAGAATAAATAATTATTTATAGTTTTTTAATAATTTTATTTAATTTATACTTACAGCTATTACCGATATAAGTACATTCGACTAATACTTTGTCGTTTATTTTTAATAAAGATTTTTCGTTCCAATAAAATATTCCTTCAATGCCGATTATATTATAAGTATTAATTTTGTATTGTTTAAATTGTTCGGGGTCATTTACGCGAACAACATAAACAATATTATTGTCTTTATACAACAAATTAGTTATAAATCCAACTAATTCATATTTATATTCTGTGTAAAAATCTTCACAATAATTTATTAAATAATTAACAGTGTTTTTAACTTCATCGCCAATAATTACGTCATTAATTAAGTCATTAATTACGTGATTAACTATATTATTAAAATCGTTTTCTATAAAAACTGCTTCATCAAAATTCGCGAATTCATCAATATCATTATCTAAAATAACAGCTTGTTCAAAATCAGAAAATTCAATTGAGTCTTTTTTAACTAATTGATTTTTATTAATTGGGGAAACCTCTATAGCTTGACTATTTTGAAGAGATGATAATAGATTTTCAGAACTTTCTGACTCAGAAATATATTTGTAATTTTGATTGAAAAAATTTAAGTTAAAATTCATAATATACAATAAAATTTATAAGAAAAGTTCTTTAAGTTGTTTTGGGAATTTATTATATAAATTGCAATATTTTTCGAAAATCCAACATTATTTTGTAAAATCGATTTTTGGACATTTATTTTTGTCCATTTTTGAAAAATGAAAATACTTTTGGGAAAAAAAAATATGTAAAAATTAGAAAAAAAATTGTGACCATAAAAAAAATTAAGGTCTCAGCTCGAAAAAATATTTGAAAATTTTGTGACGATAATTTTTTTTTGAAAAATAAATTCATAAAAAAACGATTTAGGAATAAAATCTTTATTAATTATAAATGCTACAAATGCTACAAAAAAAAACGCCGAAAACGCCGGATTTATTTGAATGTAAATTATGTGACTTTAAATGCTCTAAACAAAGTGATTATGACAGACACATTTTGACACCTAAACATCAAAAAGCTACAAAAATGCTATATAATGCTACATATTTTACGCCAAAAAACGCCGAAAATTTTGTATGCGATAAATGCTGTAAAAATTTTAAACATTCGTCAAGTTTATACAGACATCGTAAGAATTGTCAAATTATAGAAAATTCAGAAAATAATCAAGAAAATAATAATAATAAAAATATTAATAAAAATATTGATAAAAATATTGATAAAAATACTGAGAATAAAGATGAATTAATAAATTATCTTATAAAAGAAAATCAAGAATTCAAAAGCTTAATTTTGGAAATTGTGAAGAAGGATACTATAACCAATAATAATAATAATAATATAAATACCAATTCTCATAATAAAACATTCAATTTGAATTTCTTTTTAAACGAAACGTGTAAAGATGCAATGAACATAATGGATTTTGTGGATTCTCTCAAACTTCAACTTTCTGACTTGGAAAATGTGGGAAAATTAGGGTATGTCGATGGTATTTCAAAGATAATCGTCCAGAACCTAAAATCACTTGACGAAACCAAAAGACCTGTTCATTGTACTGATTCAAAGAGAGAAGTAATGTATGTAAAAGATGAAAACAAATGGGAAAAGGAAAATGAAAATAAACAAAAAATGAGAAAGGTTATAAAACACGTCACACATAAAAACTCCAAATTATTAAAGGAGTTTAAAACAAAATATCAAGGTTGTGAGAAAAGTGATTCAAAATATTCGGATAAATATGATAAACTCATTATTGAAGCTATGGGCGGCAAAGGTGATAATGATTTAGAAAAAGAAGACAAAATAATTAGAAACATAGCAAAGGTAGTTATAATAGATAAAACAATAGATTAAGTTATTTTACAATAATATTAAATATACAATATTATTATAAATGTCAAAACAAGTAGTCAGTGAAATCCCAAATAGGGACGCATTTTTTCACTTATTAAAGCACAACCCAGGGCTTATCGTAATAAAATTGGGTGCCGAATGGTGTGGACCGTGTAAACAAATAAAGAACGTAGTTCACGCTTTTTTCGCTTCATCGCCTCCAGAGGTCGTCTGTGCAGATATCGATGTCGACAAATCATTTGATTTTTACTCATTTTTAAAGAGTAAGAAGATGGTTAATGGTATCCCGGTTTTACTGTGTTATAAAAAGGGAAATACAACATATATCCCAGACGATTCTGTAACGGGTTCAGACGCACAAAGTTTGCACTTATTTTTT
>Ga0222713_10004325_pt1 | contig 14297 bp, 10 predicted proteins | sample C33_649DmetaG_FD_165061 | JGI IMG/M metagenome (GOLD analysis project Ga0222713, IMG submission 165061) | Estuarine water microbial communities from San Francisco Bay, California, United States - C33_649D | ecosystem: Environmental > Aquatic > Marine > Unclassified | place: USA: California...
TGTGGTCAACACATCATCAACCAGCAGCACCGTGCATCCACGTACGGCATGACCACGCACGACGTACCGAGGACCACGCAGCCGATCGGTGCGTGACGAGCCCGTTTGCACTCGATCGTCCACTCGTCGAAGGGTGCGAGTGCTTCGAGCGCGAAGCGTTCGCCCCACCGACGCAGCAAGAAGCGCCGATTGGTCGTGACCGCGCAAGCGCATACGGCGGTGCGTGGTGGGGGCAAAAGTAACGACATCGATCGGCTCGAGCGGCACACCACGAGCCTCAGCTTGGTGTGAGTACTCCTGCACTGCGTGTGCCAGATGACGCCCGAAGCGCACAGCAATCCACCGTGCGTTGCGGAACTTCAGTGCATGAATTGCGCGACGCAACTCGCCTCGGTATTCACCGAGCGCAACAACGTATGGTGCACGAGCCATGAGGGTCGTACACCCGACATGCGATTCGCCAACCACGTGCGGTGCACGCACGAGGTGCGGTGCCGCACCCAGAGCATCGATGTCGGCACGCGTGAAGTACGGTGGCTCGGTGGCAACTGGCGGCTCGGCAGCAATTCCGGCGATGGCAACCGACCGATTGTTGGAACGCATCACCCGCTGTGTGACGGGACTGGCGCTCTTTGGTGTGGGAATCTCCCTGCAAATCGAGTCGCAATTGGGAAATCCCCCGTGGGACACCTTTCATCAGGGTGTCGCCAACCAAGTGGGGCTCGGAATCGGCACCGTAATCATCCTCACCGGCATCGCCCTATTGGTGTTGTTCTGGATTCCCCTGCGTCAGAAGCCGGGTATCGGCACCGTGCTCAACGCCCTCGAAATTGGACTCGTTGCAAATCTGGCACTCGATGCCATTCCGTCGGTGGAGTCGCTGGTACTTCGCATCACAATGTTGGTCGGCGGCATCCTGCTGGTGGCGCTCGGATCGGCGCTCTACATCGGAAGCGGTCTCGGACCTGGTCCTCGCGATGGCATCATGACCGGGCTCGCAGCACGCGGAATTCGGATTCGTGTCGCACGAACCTTCATCGAAGTGACCGTCTTGGTAGTGGGTTGGCTACTCGGCGGTCAGGTTGGTGTCGGCACGGTGCTGTTCGCAGTCGCCATCGGGCCACTGGTGCAGCCGCTCCTGCCGCGGCTCACGGTGCGACCGCGTACTAGTAGCGGTAATGCTCCGGCTTGAACGGACCCTTCGGATCCATATCCAAGTACTCCGCCTGTTGATCGGAGAGTTTGGTCAACTTGGCGCCGAGTGCACCGAGATGCAGTGACGCCACACGCTCATCCAAGTGCTTGGGCAACACGTACACACCGATCGGATACTTCGTCGGATTGTTGAACAACTCAATCTGCGCGATCACCTGGTTGGAGAACGAACAACTCATCACGAAGCTCGGGTGTCCGGTTGCACAACCCAGGTTCACGAGCCGCCCTTCGGCCAGCACGATCACTGCATGACCATCGGGGAAGGTCCACAGATCGGTTCCTGGCTTCAACTCGTCACGCTTGGCACCACTGCGCGCCAAACCCGCCATGTCGATTTCGTTGTCGAAGTGTCCGATGTTGCACACGATGGCGTTGTGCTTCATCTTGGCCATGTGGTCGACGGTGACGATCATCTCGTTGCCGGTTGCGGTGACGAAAATGTCCGCTTCGCCCACCACGTCGTCAAGAACGTCGACCTGATAACCCTCCATCGTTGCTTGAAGAGCGTTGATCGGGTCGATCTCCGTCACGATCACTCGTGCTCCCTGACCGCGCAAACTCTGTGCACAACCCTTGCCGACGTCGCCGTAACCACAAACGACGGCCACCTTCCCGGCGATCATCACATCGGTGGCGCGGTTGATTGCATCGATGAGTGAGTGGCGACATCCGTAGAGATTGTCGAACTTGCTCTTGGTGACGCTGTCGTTCACGTTGATGGCCGGGAACAGCAGTTCCTTGCGTTCGTGCATCTTGTAGAGCCGCTTCACGCCCGTGGTGGTTTCTTCGGTGACGCCACGGATTCCCTTGGCCATGCGTGTCCACTTGGTGGGATCGGTCTTCAGCGTGCGCTGCAGCAAGCCGAGCACGATGGCCAATTCCGGATTCGACGCAGTCGTCGGATCGGGAACCTTGCCTTCCTTCTCGTACTCCACACCCTTGTGCAACAGCAGCGTTGCGTCGCCACCATCGTCCAAGATCATGTTCGGACCATCGCCATCGGGCCAGGTCATCATCTGTTCGGTTGCCCACCAATATTCCTCCAGCGTTTCGCCCTTCCATGCGAACACGGGAACGCCGCTTGGCTCTTCGACGGTGCCGTTCGGTCCCACCGCAACCGCCGCAGCCGCGTGATCTTGCGTGGAGAAGATGTTGCAACTCGCCCATCGCACTTGTGCACCGAGCTCCACCAGAGTTTCGATGAGCACCGCGGTTTGCACGGTCATGTGTAGCGAGCCGGAGATTCGTGCACCCTTCAACGGCTTCGATGCACCGTACTCCTTGCGCAACGCGCGCAAACCCGGCATCTCGTGCTCGGCGAGATGAATTTCCTTGCGACCAAACGGCGCGAGTGAAACATCGGCAACGCGATAGTCCTTGCGCTGAGCGAATGTGGATGATGACATGGCTGACCCCATTTCGTGGCTGAATTGCAATTGACTCGATGACGCGGACGGTCACGAAGTGACCGTGTCGGGCTGGGGCCTGCTGGCTCCGAATCGGGTCAGCCGACGATGTTCAGTCTACGTGACGGTGGGATGCTGCGGCCGCAATCATCGGCTAGTGGCACATCACGCCAACTATGCGCTGAAGGTTGGAGCAATCCCCTGCGACGACACCTTGGCCATGATGCGAGCATGTTCCTCGTCGCTCACCGTGGTGGCTTCGTCCACCAACATCACGGGAATTCCGTCGCGCACGTCATAACGGCGCTTCAAGCGCGGGTTGTAGAGCAACTCCTCGTCAGAGATGAAGTAGAGCGGTCCCTTGTCTTGTGGACAGGCAAGGATCGCCAGCAAGCGGGCATCGATGGTGCTCATCACCTTCAGACTATGCGGAAAGCGGCGCGTCGGGAGACAGCGGCGCGTTAGGCCGTGATCAGTTGCAACAATTCGGCCACGTTCGTGTCGCACTGCTCGCGTGTTGCGGCTTCGACATTGAGGCGCAAGAGCGGCTCGGTGTTGGAGGGTCGCACGTTGAACCACCAATCACCACAGTCCACCGTGAGCCCATCCAGGTGATCCTGGGGATGCGCGGAATACTTCTCGGCGATTCGGGTGATCACCGCTGAAATGTCCTTTACTTGGGTGTTGATCTCACCGCTGTTGGCGTACCGCTCGACGGACTCGCGCAACTTGGAGAGTGGCAAACCGGTTCGGCTCATCTCCTCCAGCACCACGAGCGCAGCAATGAGACCACTGTCAGCGCGGTAGTTGTCGGCAAAGTAGTAGTGACCGCTGTGCTCGCCGGCGAACACCGCCCCGGTGTCGGCCATCACGCCCTTCATGTAACTGTGGCCGTTCTTGGTTCGCATTCCCGTTCCACCGTTCTCGGCGATGACTTCGCGAACGGCGCGAGACGAGATGAGGTTGTAGAGAATCGTGGCTCCAGGGTGGCGGCGCAGGAACACCTTGGCCAAAATCGCCGTGGTGGTACTGCCCGACATCGTGCGACCCATTTCATCCACCAAGAACACGCGGTCGGCATCACCGTCGAACGCCAAGCCAACGTCGAAGCCACCCGCGATCACTCGCGCTTGCAGGTCCCGTTGATTCGCAGGCTGGATCGGATCGGCTGGATGATTGGGAAACGTACCGTCGAGCTCGCCGTACATGATCTCCAAATCGATCATGTTGAGACGGTCAAAGACCGCCGGAACCACGAGACCTCCCATGCCATTGGCCGTGTCGGCCACCACTTTCAACGCGCGCAACGACGAAACGTCGATGAACGACAACACGTGGTCGGCGAAATCGGAGAGCATGTTCCGCTTCGTCACCTTGGTCGCATCCCCCACCACAGTGGTGGTGAGTGCGGCTCGAGCCAATTCGCGTACCTCGGCAAGACCGCTCTCGATGCCGATCGAACGCGCGCCAGCCGTACACATCTTGATGCCGTTGTACTGCGCCGGATTGTGCGACGCCGTGAACATGGCACCAGGCAGGTTCATGATGCCGCTGGCGTAGTACAACAGGTCGGTACTCGCAAGCCCGAGGTTGACCACCGAAGCACCACACGAGGTGACCCCGTCCTGGAAGGCCGCCACCAATCCAGGCCCGGACGGACGCATGTCGTGGGCCACCACCACCGATGTTGCCTTGGTGAACTGCACGAATGCCACCCCAAAGGCGCGAGCCAACGAATCATCGAACTGATCGGGAACCGTGCCGCGTACGTCGTACGCCTTCACGATGGCGTCAAGATTCGGCATCAGAGAAAGGCTAGGTGGTTGTTTGACGCGACGCCCGGCGCCAGCGCACCAACACGACGACTCCGCCGATGGAAATGACGTACGCGAGCACGTCGAGGAACGACCACCCGAAACTCAACTTCACCTCGTTGTCGGTTGGCACCACCACCATCATGTTCGGCGCCACGCGATACGGACCTTTCGCACCCGACACACCCCAGTTCGGGAAGTAACTCGTGCGAACCAAGATTGGTGTACCAACCTTGTCTACGCGAAACGACACGCTGCTTCGGCCCTGCACCACGTCGGTGACCGTGGGCAAGTCGGTGTTCACCACGGCGATGGGCTCGCTCGGGATCACCACATCCACTCGTCGCGATGAGTCGTCGGGTTCGCCGATTCGACGGTTGGCATCGATGCCCACTGCAATGCGTTGCCACTCTTTCGGACCATCGGCGGCCGGCAATGCGACCCAATCATTCGGGTTCTGAAACCAACTCGTTCCAATTTCCAGCCAACGTTCTTTCGCATCGTCCTGGTGGGCCATCGTCGATTCGTCATCACTGCGAGAACCCACCACCACTGGTTGCACGGAGAGTGGCACCACCAAGTCGCTGCCCTCCACTTGATAAATCACCCAGGGTCCACTGCGTGCAATCTCACGCAGTGCGGGTTGCGCCGAAGCCTCGCGAATCGCTTCGGGTGTAAAGCCCATGTAATAACGCACACCCAACTCCTGCAGATAGCGAACGCCCAGTGCTGCGTTGTTGTCGTCGTATCGCAACTCGCGCACCGGATTGCTGCTCTGTTTGGACATCGCCGCGGCAGCAATGAAGTGGTACGGCGTGGTGCCGGAGGCTTCGAAGAAGAGTCCCTCCATACTTCCAATGCATCCATCCGTCCAGTGCGGCAGCAACATGAGCCCCATCGTGGTGCCGTACTTGTTGAGCTCCCCATTGTTTTCCCAGAGAGCGCGGCCACATCCGTAGCGCGGATCTTCGCCGATCTGCTTCATGGTGTCGACCAGCGTTCGATACTCGCCGTACGCGTTCTTGCCCTCGTACCCCGTGAAGTTCCAGCGGGCCCACCCATCCACGAATCCATCGTTGGATGCCGAGACCCTGATCGGGCCAATGCCGTACTGCTGGGATCCGTCCTCTGCGGTTCGGGTGGTGCCAAACGGCAGCTCTTGGAAGCGGAAGCCGATGATGCTGATGCAGATCATCGACACCACGAATGCAGTGGCGATGTTGAAGTTCAATCTTCCGCGTGGGGACGGTGCCAGTACCTGTTCTTCGCCCGTCTTGGCCACGCGTGCCGTCGTGAACTCCAGATTGACGAATCGAGTCACCGCCACCACCGCTTCGTAGATGCCAATCATCATCAGCATGTACCGCAGCAGGTAGAAGAACGGCAGAATTCGCGGATTCCACAACAAACCGATGATCGGCAAACTCTCACGCGCAACGAACACTCCGATCGCCAGTACCACCCCGTAGATTCCCAGCCAAGATCCGGTGGCATTGCGGCGCCAGAGTGCCGACAAGAAGCCGATCACCGCAAAACCCGTCACGAGCACATCGAACACGGTGTGCAGCGGGAAGAACATGTCGATGAACGACTCGCCGTAACCGGTCGGCTGGGGTTCGTACTTCATGTCCGTCATGTACGAGTGATTCAATACGAACGGCACCACCCAAAACGCCGAGAGCAGGACCGCCGTACCGATCACCGGTACGCCGAACTTCCATTTCGCTGGATCACGATGCAACGCCAAGATGAGGAGATAGCCAAGGAACACGAACAGCAACACGATGCCGTGACACAACGCAGCCAACGCCAACAGCACCGTCGACGCGATTCGGTATCGACCGGTCTCCAGCCCGCGAAAGAACACCCCGAAACCGAGCACGGAGAATGCGAGTGCGATCGAGAACGAGAACTCGCCAGCCATGGTGGACGCGATGTTGCCCCCATAGATGGTGAAGCTCTCATCGAACAAAAACAGCGTGCTTGCCACCACGAGAAGCTCGGGAATGGGAAACGCAAATCGCGCCAGCTTGGCGAACAGCCACGTGCACAACGGCAGTGCAACCAGCCCCGCGATCGCCACGAGTTTTAGGGCGATGCCGTACGGCAGCACCACGTCGAATGCCAGGATGAGCAGTGCCGGCACCACCATGTAGAAGCGGTAGATCGGCAATCCCGAGTACCAGTCATTGCTCCAACCAGACAAACGAAACGACGTGAGCAGATGATCGCGCAGATACGCCGGCCCGTACACATGGGCCCCCATGTCGCCGCCCGTTGGCGTGTTGTTGCGGAAGATCAACGACGGCTGCAACGTGAGGAACACCATCAGGGTGGTTGCAAAGATGATCGCCGCGGCAAACATCAACTTCGTGCGGCGTTCGAAGTAGATCACCTCACGGGGCGACACCACGCGACGCTGGCCGGCCGAGTCGTCGATATGCGCATCAGTATCTGCAACGACCGTGGTGCCGTCGTTGGCAGCTTCGGTGGTGCCGTCGGTGGCGAGGTTGTCGTCGGTGGGGTTCGTCATGTGACTGGGTGGTAACGCTCAGGTGAGGGCAAGGAATGCCAGCCCCGTGGCATTGAACGCTAGATGGGCGATCACCGACATGCCAAGGCGGCGTGTCATGTGAAACGCAACTCCCAGCACCAACGCGAACGCAAACAGCCCTGGCAGTTCCGCCACCCGCCCGTGAATACCGGCAAACCACGCCGCAGTAATGAGGATCGCCACGATGTCGTTGATACGACTTTGCATTCCCAGCTGCAAAAAGCCGCGGTACACCAGCTCCTCCACGAGGGGTGCACCAAGCACCACGATGAGTCCGAGTACCACCAACCATGGCCCGCGCGCGGAGTCATAGAGCGTGCGCGCACGATCCTCCACGTTCTCGGGGTTGAACGTGTCGGGAAACCACCTGCGAAACGGCCAGGTGACCAATCCCACCACCAACACCTGCGACAGCACACCGATCGGAACGCCCCACACATCCACCAAACGAAAACGGAACGAAAAGTCGTCGCGGAACGAGCCGGTTCCCGCTCGACGCGAGAACACCACGAGGAGTACTACTTGTGGAATCCACAGCGACATCGCGCCCGCCAACAAGAACCAGCTTGGTTGCTGGCTGACGTCATCGGAAATGTCGAACGCAGAAACGAGAAACACCTGCAATGCCGTGGCCGCGACGTATGCAGCAATCCATCCGCCGACGAGCCACGCGAACGTATAGCGCACGCGCGAGGTTGGTGCGTGTGGCACCTCGTGGGCGAACACTCGTTGACCATATGGTCGTTCCCCGAAGGGAGGATCCCACGGGGGGCGTGACATGAAGTTCAGCCAGCGAGCTGGCTGGGCAACACCACGCGGAAACGGTTTCGGCGATCCTCGAGACGCCAGCCACTCGGGGCGGCGAAACGCTGGCCGTGCTTTTCGCAGAGGTCGTACGAGTGGGGATCGGAGCTGTCGGCGAGATCGTCAATCCACACGGTGGCGGTGGCGTATTGATAGGACAACGTCATGGTGGCCGTGTCGCTACAACAGGCACGCGAACAGTGGCGACGCATGTGACCAAAGTACAGATTTTGTTGGGGTTATCGGTGGATACCTCGTGCGCGCGACGCCTTAGCATGACCCCATGGCGAACCTTCCCCCTCCGCCCCCACCACCACCGTCGCGTCGCCCCAAGTTTTCGCGCGACAAGTTCCGCTCGACTGGCGACGGCGAGAAGCCAGGCATGCCCCGTTGGGCCGTGTGGGCACTCATCGCCGTAGCTGCTGCCCTGTTCATTGGACCGCGACTCCTGCCATCGGTCGAACGAACGCGTTTGTCATACACCGAGTTTCTGGAGTTAGTCGAGAGTGGAGAGGTTCGCGAAGTCACCATCAACAACCTCAACAACGAAATCACGGGAAAGCTGGACGATGCTCGCGAATTCGTTACCACCGGGGCCAACACCCTGTCCGATGCTGACGAGCAGTTGCTGAAGAGCAAGGGGGTCGACTACGACTTCTCCACTCCGCAAGGCAACTTCTTCACCAATCTGATTCCGATCCTGTTGCCCTTCTTCCTGATCATGGGTTTTTTCATCTGGATGCAACGTCGCGCGATGGGTCAGGCCGGCAACATCATGTCGATTGGCCGTAGTCGCGCCAAGCCGTACCAAGCCGACAAACCCTCCACCACGTTTGCCGATGTCGCGGGCTACGAGGGTGTCAAGCAGGAAATAAGAGAGGTCGTCGACTTCCTCAAGATGCCCGAGCGTTTCAAGGAAATCGGTGCTCGAGTTCCCAAGGGCGTGTTGCTGGTGGGGCCTCCAGGTACCGGAAAGACGCTGTTTGCGCGCGCGGTGGCGGGCGAAGCGGGAGTGGGCTTCCTCTCGGTCACCGGCTCGGATTTCATGGAGATGTTCGTCGGTGTGGGTGCGTCCCGAGTTCGAGACCTCTTCCAGCAGGCTCGCAAGATGGGGCGAGCCATCATCTTCATCGACGAAATCGATTCCATCGGTCGCAAGCGCGGTGCGGGATTGGGTGGCGGTCACGACGAGCGTGAACAGACGCTCAATCAGATGTTGTCGGAGATGGATGGTTTTGAATCATCCGAAGGCGTCGTCGTGATGGCCGCAACGAACCGACCAGACATTCTCGACGCGGCACTCCTTCGTCCGGGTCGATTCGACCGACAGATCATCGTTCCGCTCCCCGAGGCCGAGGAGCGTCTGGCCATTTTGAAGGTGCACTCGACCGGCAAGAAGATGGGGGCCGACGTGGACCTCGAGACCACTTCAAAAGCCACACCCGGCATGAGTGGTGCGGATCTCAGCAACTTGGTGAACGAAGCCGCACTCATCGCCGTGCGTCGCGGTTCCACTCAGATCGAGCGAATCGACTTCGAGAATGCTCGCGACCGAGTGGTGATGGGTGCGCGTCGAGAGAGCCTGGCGCTCAACGCGGAAGAAAAGCGTGCCGTCGCCTACCACGAGGGTGGTCACGCAGTGTTGTCCACCGTGCTGCCGTATAGCGATCCATTACACAAAGTCACCATCCTGCCGCGCGGCATGGCCCTTGGCATCACGTGGAGCTTGCCCGAAGAACGCCACACGTACTCACGCGAGTACTTCCAGGACATGATTTGCAAGGCGATGGGTGGTCGCGTCGCGGAGTCCATCGTGTTCGGCAGCCTCAACAGTGGCGCTGCCAACGACCTCGAACAGGCCACGTCCATCGCGCGCAGAATGGTGCGCGAATGGGGCATGAGTGACGCCGTTGGTCCGATGGCATGGTCCGGCCAACAACAGGTATTCCTCGGCGAAGACCTCATGACGTCTGGTCGTGAATACAGCGACGACACCGCCAAGAAGATCGACGATGAGATCGCGCGAATTCTGCGCGAGCAAGAAGAGCGAGCGCGCGTCACACTGACGAAGCATCGCCGCGGACTCGATCTTGTGGCTGCCGCCCTACTGGAGCACGAAACCATCGACGGGGCGACCGTGGCCAAGCTCATTCAGGATGGCTTGGGCGCCCCAAACATCCACGAAAAAACGCCGGAAAAGCCGTCGGAATCCGCCGACAACAAGCCCGAGCGCGACTAACGCAGACGTCGTGCGACGAGGTAACTGAACGACGATCGTCAAGCTCCGTGGTCGTGGTGTTCGCACTGCGCCACGGGCAGTTGCGGATCGCGACAGCGCGCCATCGCCGCCCACATGTCGGTTGCAGACACCGGGCCCAGGTGGCCGTAACGAACCACACCTTCTTTGTCGGCGATCACCAACGTGGGGACTGCATCGATGCGATACCGATCGTGCAGATTTCGATCGCGAACGTACTCGGCCTCTTGTACGGCAACTTCCCTGCCCACCAACACTGAAGCCTTGCGCGCAACGTCTTCGCACGCCGAACAGGTGGCTGACGTGAACACCACCACGAGCCATGGCATCTCGGGAGAATCGAAATCGGAACGATCGAGCTGGGCGGGAATCGCTCCGCGTGGTTGCGTTGGCGCAGCCGTCGTCGTGCGCCGTCGCCACGACACGAGTGCGGCCACCAACACCACGGTGGCGATTGCTCCGATGCGCAGCAGCAATTCCGATCCGCTACCGAGCGCCACCACCGGGTTCGTCATGATCCGCTCGCTTCCACCACTCGGATGAGCGGAGCCACGCCACTCACCGGCTGCTTGGCACCGCGTGGCACTCGACGTTGCACGACCACTGGCTCATTGGCAATCACCGACACGGCCGAGGTTGCGGTCTGCGCACCGAGCTGCACGCTGGTGCTTGCACCTGGCGCAAGTGAGACCTCTTCGTACCCCGTTACCGACACATCCCCGGCCGGGCCGAGATAGGTCACCCGAAACGTTGCGGGCTGAGAGCCCGGGTTGAACACACGAAGCGAGTCGAGCACGTCGATCGTCACTCCTGCCGGCGCAATCCACGATCTTGCCGCGAGTGGTGAACCGAGCAACACGGCGCTTGCGACGGTCTTACCCTGCGGACGCGTGGTGACTCGCTCGATCACCACACCATCAACCAAGCCCGCACCCGACAATGCAGCCACTGCCGACACAATCACGGAGTATCGGCCCTCGGGCAATGCGCCCAAGTCGGCGGGTGCAAACTTGGTGACGCGATTCGCCGACGCCGTCACCACGATGGGATCGATCGCAACACCATCGTCACCGGCAACGATGAACGTGAGTTGTTGATCACTCATCGAAGGGTTGTAGATCACGTACTCTTCGGCAACTCCGGCGGCCTTCTCTCCATCGGCAAAGTACCAACGGTTACTGGTGAGCGACGACGCCAACGTCATCGTGTAACCCAGCCGACCACGTCCCAAGTAGTGCTGCGACCGCCCCACGACTACTCGGCCAACCGAAGCGCGCACCGACACGGCAGCAATCGCTTCGTTGCGAGCATCGAGCGAGGCCAGGTCGAAAACACGCACCGACTCGGGTGGAATCACCACGCCCTTCAACGACTGGGGACTGCGCTCGCCAATCGATGTCACGAACGAGATGTCGAGGATTGCAGAGTCCAACGATGGATTCGTCACCACCACATTGTCGATGCTGTCGTCGCCGGTGAATCCGTCGGCTAGAAACCAAGAGTCTGCAGGTGCCGAAGCACACGATGCAATCGCATTCCCCGCGCGATGCGTCGTGCGCTGCTCCACCGCCACGGCCGTACCGTGCGACTCCACGAGTGCCGACACGAACGGTGACGACACTCCGGCAAGTGCGTCGACTTCCAGGCTCGAGCGCGCCGGCACCGCGAATCGTTGTTGGCGGGAATCCCCGTCGACGAAGAATCGCGTGATGGTTCCGCCCACCGGTGTTTCACCAGCATTGGCGATGATCAACGATCCACCGATGGAATCGTCGTTACCCACCACACCCGGACAAAACCAGGTGGACGCTTTGGCATCACGACGAAATTCCGGCACCGCCGACAACTCACTACCGACACTCTCAACGCCTCCGATTGGACTGCGGTCGACCACCACGAGTATCGCCACGAACGCGAGCGCCATCACCACCACGGCGGACTGTCGAGTACGTCCCATGGCGCGACGTGCGATGGACGTTGCACGGCGTTGTGCCATCAGAGCACCATCCTTCGTTCGTCGTCACCACGCAACGACACTTCCACCACCTCGCGTGCTGCTCGAACACGACCACGGAATCGACTTGGATTGAAGGTGATTCCCAGCACCACCAGCCACAACACCAGCTGGAGCGCGACGAGTGCGCGGTGGGCAGCCGAGGAGCGCAGACGAATCTCAGCGCCACCCGTGAGCGGAGCATCGAATGCGGTGGTGGCACCGAATGCAACGCGGGGCGTCACGCGCGCGCCTTCAACCGACATCACCCAGCGCTGGGAAAACGGAACTGCCAAGTGCAACGTACCCGAGATGGATTCCCCCTCCACTACTCGCTCAGCGCCGAATCCCGATGCAAACGTTGCGCGATTCACCAGCGGATCCGCCAGCAGGTTGGCTTCCAAGGCTTGTCGACTGGCGACGGCCGATTGCTCATCAAGCACGCTGGCGGTGGGCAGTGCGGCCATGTTCTCGAATATCACCAAATCCGTGGCGGTGTACACCCGGCGGAAATCCAGTTGGTCGGCCATGTGCGCCACCACATCGTCACCGATGACACCACCCGTGGGGACACCGCGCGAATACCACGTTGAATCCCGTAGCGGAACCACGACGAAGCGCACCGCCAACGGCGACAACAAACGTCCCGCACGCAACGATTCACCGGTCAGCAACACATCGACGCTGCGAGCCAACGCATCGGACATCGCCGTGGGGCTCGATGCCAACAGGTCGACTCCCGTGGATCCCCCGTCGCGCAACACGCCGTACGCAACTTCACCGACTTGTGCGGTAACCGCCGCGACTGGCAGCAGACGTGGATCACCGATGTACATCACGTAATAATCACCATCGGCGTCGGCAGGCAACTGCGTTACCAACTGGCTGATGGTTGCGTTCGGCTGCGACCATCGCCCATTGGCGGCAACGACCACGGTGGGCACGCTCGCTACACCGACCGCTGCGATCGCGAGACTTGCGAGAAGTTGTCGCCACGTGAATACATCGGCACGACCATCGACGAACGTGGAAAATGCGGCGGTCGCCGAAATGCACACGCCAAGCGACACCAGCGTTGCCAACATGAGCGGCTCCGGCAGTGCAATTCCGAGCAACCCGTGCTCTGCTGCGACACTCAACAGCAGTGGCACCGCGACGAGCAACAGGGCACGTGTCACCCAACCCAAACGCGCACCGCGCACCACCAGCAACATCAGTGCCACGGGAACGTATGCGGCCAACAGCACGTAGCGCCACACCACATTGTCGACACCCAACGTCATCACATCGAGCAACGTTCGGGCCGTTACCGGCGCACGTGCACCGACGAGGGCCTGCCACCAATCACCGTCGATGAACCGAGTGGACCAGGGCAAGTGCAAGACCGTTGCGCCAACGACGGTTGCCAGCAACGAGCCGACCAACCACGCCGAGGCCCTCGCCGGCGTCGCCGTCAACAACGCCGCCAACGCAAGTGATGCTGCAAGGACTGCAACGAACGCCAGCATCGCTGGCGCAAACGCGCTCGCAAGCGCCACCACGAGGAGTAGCGATGCAACGAGCTGTGATCGACGTCCACCGGTTGGACGTACCGAAGTCTCACGAATCAGCGCGGCGTCATCGCGAGCCAATCCGGCGATCCGTCGGGAAAAGTCCAGTATCCACGGGGCCAATGCCCACACGATCAACGCGTCGCGCCGACCATCGCGCACGGCGAGCACCCCCACGGGAAAGGCCGCGTAGACCGCCGCGGCAAACATCCGTGCGCGTGCACCACCGATGACGCCTCCCAGTCGCCACGCACCAACCGGACCGACCACCAACGAGCCCACCACCAACACCGTGAGCAATCCCGTCCATGAACCGAACCACACAACATCAAACCCGGCAAGTACTCCGACGAATGATGGTGCCGCGCTCGGTGACCCGAACCAACCCGGTGCCCAGCCCGCCGCATACCCGCGCAGGAGATCGAGCGCCGTCGATTCGTCCGATGCGAGCGGAACGAATTGGCCGATATTTGCAACGCCGTTGAAGATGAAACTGCGACTTCCGAACAGGACGATGAGCAGTAACGCGATTCCTGCCAACGACACGCCGCGAGACGTCGGAACCAGCGGCTGCCCGAGAGCAGGTGCCTCGGAGGTGGTGAGCTCGCGCAGCACCCGACGATGCCGCGCGAACGACGCCAACCGAGCGCTTGATCGCAACTGCAAACTCGTCACTTCGCTGCTTGGCACGCGACGCAGCGGTT
>Ga0222713_10004330_pt1 | contig 14282 bp, 8 predicted proteins | sample C33_649DmetaG_FD_165061 | JGI IMG/M metagenome (GOLD analysis project Ga0222713, IMG submission 165061) | Estuarine water microbial communities from San Francisco Bay, California, United States - C33_649D | ecosystem: Environmental > Aquatic > Marine > Unclassified | place: USA: California...
CATTGGCTCAAAGTGCCAAGCGAAGTGCAGCCTGGTTTGGTCTGGGGCTATTGGCGACTTGGGTCATCTCTTGGGTGCATCCATTTTTGCATGACATTGCCGTTCATGCACCGGCGGGTCAGGAGCAGGAATGGATCATCGAGCCGCTCGAAGAGTATCGCCAACAGTATCACGCTTCGTTTGAACTGGATGTAAATCGACCTGAACAAAGCTTGCAAAATTTCAAGACCTATGCTGCCACGGCTTTTTTTACGGGGTACTTGGTTGAATATGCCTTGAGCGTAGACAATCTGTTTGTGATGCTGCTCATCTTTCAAGCCTTTCGAGTAGGGGCTATGGAGCAAAAGGAAATTTTGGTTTGGGGTGTCATTGGGGCCATTGTGCTGCGCGCGCTGTTTGTGTTTTTGGGCTCGGCCTTGGTTCAGCAGTTTCATGCGGTCCTCTACGGATTTGGCATTTTACTCCTGTACAGTGGCTTTAAGTTGTTTTGGCAAAAAGCCGATGAGGAAAGCGATCCCCTTCAGCATCCCGTCTTGAAATGGCTGCGAGGCAAATTGCCCATTTCAGAAAAAACACCCGAGGGTGTATTGTTTCGCTTCAAAGAGCAGGGGAAGACTTGGTTTACTCCCTTGTTTTTGGTGCTGGTCTTGGTAGAGCTCACCGATGTGGTGTTTGCGGTAGATTCGGTTCCCGCCATATTCGGCATTACCACCGATCCCTATTTGGTTTTCTTCTCCAACATTTTGGCCGTAATGGGTCTTCGTTCGCTGTATTTCCTCTTGGGGCATAGCCTAGATAAATTCTACGCCTTGCAATACGGACTTTCCTTGATTTTGGTGTTCATAGGTGCTAAAATGCTGCTGGAACCTTATTTCCATGCCATTGGATTCACCCATGTACACAACCTCATGGTCATACTGGGAATTTTGATGACCAGCATTTTGTGGTCATTGGGTTTTCCGAAGAGAGCCACGGGAGCGGCGATTGTGGAAGAGTGAGAAAAAAAACACAGCAACTTACCCACAGGCCCATGTCAATCGGTCTTTTTTATGGAACTTTGAACCCTTGAAGTGACTACTCCCTTAATTCCCGCATTTTTGGTTCTTCAAGACGGTACCGTTTTCAAAGGCAACGCCATTGGAAAGATTGGAACCACCACTGGAGAAATTTGTTTCAACACCGGCATGACCGGTTACCAGGAAATCTTTACAGACCCTTCATACTACGGTCAAATCATCATCATGACCAATGATCACATTGGAAACTATGGTATCAAAGATGATGAAGTGGAAAGCGATCGCATCATGATCGCCGGTTTGGTCTGCAAGAAATATTCACAGACGTACAGCCGAAAAATGGGTGACCGAAGCCTGGACGATTATTTTACCGAAAACCAGGTGGTCGGCATTTCCGATATCGATACGCGTCAACTGGTGCGTCACATTCGTGAGACGGGTGCAAAAAACGCCATCATCTCAAGCGAAACCGATGATATTGAGTCCCTGCTGCAGCAATTGGGATCGGTACCCGATATGTCTGGTTTGGAATTGGCCTCTGTGGTCAGTACGTCTGAATTCTATGAATCAGGTTCAGCTGATGCGCCTCACAAAGTAGCCCTGTTGGATTTTGGTACCAAGAAGAACATCATGCGTTGTTTGGAAGAACGCGGATGCCGCTTGGGTGTATTCCCGGCCAAAACCGCGGCCCAAACCATATTGGATTGGAAGCCCGATGGCATCATGATTTCCAACGGCCCGGGTGATCCAGCGGCTATGACTTATGCCATTTCCTGCATTCAAGAATTGCTGAAAGCTGGCATTCCTACCTTTGGAATTTGCCTGGGGCATCAATTGTTGAGCCTGGCATCGGGTTTGAAAACTTACAAGATGCACCACGGTCATCGCGGTTGCAACCACCCTGTTAAGAATTTGGTTACCGGGCGCAGTGAAATTACCAGTCAAAACCACGGCTTTGCTGTGGAGTACAACGAGGCCTTGTCTGAAACAGTCGCTCTGACGCACATCAATCTCAACGATAACAGCGTCGAGGGAATCGCTCGACAGGACATTCCAGCATTCTCTGTACAGCACCACCCTGAGGCTTCACCCGGACCTCACGATTCTTGGTACTTATTCGATCAATTTGTAACGTTAATAGAACAGCATAAATCATGAGTGAAATCACCCACATACAAGCGAGACAAATTTTGGATTCTCGCGGAAATCCAACCGTAGAAGCAGAAGTTTACACCGAAGACGGTGGTTTTGGCCGCGCAGCCGTTCCTTCTGGAGCCAGCACCGGTGTGCACGAAGCGGTAGAATTGCGCGATGGCGATAATGGACAGTACCTGGGTAAAGGCGTTCAAAATGCGGTTGATCACGTGAACAACCAGATCGCCGAGGCCTTGGAAGGCATGGAGGTGTTTGCCCAAAACGAGATCGATCAGTCCATGTTGGATTTGGATGGATCTGAGAACAAAGGCCGTTTGGGTGCCAACGCCATATTGGCGGTGAGCATGGCTTGTTCCAAGGCTGCTGCAGATGAGTTGGGTATGCCTTTGTATCGCTACATCGGTGGCGTGAATGCCAATACCTTGCCCGTGCCCATGATGAACATTCTGAATGGGGGAGCCCATGCCGACAATAAAATTGATTTTCAAGAATTCATGGTCATGCCGGTGAAAGCTGAAACGTTCAGCCACGGCTTGCGCATGGGGGTTGAGATTTTCCACCATTTGAAATCTGTTCTGAAAGCCGGCGGATACAGCACCAACGTGGGAGACGAGGGTGGTTTTGCCCCTAACATCCAGAGCAACGAGGAGGCCATTGAAGTGGTATTGAAAGCCATTGAAAAAGCCGGTTACAAGCCCGGTGTCGATGTATTCATCGCCATGGATGCGGCTAGCAGTGAAATGTACAACCCCGAAACAGGTCTGTATACCTTCCACAAGTCAGACAACAAGTCCATGACCGGCGAAGAGTTGGTTGACTATTGGGAAACCTGGTGCAACAAATATCCCATCGTTAGCATCGAAGATGGATGTGCCGAAGACGACTGGACGGCTTGGAAACGCATGACCGATAAGTTGGGTTCTCGCATTCAATTGGTGGGTGACGATTTGTTTGTGACCAACGTGAATCGCTTGCAGCGCGGAATCCAAGAAGGCATTGCTAACTCCATTTTGATCAAAGTGAATCAAATTGGCACCGTAAGTGAGACCCTGAATGCCATTCAATTGGCGACCCGCAACCGCTACACCAACGTGATGAGTCACCGCAGCGGTGAGACAGAAGATGTGACCATTGCTGATTTGGCAGTGGCCATGAACTCGGGTCAAATCAAAACCGGTTCAGCTTCTCGCTCTGATCGCATGGCGAAATACAATCAATTGCTTCGCATCGAAGAGGAACTCGGTGAAAACGCCATCTACGGTGGGCACATGTTCCCTTACGCATAATGCGCGGCTAAAATATTGTCCAATCCAAAAGGGCCCTTCTGCGGGCCCTTTTTCTTTTGCTTACTTTTGCAGTTCAGTTATGACTTGGTCATTCATTCATGAAAACCTTCGAACCCTGATCCTTTTAGGGATTTGGGCTTATCTGTTGGGTTCTCTTCCCTTTGCCATTTGGTGGGGGAAGCTTTTTCATGGAGTCGATGTCAGGCAACACGGAAGCGGCAATGCGGGAGCAACCAACGTGTTTCGAACTTTGGGGAATAAGCCCGGTACAGCGGTGCTGCTATTGGATGTCGCCAAAGGCTATGTGGCTGCTGCTTCTGCCCGTTTGTTGTTTGCCAAGTTCGGTCCAGAAAATCCCGAATACGTTTCGAGTGCCTGGATCCACTTGACCCTCATCATGGGTGCCATGGCTATGTTGGGTCATTTGTTCCCTTTGTTTGCTCGCTTCAAGGGAGGGAAAGGCGTAGCCACCTTGTTTGGGTTGTTGATTGCTTTGGATTTGACAGTGGCCGCCTCGGCCCTCGGTATTTTTGTTATAGCAGCCCTGATATGGCGGTATGTATCCTTGGGGTCCATGCTAGCGGCGATGAGTTTGCCTGTGTGGTTCCGTCTATATTTGGACTATGATTTCGGGGTGTTGGATGCATTCGCATGGGGCATTGCCGCTGTGGTCGTATTCATGCACCGCAAAAACATAGAGCGATTGCGCGCAGGAACCGAGAGCAAAATGAATTTTTTACCCAGACATAGAAGCGAATCTGCATCATGAATCATACACAAGTATCTCCCGAAGCTGAAGAACTGTTGCAAACAGGCTTAGAATGGTCCTTGGTTCTGTACAACGATGATGTCAATACATTTGAATGGGTCATTGATTGCCTCGTCAAATATTGCGCGCACACGGCCATGCAGGCTGAACAATGTGCTTGGTTTGTGCATTTAAAAGGTAAGTATGCCGTGAAGCATGGCAATTATGCCCAACTGCGACCGGTTTGCGATGTTTTGCAAGAATGCGGTTTGTCAGCCGTTTTAGAATCAGATACCCATGAATAAAGTATATACGAATGCCCAAGAGGCCATTCTTGGTATTGAGTCAGGCATGACACTGATGCTGGGCGGGTTTGGATTGTGTGGAATTCCAGAGAATTGCATTCAAGCCTTGGTTGAGGCTGGCGTTACGAATCTCACGTGCATATCAAACAATGCGGGAGTCGACGATTTCGGAATAGGATTGATGCTCCAACAAAAGCAGGTGCGCAAAATGATCAGCTCCTATGTAGGGGAGAATGCCGAGTTTGAACGTCAACTTTTAAGCGGGGAATTGGAAGTCGAATTGATTCCACAAGGAACCTTGGCCGAGCGTTGCCGAGCAGCAGGAGCGGGTATTCCCGCCTTTTATACCCCTGCGGGTGTAGGTACCGAGGTGGCCGAAGGAAAAGAAACCCGCGTTTTTGGCGGCAAAACCTATTTGATGGAATACGCCTTTGATGCAGAATTCGCCATTGTGAAGGCTTGGAAAGGAGATACCCATGGCAATTTGGTATTCAAGGATACGGCCCGCAACTTCAATCCGATGATGGCCATGGCGGGTAAAACGACCATAGCCGAGGTAGAAGAATTGGTGGCCCCGGGAGAATTGAATCCCAATGAAATTCACGTTCCCGGCATTTACGTTCATCGCATATTCCAAGGTGTCGGGTACGAAAAACGAATTGAACAACGAACCGTGCGCAAACGCGAACAACATGGATAAACCGAAGTGGTTGTTCGCCACCAACAATGCTCACAAATTGGAGGAGGCTCGCGAAATTCTGGCCAACTGTGCCGAAATCGTTTCGCTCCAAGAGCTCGGTTTGGATTTTGAAGTGGAAGAAAACGGCTTGGATTTTTTGCAAAATGCGAGAATCAAAGCTGAAGCCTATTCCAAAGCCGCGGGGATTCCCTGCTTTGCCGATGACAGTGGCCTCTGTGTAGACGCCCTCCATGGCGAACCCGGTGTATGGAGCGCTCGTTATGCGGGCTCCCCGTGCAACCATCAAGCGAATAATAGCAAGTTGTTGCAAGCGCTCGAAGGGCTGGAAAACCGAAGCGCACAGTTTGCCTGTGTGATTGCCACTCAAGGGCTCCATCCTGAAAATCCCAGTTTTGAGGGCCGAGTAAGCGGCCGCATTGCCGAAGATTTGTCAGGCCAAACAGGATTTGGATACGATCCTTTGTTTATACCCGATGGCTATGAACACTCGTTTGCCGAATTGGGACCAGCGATAAAAAATCAACTCAGCCATCGTGCCTTGGCCTTGAACCAAATGGCGGCATACCTGTTAGAGCAAGCATGAGTTTTCTGCCCGATCTAACGATATCTTCCTTTTCGTATGATTTGCCCGATGACCGCATTGCGGTTTATCCGGCCAAGCCCAGAGACAGTGCCAAACTATTGGTCTACCAAGAGGGACGCATTCAAGACTCAGTGGTTTCAAATCTGGGAGCCTATTTGCAAGAAAGCGATTGTTGGGTAGCCAACAATACCCAAGTCATACCCGCCCGCCTGTGGTTTCAAACAGAAGGAGGGGCTATCGTGCAAGTTTTTCTGCTCAAATCCTTGGGCGATGATTGGACTTGTTGGGAAGCTCTGGTGGGTAACCGCAAGCGCTTCAAAGCCGAATCCGTGCTGCGCAGTGAAAATGCACAAGGCGATTTCATCAGCGTGCAATGGGAAGATCGGGAGCAAAACCGTGTGATTTTGCAATCGAATCGAAGCTCCATTCACGATGCTCTGGAACTTTTTGGCCGCATTCCCTTACCTCCCTATATAAAAAGGAGCGATTCCAGCAGCGATAAAGACGATTATCAAACCCTTTTTGCCAAACACAAGGGAGCGGTAGCCGCCCCCACAGCCTCGCTGCATTTTACCCCTGAGCTTCGAGAGCGGCTCATCAGCCATGGGCTAGACGAATTGGAGTTGACTCTGCATGTAGGCGCGGGTACTTTCAAACCGGTTTCTCAAGAAAACCTGAGGGAGCATGACATGCATGCCGAAACATTTGTCATTACCCAATCTCTGATAGAGGGTCTGTTGCGAAGGGGTAGGGGAGTGATTGCCTTGGGGACCACGTCCATGAGGGTATTGGAAAGTCTTTATTATCTAGCCTGTCGTTTGAAACAGGATCCTCATTCCAGCCTGTTTGTGGCCAGCGATGACCCCTATAAACCGAACTGGCCCCCTATGAGTACACGGGAAGCCTTGGACTTTCTGCTGCAAATTTGCCAAGATAGAGGGGGGGAACTCAAAGGGGAAACCCAAATTTTCATTGTTCCTGGGTTTGAGTTTCGCCTCGTGGATCGGCTTATGACCAATTTTCACCAGCCACAGTCCACATTATTGGTGTTGATTTCAGCCTTTATTGGCCATGCATGGACCGAAGTTTATAGCCATGCCATGGCTCATGAATACCGTTTCTTGAGCTACGGAGACGCTTCTCTATTGTGCCGAGAAAAAAAAATCGAATGGTAACTGATTGAAAGGGAAGCCCTTCGGTCGTTTAGTCAAATTTCTTTTCAGGAGGGTGTTGTTTCTGTCAAAGTGTGTACTACTTTTGCACTCCCGTTCTGACAAAGTGTTCACGCTGATTCGAAGGCCAAAAAATCTTTTTTGAAAGTCTTTTGAAAATCGAAAAAGCTGATTAATTTTGCAGCCCCGTTCTGATACATGCTGAAGGCAAAAAAAGAAATGAAAATTTCGATTTTTGAATGAAGATTTTTCACTACCTTTGCAACCCGTTCTGCTGAATGTGATTGCGAAGAAAAAAGAAAAAATTTTTCTTGACTTTTAAGAAAAATACTTCATACCTTTGCAGCCCGTTTCGGGAGACTGAACGGAACAAAACAAGCCATAAACCAGCCTTCGGGCTATGTTTATAGAGTTCTTTGAAAGATTGAAGAGTAAGGAAAAGCGAGCCTCCAAAGTGTAATTACTTTGGGAAAAGCTGGAGATCAAATCTTTTACTATGGAGAGTTTGATCCTGGCTCAGGATGAACGCTAGCGGCAGGCCTAATACATGCAAGTCGAGGGAGATTTTCGGGTTCGCCCGAATTGAAACCGGCGCACGGGTGCGTAACACGTATGCAACCTACCCTTAACTGGGGCATAGCTCAGAGAAATCTGAATTAATTCCCCATAACACTGCACTGTGGCATCACAGAGCATTTAAAGTTCCGACGGTTAAGGATGGGCATGCGTTGCATTAGCTAGTTGGTGAGGTAATGGCTCACCAAGGCTACGATGCATAGGGGGTCTGAGAGGATGATCCCCCACACTGGTACTGAGACACGGACCAGACTCCTACGGGAGGCAGCAGTAGGGAATATTGGGCAATGGACGAAAGTCTGACCCAGCCATGCCGCGTGCAGGATGACAGCCCTCTGGGTTGTAAACTGCTTTTATATGGGAAGAAACCCCTGGATGCGTCCAGGGCTGACGGTACCATACGAATAAGGATCGGCTAACTTCGTGCCAGCAGCCGCGGTAAGACGAAGGATCCAAGCGTTGTCCGGATTTACTGGGTTTAAAGGGTGCGTAGGCGGACCTTTAAGTCAGTGGTGAAATCCCGCAGCTCAACTGCGGAACTGCCATTGAAACTGAAGGTCTTGAATATGGTTGAGGTAGATGGAATATAACATGTAGCGGTGAAATGCTTAGATATGTTATAGAACACCGATTGCGAAGGCAGTCTGCTAAGCCATCATTGACGCTGAGGCACGAAAGCGTGGGGAGCAAACAGGATTAGATACCCTGGTAGTCCACGCCCTAAACGTTGATTACTCGCTGTTGGCGATACACTGTCAGCGGCTAAGCGAAAGCGTTAAGTAATCCACCTGGGGAGTACGTCCGCAAGGATGAAACTCAAAGGAATTGACGGGGGCCCGCACAAGCGGAGGAGCATGTGGTTTAATTCGATGATACGCGAGGAACCTTACCTGGGCTTAAATGTCATGCGACCATTTCTGAAAAGAGATTTCTCTTCGGAGCGAATGGCAAGGTGCTGCATGGCTGTCGTCAGCTCGTGCCGTGAGGTGTTGGGTTAAGTCCCGCAACGAGCGCAACCCCTATCTTTAGTTGCCATCAGGTTATGCTGGGGACTCTAGAGAAACTGCCTACGTAAGTAGTGAGGAAGGCGGGGACGACGTCAAGTCATCATGGCCCTTACGCCCAGGGCTACACACGTGCTACAATGGTAAGTACAATGAGATGCCACTTGGTAACAAGGCGCAAACCTCAAAAAGCTTATCTCAGTTCGGATCGAGGTCTGCAACTCGACCTCGTGAAGCTGGATTCGCTAGTAATCGGATATCAGCAATGATCCGGTGAATACGTTCCCGGGCCTTGTACACACCGCCCGTCAAGCCATGGAAGCTGGGAGAACCTGAAGTCGATAGCCGCAAGGAGTCGCCTAGGGTTATACTAGTAACTGGGGCTAAGTCGTAACAAGGTAACCGTACCGGAAGGTGTGGTTGGACCACCTCCTTTCTAGAGATCTAGAAAACAATAACGACCGGCGGCTTGCTTTTCCTTACTCTTTCTTTCAATGAATTTATCGTTCTTAAAATTGGTAACCCAGATGATGTGGTTGTAACCAAGCTACTAAACTGCTACTTAATAGTCCCGTAGCTCAGTTGGTTAGAGCACTACACTGATAATGTAGGGGTCAGCAGTTCAAGTCTGCTCGGGACTACAACGGCTTTGAAAGCCATACACTTCATCTTGGGGAATTAGCTCAGCTGGCTAGAGCGCCTGCCTTGCACGCAGGAGGTCATCGGTTCGACTCCGATATTCTCCACCAGGCCCTTCGGGGTTTGAGTTCTTTGACATGTTGGAAATAAGTAATACTACAATAAAGAGTAATTATTAGGATAAGTTACTAAGGGCGCACGGCGGATGCCTTGGCTCTCAGAGACGAAGAAGGACGCGTACAGCTGCGATAAGCTTTGGTGAGGTGCTTAAAAACCTTTGACCCGAAGATTTCCGAATGGGGCAACCCATCCGTTTTAACGGATTTAAGAGTATACCCGCTGAACTGAAACATCTAAGTAAGCGGAGGAAAAGAAAACAACATGTGATTCCCCAAGTAGTGGCGAGCGAACGGGGACCTAGCCCAAACCGTTAATGTTACGGCATTAGCGGGGTTGTAGGACCACTAAATGATGATTGTAGCTAAGTGGAAGCATCTGGAAAGTTGCACCATAGAGGGTGATAGTCCCTTACACGTAAACTGCAATCACGGGGTGGAATCCTGAGTAGCGCGGGGTCGGAGAAGCCTTGCGTGAATCTGCCAGCACCATCTGGTAAGGCTAAATACTACTGAGAGACCGATAGTGAACAAGTACTGCGAAGGAAAGGTGAAAAGTATCCCGAACAGGGAGGTGAAAAGAACCTGAAATCGTGCGCCTACAAGCGGTCGGAGTCCCGATTTATCGGGATGACGGCGTGCCTTTTGCATAATGAGCCTACGAGTTACTCCTCACTGGCAAGGTTAAGCACTTCAGGTGCGTAGCCGAAGCGAAAGCGAGTCTTAACAGGGCGTATAGTCAGTGGGGGTAGACGCGAAACTTTGTGATCTACCCTTGAGCAGGATGAAGTTTGGGTAACACCAAATGGAGGTCCGAACCGGTAAACGTTGAAAAGTTTTCGGATGACTTGAGGGTAGGGGTGAAAGGCCTATCAAACTGAGAGATAGCTCGTACTCCCCGAAATGTATTTAGGTACAGCGTTGAACGAAGAGTATTAGAGGTAGAGCTACTAATTGGGTAAGGGGATGTCAAAGTCTACCGAACTCAAATAAACTCCGAATGCTAATACTTAATTATTCAGCAGTGAGGGCATGGGTGCTAAGGTCCGTGCCCGAGAGGGAAACAACCCAGACTAACAGCTAAGGTCCCAAAATATATACTAAGTTGATCAAATGTGGTCCAGTTGCACAGACAGCCAGGATGTTTGCTTGGAAGCAGCAATTCATTTAAAGAGTGCGTAACAGCTCACTGGTCGAGCGACAGGGCATAAACAATAAACGGGCATAAGTATATTACCGAAGCTCTAGACGCCAGCAATGGCGTGGTAGGGGAGCATTCTAGCAAGCTGCGAAGGAGTTCCGTAAGGACTACTGGAGCGACTAGAAAAGCAAATGTAGGCATAAGTAACGATAATGGGGGTGAAAAACCTCCACTCCGTAAATCTAAGGTTTCCTGATCAATGATAATCAGATCAGGGTTAGTCGGGACCTAAGGCGAACCGATTCAGGGTAGTCGATGGACAACAGGTTAATATTCCTGTACCGGCCGAGAGGGACGGATCAATGTAGTCACTACGTACAGACCGATGTACGTTGAGCTTAGCCCTCGGGCGAAGCGAAGTGGTGAGTTTGGTTCCAAGAAAAGCTCCGGCTATAGCCCGTACCGTAAACCGACACAGGTGGATGAGGAGAGTATCCTAAGGAGCTCGAGTGAATCATGGCTAAGGAATTAGGCAAATTAACCCTGTAACTTCGGGAGAAAGGGTGCCACAGCAATGTGGCCGCAGTGAAAAGGCCCAGGCAACTGTTTATCAAAAACACATGGCTCTGCTAAATCGAAAGATGATGTATAGGGTCTGACACCTGCCCGGTGCCGGAAGGTTAAGAGGGGATGTCAGCGCAAGCGAAGCATTGAATCGAAGCCCCGGTAAACGGCGGCCGTAACTATAACGGTCCTAAGGTAGCGAAATTCCTTGTCGGGTAAGTTCCGACCTGCACGAATGGTGTAATGATCTGGGCACTGTCTCAACCATGAGCTCGGTGAAATTGTAGTCTCGGTGAAGATGCCGAGTACCCGCAACGGGACGGAAAGACCCCGTGAACCTTTACTATAGCTTTGCATTGTGTCTGGCTATTTGATGTGTAGCATAGGTGGGAGGCTTTGAAGCAGTGTCGCTAGGCGCTGTGGAGCCATCGTTGAAATACCACCCTTCAAATAGTTGGATTCTAACTCCCAATGGGAGGACAGTGCATGGTGGGTAGTTTGACTGGGGTGGTCGCCTCCAAAAGAGTATCGGAGGCTTCCAAAGGTACCCTCAGCACGCTTGGTAACCGTGCGTAGAGTGCAATAGCATAAGGGTGCTTGACTGTGAGACTTACAAGTCGAGCAGGAACGAAAGTTGGGTATAGTGATCCGGCGGTTCTGTATGGAAAGGCCGTCGCTCATAGGATAAAAGGTACTCCGGGGATAACAGGCTGATCTTGCCCAAGAGCTCATATCGACGGCAAGGTTTGGCACCTCGATGTCGGCTCGTCACATCCTGGGGCTGGAGAAGGTCCCAAGGGTTGGGCTGTTCGCCCATTAAAGTGGCACGCGAGCTGGGTTCAGAACGTCGTGAGACAGTTCGGTCCCTATCTGTTGCGGGCGTTGGAAAATTGAGAGGATCTGATTTTAGTACGAGAGGACCGAATTGGACATACCTCTGGTGTATCGGTTGTGACGCGAGTTGCACTGCCGAGTAGCTACGTATGGAATAGATAAGCGCTGAAAGCATCTAAGCGCGAAACTAGCCTCAAGATGAGTTTTCCTTTAAGGGTCGTGGAAGATTACCACGTTGATAGGCTACAGATGTACAGGCAGTAATGTCAAAGTCGAGTAGTACTAATTACCCGTAGACTTACCTATTCTTTTTATTTTTAGTTTACTTATTTCCAACATTTGTCATAGACCGTAATGATCTTATGGTGGCTATGGCGAGCGTGTCCACCTCTTCCCATCCCGAACAGAGAAGTTAAGCCGCTCAGCGCAGATGATACTTGGGTAATACCTGGGAAAGTATGTCGCCGCCGATTTTAATAAGACAAAAACCCTGGCTTTTAGCTGGGGTTTTTTGTTTTATACCGGTCCAGCTTAAGCGCCATGAATCAAGAAAAAAGGCCCGTAGGCCTTGGTGGTTCTTATTTTTGAATTCTCAGTTGTGTTTGAGGAGTCGTTTCGCTTCTTGATACAGGGATTCTTGTTCATCAAAGCTCAATTCGGCGATGCCTTTTCCTTGGGCTTCAGCCAAATCTTCCATTTTGCGAAAGCGTACATAGAATTTTCGATTGGTTCTTTCCAGAGCATCATCGGGGTTGATCTTCGATAAACGGGCCCAATTGATCAAAGCGAATAGGTAATCTCCAAATTCTTCCTCTTTGTGAGCTGCTGTGCGAGCCTCCTTGAGCTCGTCCCATTCTTCTTCGATTTTGTGATAAGCTTCTTCAGGAGTATTCCAATCGAATCCTACTTGAGAAGCTTTTTCCTGCATGCGATAGGCCTTGATGATCCCGGTAAGACCTTTGGGAACTCCATCCAATACCCCGTTTTTACGGTCTCCTTTTTCCTTTAATTTGATCTGTTCCCAATTCTGCAAAACTGTTTCGGCAGTGGTAGCCACGGTGTCCCCGTAAATGTGGGGGTGCCGTCTTATGAGCTTTTCGGTCAGTTGTTGGCAAACATCACCCATGTCGAAGGTTTGGGTCTCTGAGGCGATCTTCGAGTAGAAAACAATGTGAAGGAGAAGGTCCCCCAGTTCTTTTTTGACTTCCTCTTGGTCATTAGCCAAAAGGGCATCGCTCAGTTCGAATGTTTCTTCAATGGTGAGGGAACGAATGCTAGCCCAGGTTTGTTTTTGATCCCAGGGGCATTTGGTACGTAAATCGTCCATGACGTCCAACAATCGATTGAACGCTTCTAAGGTTTCTTGTCTATTCATGATTGAGAAAGTGCGTTTTCCAAGTACAAATCCATGATGCATAAGGCGGTCATGGCTTCCACGATGGGAACGGCACGTGGCAATACGCAAGGGTCATGCCGACCCTCGATGTTAAGTTCAACCGATTCCCCCTCTCGGGAGACCGTTTGTTGTGTTTTATGGATGCTGGATACGGGTTTAAATGCCAATAATCCATACAGGGGTTCACCGGTGCTAATGCCGCCGAGGCTTCCTCCCGCGTGATTGCTAGCGGCTTTGATTCCCTGCCCATCCATGTGAATCCAAGCGTCGTTGTGCTCGGAGCCGCGCATGCGCGCGGCAGCAAACCCGGCGCCAAATTCAATACCCGTTGTGGCGGGAATGTTCAATAGGTAATGGGCTAGTTGGGCTTGGATTTTTCCGAATAAGGGTTCTCCTATACCGGCTTGCATGCCTTCGATTTGAAACCGAATGCTGCCTCCTACAGAATCGCCTGCTTTGTGGGCTCGTTCAATGGCTTCCTGCATGCCCATCGCCGTTGCGGGATCTGGACAGCGAACGGCCGATTGATCAATGTCGGCGATTGAGGGCAATGCAGTGTATTCAGGAGCATACTGCTCTTCAATTTGATGAACCCATGCGCGCACGACAATGTGTTTGCTTTCCAAATATTGTTGAGCCAAGGAACCTGCTGCCACCCAAGCGGCAGTGATTCTGGCGCTGCTTCTGCCCCCACCGCGGTGATCCCGTATGCCATACTTAGCATCGTAAACGCGGTCGGCATGTCCAGGTCGATACACCTGAGCCAAGGCATCGTAATCGCGGGAACGCTGATCCTGGTTTTCGATCAGCAGGGCAATGGGAGCACCGGTGCTTTGGCCATCAAAAATTCCCGAAAGGAATTGGCATTCGTCGCTTTCAAGACGCTGCGTGGTCAAATGGCTTTGCCCCGGTCTTCTGCGGTTCAATTGCTGTTGCACTCGCCCGAAATCGATGGCAAATCGGGCTGGAAAACCGTCGAGAACGGCTCCGATGCCTTTTCCATGGCTTTCACCAAAACTGGTTAAAACCAGTTGCTTGCCTATGCTA
>Ga0222713_10004331_pt1 | contig 14282 bp, 13 predicted proteins | sample C33_649DmetaG_FD_165061 | JGI IMG/M metagenome (GOLD analysis project Ga0222713, IMG submission 165061) | Estuarine water microbial communities from San Francisco Bay, California, United States - C33_649D | ecosystem: Environmental > Aquatic > Marine > Unclassified | place: USA: California...
AACAGGAGTAACAGGTGCTGTAGGAGCAACAGGAGTAACAGGAGCAGTAGGTCTGACAGGTGTAACAGGTGCTGATGGTCTAACAGGAGTAACTGGTGCTGTAGGAGCAACAGGAGTAACAGGAGCAGTAGGTCTGACAGGAGTAACTGGTGCAGTAGGAGCAACAGGAGTAACAGGTGCTGTAGGAGCAACAGGAGTAACAGGTGCTGATGGTCTAACAGGAGTAACTGGTGCTGTAGGAGCAACAGGAGTAACTGGTGCTGTAGGTCTAACAGGAGTAACAGGTGCCGTAGGTCTAACAGGAGTAACAGGAGCACCAGGTCTAACAGGAGTAACAGGTGCACAAGGAGCAACAGGTGTCAGTCAATGGATACCAATGAATGGATATGGAGCAGGAGGCACTGCTGGATACACTGGTATCGGTATTACAGGACAAGATGTGCTTATATATGGTAATTTATTAGTGACTGGTGGAATTGACCCAATCTATTTAGCTTTAACACCACAAACAAACGGACCACAAGGTTTTATTAATCCTTTATGGGTAGATAATATTGGTAATTTGCGCTCAGATAAGATTTTAATAGAAAATACCGTTAATAATACTTCTACCGTCATTTCACCTCTAACTGTTACAATACAAGACCCAACAGGGTCTCCCACGTATACTAATACGACTACAGCGGCAAATATCACTCTTCAAGACTCCAACTCACACAGCAACTTAATCGCCACTACTGGTATCACCATAACTGATGGAGTTGTTCCAAATAATATTATAAATACGATTACTTCTGCTGGTATGAGTAGCAACTCTCTTCTTACTGTGACGTCCACCAACGGAATTGATTTAACAAGTGGTGCTAATATTAACTTAGTTAGCACAAATACTACTGGTTCTGTCGTAATATCTGATAGTTTAACCGCTCCTACAAGTACGGCAACTTTAAATACTTCTCCATCGATAGAACCCTCATTAACCCTTCTTTCGGGTGTTTTAACATCAAAATTGACCACAACTACATTACAATTTCAAAATGTTAGTGTGTTACCAAGACGATTTTATCAGAATACTTTGGCGTTTTCCGTAAGTGGCAGTCCTTCTGGAGTAATATATGATGTTACAACTATTCCTGATATGGTTGCTTCTACAAAGTGGAATGTAGAAGTATCTTTTTTAACAAACTCCACAAATAATAGAAATGTTATTACTTATCAGGTATTAGATAGTGGTAGTGCTGTTGTTGATGTTAATTCTGTCTTATCCTATACTGTAGGTGGTTTTATGACTGCGAGTACGAGAGATCCTAATGGAGTCCCACCTACGGGACAATATATTTCATTCACGGATACTTTTGAAGTAAGTTCTACTGCGAGTGGCAGTTGTAAATTTATATTAACTGGTGGAACTTATGATGGTAGCCCTTGGGCTGGACTGTGTAATGTTTCAATTGTATTAACTTATTTACCTTAATAAAGTATTTCTATAATATATGTTAAGTAGCGACGGACAACAGAGTTAGAAATATATTATTTTCAAAAATAAAAATTTTTTTTTGCTTTTTGAAAATACTTTTTTCTTTATTTCTTTTTTCATTATTTCTTTTTTCATTATTTCTTTTTTCATTATTTATTTCATTTAAAAAAAAGTATATATATATTATATTACTATGGCCAATACCAGATTTAATTATGACGATTGTAGAACAATGAAAAGATTACAACAACAGACAGACCCCGGTCGATGGATATTAAATGTACCTGGTAATGGTGCGGATCCTTGTTACATAGAAGACCCTCAAATTATTATCCAAAAATGGGGCGCGAATTTAAGAACAAATACAATTAATTTAGAAAGCGAATTGCGAGGTGTCAGTAAGCCCTTAAGTCGTGATTGTTTAGGAAAAGATGAATATAAAAATTACAATGTCAGCAATGAGGCTATAAAATACCCGACTTGTAATAATTTGTTTACCGACCAATCAAGAGCAACAAATCCGGCTTGGTGGTATCGTGACGTAGAGCAAACCGACTGGTACTATCCTCCTTTAAATCCTCAAGAAAACACTTGTATGCCTTTTCAAAATAATCTAAATACGCGAATTTTAGAAAAAGATTATTTTACACCAAAGAGAGATTGTGTGATTAACGAATCGAATAATTATTTGCCGGCGAGCTATAATTTGATTAGAGGTGGTTATGTAGCGGGGCCGACTACCTGTGCGCAAACAAATTCTTGTGCATCAGCGAAGAGAGCATAAATGGAATAATAGGTAAATGGAATAATAGATAAATGGAATAATAGATAGATGAAATAAATAAAAACAAATAATAACCTGATAATATTATTTAGATTATTATTAATATCTTTCTCTCAGTATAAAATTAAAAAATATAATACTTTATATATATAATAATGGAATTAGCAATCCCTTTAATAGCATTAGGTGGTATGTATATAGTATCAAATCAAACACCATCAAAATCGTGCGATACTGAAAAAGGAAAAACTCAAAAAATAAGTCAAGAGAATTTTACAAGTATGGGCGCAAATCGTAATTATTTACCAAACACAAATACTCCTCCCCAGAATTTTCCGGTTTCAAATATAAATCAATTAGTCGATACAGTTCAAGAATATCAAAACCCAAATGCGGCAACAGATAAGTATTTTGACCAAAATTTGTATCAACAAAAAGTAAGAAATAATGTCTCCGTTGGACAAAATCCCCAGCAAATTTATTCGATGACTGGTAATTATTTAGATTCAGAGCAATTTAAACACAATAATATGGTGCCTTTTAACGGTGGTAAAGTAAAAGGCAACACTTATGATGTTAATATTGCGGAATCAGTTTTAGATAATATGATTGGCTCTGGCTCTCAAACCATCAAGAAAATAGAACAAGCGCCACTATTCAAGCCAGAAGATAATATGCAATGGGCTTATGGAGCGCCAAATAACAGTGATTTTTACCAATCACGCGTGAATCCTGGTATGAAAAATAATAATATCAAACCATTTGACAGTGTTATGGTTGGTCCTGGTCTTGACAAAGGTTATAATAGTGTAAACGGTACAGGTGGTTACAATTCGGGAATGGAGGCGCGCGACAAATGGTTACCTTATACTGTTGACCAAATGAGAGTGGCGACCAATCCCAAATTGGAGTACGAGTTGACGAATCACGAAGGTCCTGCAAACTCTTATATTAAGAACGCTGCGACGACTGAAACCATGGGTCGTGTAGAAAAACAGAGACCGGATACATTTTTTATCAATACTCAAGACCGTTGGCTAACCACGACCGGCGCTGAGAAGGGTGAGACATTGAGATCTATTCAGGAAATGGGAATCATTAGACGTAATGATATTGTGACGGACTATATGGGTCCTGCTGGGGCGGCAGATAGAAAAGCGGCTTATGCTCCTGAAAATTTCGAAAAGAGTAAGCGTCAAGAGTCTATGACTTGTGGTGTCAATCACTCGTCAGCTCAGCGCCGCGGTCCCAGCACGGATGCTGATAATTTTTTGCGCAGTCACACAAATTACGAAAATAATAGGTCTACTATGAGACAACCGGAGACACATAGAAGCGGATTTAGTGGCGCTGTTGGTGCGGTTATTGCTCCTATAATGGATATGTTTAGACCTACCCGCAAGGACGAAACTATACACAATCTCCGTATTTATGGCGAAGCTGCTCCTGCTGTACCCAAAGGTTATGTTTATAATCCAAATGATGCAACAACGACAACTGTCAAAGAGACAACATTGTATGCGCCAACATTTAACATTAATAACCAAAAAGAGGGTATGTATGTTAATAATGCAATGCCAGGTGAAGCAACACAAAGAGATAGTACAAGTTGTAGTTATATTGGCACGTCTGGTGGTGCGGCTACTGCTTACGGTGACATGAGCTATTCAGCAGCTTACAATCAACATAATAACGATATTAAATCGTCGACTGTTAATAATCGACCTAACCAAGGTGGAACGCAAATCTTTAACCAGCAAATGAATTTGACCACTATTAAGAGTGATAGCGACCGATTTGCAGGCCGAGTAAATCCGGCAATATCGGTGACACCATTGCCACCATCGACACAAACATATGGCGCGATTAATGTGCCACAATATTACAATGAGTGCGCTGGTTGTGACCGCATTCAGCCGGACATTTTGAACGCTTTTAGAAGTAATCCTTACACACATTCGCTAACGACATCTGTATAAAACGAATCAAAGGACAATTTATTAAAGTGTTCGCGACTTGTCTTCAAGAAACCTACATTTAAACTTTTCACTCATCCATTTTTTATTCACAAAATCATAATTTACATTGAATTTTGTATGGATTATATTACCTTTTCCAACATTTAAAATTGGTTTTAATGAATATATGTCAATCAGATCTCTAACATCCAATTTATAACTATTTTTCTTACTTACACAAATACTCCACGGTTTCATACATTGACAAAAAATATGTTGAGGTATCTTCATTTTAATTATATAAAAATATATAAAAATATATGTTTATATTGGTTTCATAAATGTTTTTAAGTTTATTTTCATAAAACAAAAACAAACAAAAAATAAAAATATTAATTACGTTATATTAAAATATAAAAACACTTTCTATATTTAAAGTAATCACACATAATGTTAAATATTCATCAAAATATAAAGGATAAATTGGATTTTTTTTATTCCAGTCATAAAATCCCCAATTTACTTTTTCACGGAACGACCGGCAGTGGAAAACGAACAATTGTGAGTGAGTTTATACACAAAATTTATGATAATGATAGAGAGAAAATAAAGACATTTGTGATGTATGTGAATTGTTCACACGGGAAAGGCATCAAGTTCATTAGAGATGAGTTGAAATTCTTTGCAAAGACTCATATTAATTCAAATAGTGGCAATACTTTTAAAAGCATCGTCTTATTAAACGCTGATAAATTGACGATGGACGCACAATCCGCCCTACGTAGATGTATTGAGCTTTTTAGTCATAATACGCGATTTTTTATTGTTGCCGAGGACAAATACAATTTGATGAAGCCAATATTGTCGCGATTTTGCGAAATTTATGTGCCTGAACCGGTGATAAATGGCGCCATAGTTAATTTATACAAATATAACTTGAATAATTTATTTAATATGAAAGACGTGAAAACGGCGCGATTGGAAGCATTGAAAAAGGAGCTACTGAAAACAATCAATAAAAAAATAACGATTGATAAGCTGATGGGGCTCTGTTCGAAATTGTATGAAAAAGGATATAGTGGTTTAGATATAATTCAATTGTTGGAGAATCACAAGTTTTTAGAAACGTCGCTTTCCGTGGAAAAACGTTATGAATTACTAATTGCTTTTAACCGTGTGCGAAAGGAATTTAGAAATGAGAAATTGCTGATATTGTTTATTTTGAATTTTGTTTTTTTGAGCTCAGAATTGTCTTTAGAAAATATCAGTTTTATGTAAAAATATTGTTATATATATATATATATGTCGAGAGAACTACATGAAAAAACGCAAAAGTTATTTAGAGAATTATTCTTTACTGGGAGTGTTCCAAAACGTGATCCTGATAGTGTACAGTTAAGAAAAGAATTTTATGAAAAATTAATTAATAATAATGAATTTAAACAACTAGTTGAGAAAACTGGTATGCCGTTGATACCATCCAGAGAAGCAATAGCTGGTTTAAAAATATATTTTTTTGATGATAAAAGAAGAGATACTGACCAACTAGAATATGGTAACAGTAATTTATACACAGGAATCATAAGAGAAATAGTAATTAAATTTAATATGATGGGTAGAGCAGAATATGAGGACGAAATTTGGCGTATAATATACGAAATATTAGTTTCATTATCAAGAAAATCTGACCCTTATGATAATTTCGGTGACAAAAAGCCAATAACGGAAACAAGGGGACCAAGGCTGGGTAAAGGGTTAAGAGGGTTAGATATGCATCCTCGTAAGCAATGGTTGGCAAAATTTGGTGAGGGGGGGGAGTACGTGCCTTGGAGTAATCCTTGGGAGAATAGCGCCCTCGCCAGAGCAACAGCTCCACCATCTTATAGTCAATTTGGTCGTATCACACCACAACCATACGCAGCAATGAATGCTGTTGCTCCTGGTGATGCTGAAGATGATGATTTAATGACTAATTATGTAGCTCCTCCTCGTCGTGCTCCTGATAGCGGAGGACGAAGAAGAAAATCAAGAAAATCAAGAAAATCATCAAATAAAAAGAGGAAACAAAGAAAAACTAAAAGAAGAAGACAATAATACCTTTAGAAAATATATAACTCATATTTTATAAAGGTAAATTTTATAAGGTTATATATATAATACCAAATGAAAGGAAGAAAATCAAGAAAATTAAGAAAATCAAGAAAACAAAGAAAAACAAGAAAACAAAGAAAAACCAAAAAAAATAAGATTCGTTCAGTTATATACGGTGGCGCATCAATTAAACAATACGGTATAGCATCCGCTTTAAGGTCCTTGATTTTAACTTATTTTCCTCAAAAAAGATTTACAATAATAAATTTCTCTCGCCCAGGGTCCTTGGATGAATATGGATTAAGAAATAAATACACTACTGTAATGGAATTATTAAATCAAATAGTTCATAATGACGATGATAGGGCTGTTTATCCGCGTGAAGTAAAATTTGGTGATTTTTTATCATATTCACAAGATTTAGACAATATTCTAAGTGATATAATATCAGAAATTAAACACTATTTTTATACTGAAAAGGTATATATCAAATTTAGTCCTGAGGAAATAGCGAAAGTTAAACGTATAATAAATAGTATTCAAGATGAATTGGGAAAAAATATGGTTGTTAGAACCGAAGAAGAATTACCAGCAACAATACCAAAAGCAGAAGCAGTAGCAGCACAAGAAATTAAACCAGCAGCAACACCAACAAATGTAGCACCTAAAAATCATATGTTGGAAATGTTGCTCGCCGCAAGTTCTTCTCTACCAAAAAAATAAATTATTTTATTTTATAATTAGTTTAAAAAAATAAAATATAAAACAACTATTTAGTAATTATGGATGATTTTAACGTAAGTTCACTTCACGAATCGAAGAATGAATGGGGAGCCAGATTGATTACCATTTTGACGCCACTAGTAATCGATGGTTACAAATCTATTTTAGACGAAGCTATAAAATTATGTAAAGACAATGGTGAAATGGACAAGTATTTAATGACATTTCAAAATTTCATTTCGAGAATTCCCAAATGGAATCAAACAATTATTGAAACAGAGCGCAAAAGAATTTGCGAGAAATCAGGATGTTCTTATTTAGAAGATTTAGTGACTTGTGTTCATATTATTCAATTGAAAATCCTCACTGCTATGCGTGTAGGACAGAAACAGAAAAAGGTCGATATAAAAGTACCCAAGTTGGATGATTTTGTTCACAAGACGTATATCAATGTAGCACGCAAAGTGTATAAAAATGTGTATTTGTTTGAAATCAATATTCCACCCTTAAATATTCAAAAGAACCATAGAGAGCTGGAAATCATTGTCCAAGAATGTATTTTGAACACACTAAGAGAGAGTATTCCAGTTGAAGCAATATTGAAGGCGTATATGGACGAGACGATTGAAGAAGATGTTGTCGAAGAAATTAAAGAGCAAATTATTGAGCAACCTAAAAAGCAAGAGCAACCACAACAGTCACAAGGCGTACAACCAAATGCTGCTACAAACAAGGTCGGCTTTAATGATATTGATTATGTTGCAAGTAGTGACGGGAAATTTCAAAACGTCGTAGTGCCAAAAACATATGAAAATTTGGATTATATTAGCAATATGAGAGCCGAGCAAAGAAAACAGGATGAAGCAAATGATTCCGATGATGATAATATTAAAATAAGTATATCGGATGAATTAGTCAGCCCAGAATCTTTAGGTCTATTATCCATTGAGGAACCTAAAATGGATTTATTGCCAGATTTATTACTTGATGAAATTGAAGTTTTAGAATAAATTATAAAATTATAAAATTATGAAAATATAAATTTATAATTTGCGTAAAAAGAAAAATAATATATACAATAAGTATTTTAAATGGATAACATATTTATCATAGCAGCAATCATATCTGTTATTTTTGTCATAGCAAAATTTATTGAAATGCGATTTGTCGACAAGGAGGCAAAACCGTTGAAATTTTTAATCCGTGACGCACTTTTAGTATATGTTAGTGTTATAATGGGTCATTTTATTTTGAGTCAATTGAAGCCGATTATTCAAGAAGGCGGAGCAATAAGTGCTCCCCAAGTTTTCACAGGCAACCCTGAGTTTTAGATTTTTATTTTTCATATATGCCTTTTACTATTTTTTCTTCGTCGTTTAGTATTTTTTCTATGTCGTTTAGTATTTTTCCTATGTCGTTTAGTATTTTTTCTTCGCCGTTTTTTTCCACCAATCATTTCAGCAAGTTGTTTTTTCATTTGAATTATATCAAAAATTTGTTTTTTTTCTGCTTCTGTTAAATCAACACTCTGAATAAAAATGTCGTCTGGAGTGTCAATCAAGTCATACTCATCTTTATCTATTAAACTTGCTAATCGATTTATATCTTTGTTTGTTTGGTTTGGTTGGGGTGTTTGGTTTGGTTGGTTTTCTTTTGATTCATCTTGATATATATATTGTTGAATTTGTTTTTTACTAGAAGTAGCAGTAGCAGTAGCATTTGCAGTAGCAGTACTACTTGTATCAATTGAATACCACGTTTCAAAATTCTGTTTTCCATTTCTAATACCTAAAGGTGTAAATCCTTCTTCTGTTAAATATTCATTTTTATAAAATTTACCACCACCTAAAAATATAATTTCTTCTTCTTCTGCTTTAGTACCAATCAATTTTCCAATGTATCTGTTTACATCAATACAAGGCGTGTTTATTAAATGGATAGTAAATACGCAACAATCTCCTCCAGCAAACTCCTTTGCGGCAACAGCTATATTTTTAGATGCCGAATACCATATACTTGGTCTAATTACTGGATCGAGCTTTGCATGACCTCTATATACTGTAGTTGTTAATGGGTCTTGAACGCTACAAAAACTACGAATTTTATTTTTTGAAGTCTCATCTAAATGTTGTTCAGAAACATAATCAACAAGAGCTTTCAAACTTTGGTTATCAATATTTTCGTTCATATATATTATAATATAATATAATATAATATATAATATAATCATCACCATAAATAATTTGTTATCGACCGGTCCAAACCTTGACAATGGGTCGTGGTAATTTATTGTTCTTAATATCATTTTCATAATTTTCGTATGTATACTTACTAAAATTTTGATACATAAAAATATTTCCCAGTAGTGCCTTTTTTTTAGTAATAAATGGGTACTCGCTAAAAAAAATAACTCCAAATACACGTTCAAGACAACATCTGTCTTTTCTGGAAATAACAACACTTGTTAATTTTGTTAATTTATATTTTCTCTCTAAGTTCAATAAAAAATCGTGATTTATAAATGATTGTGAGCCAAAACATCCAAACCATTTGAATTTATCAAAGCCAAGTATTCTGTTATTCAATGTCAATTTGTTTTTGAGTTCGGTAGAATTGTTTAAAACATCGATAATTTCTGCTGAATTGCTTATGCGTTCATTATCGGAATTAAAATACCATAATGGTAGCACATTAAGACCAATTAGTTTTTCAAAATTGACGCGAATGTGAAAAAACACGCTGTCGTGGATTATGACCGCATTATCAAAATATTTGTTTTTTATAAAATAATAATAAGGAAGCAATTCGCCGCGACCTGGGAATTCGGATTGAACAATTTCTATATTCTCATAATTGTAGAAAGGAACAACAAGGTCTTTATTGCTGTTATCATCAATGATAACAATTTTTTTATAAGGGTAAAATCGCCTTAAACATTGAACACAATTATTCCAATATTTATTTGTTAATTCTGAATTAACGTGTCTTGTAATAATAAAACCAAAATCATTCATTAATAGTATAAATTATAATATTAATGAAAAAGTTACTAATTATGAAATAAAAATCTAAACTCAAAATCTAAACCAAAACTGGCATTTTGTCAATATCTATAACATCATTTGGCACAGTTCCTTTAAAATTTGCATACGCCTTAAATTCAGGTCGTTCCAATTGAGCCTGAGGAGTGTGATTATGAACACATCGAGCAATCATTTTATACAATTTGAAATCAGGATATCGGTCTTGTCCATTATTTTTATATAACATATTAATACCCTTATCGTCGTGACACCATTCTACTATAAGACGCTGAACAGGGTCACACTTGCTAAGGTCTCTAACCTCAGACATATCGTCTACAACGTAATCGAAAATAGAGCAAGCAAGTCGACACAAATCAAAGCTAAAATTGGGTTCCAATCGTGGTTTCTTGTCGTTAAAATATGGCTCTGTATTATATTGGGTGGCGGCATCATTGCCAATTTGGAAACTGTCACTGCAAAATAGTTTGCCATTGAATTTGTAAATGCTTCTGCCGAAATCGATGATTTTATATATTCTGCCAAAAGTCGGCACCTTATAGTACTGTTTTTTGTAACAATAATAAATAAATTTTTTATCAGTGTGGTTGTACATTACATTATTTGAATGTAAGTCATTGTGAGTAAAAGAAAAAGTCTTTTGATAAGTTATTAAAATCATTATTATTTGCATAAAAGCGGAAAACCACTCTTCTTCCTTTAAATCATTTGATAATATTAAATCGTCAAATGTATTTTCACAATACTCCATACAAATAACTTGTACTGGGAATTGTGGTATAGTTGCGTTTATCACTTCTTCTTCGAAACTGTCATCATCTGATTCACTTGCTGCATTTGATTCGCTTGCGTCTTCCCATTGCGTATCATCTGTTTCTTCGCTTTGCTTTTCATTTACTTCTTCTAACTCATTTACTTCTTCCAACTCATTTTGCTCTTCGCTTTGCATAACTTTTTCTAAAAGTGGATCTAAAAGTGTTTCTTCTGTTTCGCCATCAACTGTATAAGATGTTCTTGAAGAACAAGTTGAGTTTGATTTTAGCGTAACTTTATTGTCATTTTCATTTGTTAAACTTGAATTCGTTATATCAATTAGCTCAGAATAATTACCTTTTAGGTCTTCTAAATTAACTATTGTGTTATCATCACTAAACATATCTTCGAATACTTCATTATCAAACGATTTAATAGATATATTTGATTTTAGAGATAAATTATGTTCTATTTTTAGTGGTTTTAATTTGGTGTCTTCATTTTTAAACTGAAATAAATGTTCATAATCATCAACTTTAAATAACACATTCTTATTTTTATTAAAAAACTCAGAATTATTCAAGTAATCTATATCGTCACAAACATTCAATGCGAAATTATTTTTAATAGCTAAAAAAGAGCCATAATAATCTACTCCATGTTGAAAATTATTTTCATAAATAAGATTACTTGAGAGAAATAAAAATAGACCATCAACATATGCCGAATTATTCAAATCCAATAATTTACTGTTACAATGTCTTTCGTCTGAATTAATACTTGGCAAATTTAAAATTTTATCATCATTATGGTATTTTCCGATTAGATATTTAAATGGGTCTAAGAGGGGAGCCATCTTAAAAAATATATCCTTGTCCTTTGTTTTATTTGCGTTATTTATATTTTTAATACGGCAATTATATAATTTATTGCAACCACAGTCTTCGCTATCGTCGTCATTATTGTCATCATCATTTATTGACGAAATGTACCATTTATGGTTCAAATTTACATTATTGTAATTGGTGTCATTTAACTCCAAAAATCTTTTATAAATTGGTATATAATTTTGAGTTTTAGAGAGAAATAAAGATGATGGTTTCTCTAAACTTTTAAAAAGTTCTGTGTTTTTCCTTTTCTGATAATTTACGTTTATCATTATTAGGTATTTAATATATAAATTATATGAGTTTTTAACTTATTATTTTTTGAAAGTGTTTTTCGCTTTTATAAATTGATTTCTCTCTTAATACCAAATTATAAACTACATTAAGAGAGAAATTAATTGCGTTTTTTATTGTATTTAAAATTTTATATATTATAATATATGACACTTGAATTAAAAAAATTTGACATGAAAAGTATTAGTTTTAAGCCCAATGAAAACAAAGGTCCCGTCGTTGTATTAATAGGAAAGCGTGACACAGGCAAATCTTTTTTGGTCCGAGACTTACTTTTTTATCAACAAGAAATTCCCATTGGCACCGTTATTTCGGGAACTGAAGAAGGTAACGGATTTTACGCAAAAATGGTGCCCAAATTGTTTGTTCATAATGAATACAATACGGCGATTATTGAAAACATTTTGAAACGACAACGTACTGTGTTGAAACAGATTAAAAAAGAAATGGAAACATATAAACGCAGCACTATCGATCCCCGAGCATTCGTCATTTTAGATGACTGCTTATATGATGCGACTTGGACGCGAGATAAAATGATGCGCTTACTCTTTATGAACGGGAGACATTGGAAAGTAATGTTGGTGATAACAATGCAATATCCGCTCGGTATTCCACCCACACTGAGAACCAACATAGATTATGTTTTTATTCTTCGAGAAAATTACATCGCAAATAGAAAAAGAATATATGAGAACTATGCCGGTATGTTTCCCACATTTGAGAGCTTTTGTCAGGTGATGGACCAATGTACCGAAAATTATGAGTGCTTGGTGATAAATAATAACTCAAAATCCAATAAATTACACGACCAGGTGTTCTGGTACAAAGCCGACAGCCACGGTGACTTCAGATTAGGGTCAAAAGAGTTCTGGGAATTGTCGAAAGGAATGAAGGATGAAGACGAAGAGGAGCAATATGACCCGAATTCAGTTAAAAAACGCGGGGCAGGACAGAAAATCAGCGTCAAAAAGGCGAATAAATGGTAATACTTTTAAAAAAGTATAGCAAACGTTTAAAAAGATATAGTAAATAATTTTATATTATAGGTTTTTAAGTATAATATAATTTACACAATATTATTTCTTTCCAAAATAATCCTTAATAGATTTTGGTTGTTTTTGATTTTTTAATGATAATATTTCATCCTCTAATTTTTTATTTTTTTCTTCGGTTTGTAAAAGTTTTTCTTCGGTTTGTAAAAGTTTTTCTTCAATTTGTAAAAGTTTATGTTGCGCTTGTAATAGATTATCTTTTAAAATTTTATATTCTTCTAAAAATGTATTATCAACTATCTTGTTCTCTGTATTTATATATTTAATTTTATCTAATTTTGGAGAACCAAATATTTCCTCTGTAAATACAATACTAATATTTGATTGTTTAAATATTGTTATTAATTGTTCTCTTGTTACACTAATTGACGTGAAAGAGCCAATTATTAATATATATTTTTTAGTTAAATATTCAAATTTTGTTTTATCATTATTTGTAAGTTCAATTTGTGCTGTTAGTTTTCTTAAAACACACGGATAGTCATCACCAATTGTTGGTTTTATTTCGCAACATAATGCAGTAGAATAGTGACAAATATCCATTTCTATTCTATAATAATTTTCATTTGTTTTACATATATAAATGTTATACTTATCAAAATGCTTTTTTATTATACTTCTATAATATTGCTCTCTATATTTTTCATAATGTTCATTAAAATTTTTCTCATATTCTCTTTCATATTTATCTTCATATTTGTTTTTATAATCTTTTAATGTGCTCGCTGAAGGTAAATAATACATACTCTCAATTTTTTCACATTTTTCAAATGCCTCATAACCATCATCTTTTTTTGAGAGGTATCTACGATCTTTCTCTAAATCTGGTTTATTTGGTAAAGATGGTTTTTCTGGAATGCTTAATTTATAAATTCTTTTTGGCTCTTCATTAAACATAACAAATTTTTCTAACAATGGCTTTAATTTATCATCAACTATATCTTTTAATTTTCTTTTTTCTTCTTTTGTATGATTATAATCGTTATCTCCACTCCTATATTGAAATTTATCTGTAATATCCCATTTTTTAAAATTATCATAGTTTATTCCTAATTCTGAACAAATTTCTTTTGTTTTTTTAATAATAAAATTTTCCTTTTTTTTTTCATATGTTTCTAATTCCTTTTTATAATTATCAACATCTATTTCATTTTGTTTTTTTTCTTGTAAATAATTTTTTAATTTATTTTCGTAAATTTGTTTTTGAAAATCAACT
>Ga0222713_10004333_pt1 | contig 14280 bp, 4 predicted proteins | sample C33_649DmetaG_FD_165061 | JGI IMG/M metagenome (GOLD analysis project Ga0222713, IMG submission 165061) | Estuarine water microbial communities from San Francisco Bay, California, United States - C33_649D | ecosystem: Environmental > Aquatic > Marine > Unclassified | place: USA: California...
CTGTTGCGGAGGTTGGGAGACTGGATGCATTTATCCTTCCATTTCTTTGGACTTTAAATATACTTGAACCACCAACTTTTAAATCTAATAGTCTTGATGATGCACCACTTGCCGTATTTGTTACATCCAATACAATGGCATCAGCGTTACCAGTTGTGTTCCAAGTTGTTGAAAGTTGAATCAATGCATTTGTTGAAGAACCGCTAAGTACTTGGTTGTATGCATACAAAGCATTTCCTACTCCACCATCAGAATCAGCAGTTAAACCCTTTCCATAAATACCTCCATTCACATCCAACTTATATAGGGGAGATGTAGTACCAATCCCCACTAATTGATTTCCAGAATCTACATAAAAAGTTGTTGTACCAACTCTGTTTTGTACATAAAATTTTGTGTTATCACTACCCGTTCCACTTTGTCTACCTACATATACACCAGCTGAAATGCTTGTGTTATCTACATAAATATCACCACGAGTAACACCACTTGTGCCACCACCTAAATTTATTGAACCTTGTGCATCTAAACGATAACTTGGATTTGTAGTACCTATACCCAATCTCCCACTCGCATCAAGCGTCATCGCTTGGGTGAAGGAGATAGCGTTACCTGCGGTGCCTGATGGGGCGGTGTACCATCTGTGTTGACCTGCAGTTTGATAGTATATTGAAGCATTATCAGCACTAATATAAGTATCAGCACCCGATGTGTTAATATACCAGTTATACCCAAGAATAGTGCCTAATCCATCATTTCTGCTTGCTAAAGATGCGTAATTAACTTGCAATGCCTTCCACGTTCCTATCCACGCACTCGGCACTACTCCTAGACCGAGGTTGCCATCAGAATTTAATGTCATTCTATCAGCAATACCTGACCTTTGGAAGACCAAATTATTTGAAGAATTTGCATAAATTCCCCAACTTAACGTACCACTATTTTGAAGACCTACTGTACCATTAACTGTCAACTTCTCTCCTGGCGATGTCGTGCCGATGCCTAAATTACAACCACTAAAATAACTTGCTGCACCATTGTAACCCAATGTCAATACATCTCTAACCGCATCATTAATAGCAAAACTATTTAAACCACTAGGCATATATGCCTTCCATTGTACAACTGTATTATTAAAATATATATTGGGAGTTGCATTGATTATTCTTATTCCACTACCATTCACATCAAGTGAAACACCTGGCGATGTCGTGCCGATGCCTAATCCTGTGGAGGTTAGACGCATTCTTTCGTTACCATTAACAGTTACGGCAAGATGACTTGTACCTGCGTTCATTGAAATTGATGAACCCGAATAAGCACTAAATGCATCACTATATATTCCACTCGTTGAACGTGAATATATTGTACCGTTTACATCCAAAGTTGCACTTGGAGTTGCACCAATTCCAACATTCCCACTAAAATACCCATCCCCCGTTACCTGCAAACGATTGCCGTTGTCGGTGGTGGAATTTACAAGGAGGTTGCCGCCATCGGTAATACGAGCATATTCGGAATTGTTAGTTCCAAATACCAAAGGCTGACCATCAAATGTTCCTAAGACTAAAGGCAACCCTGTGCTAAACGCAAGAGTAGCAGTTCCGGTAGCAAATCCAAACCTTGTGCTACCCGATTGCCCAAAAAATAAACTACTTGTACCAAAATTATTGGTAACTAAAGTTGCTGATGCACTTATTATACTATTCCCAATCGCACTTCCACTTGTCCACTTAGGCAAGTAGTTCGTTGTTCCTGTACCTGTGACGGGGTTGGTGAGTGTTGAGGTGCTACCATCTGCCATTAAGTATTGTGATGATGTGCCACCCGACTTGATGATTGATGCAGCAGTTAGGTTTCCAGTCATTCTCGCAGTTCCTGTAACATCAAGATTGTAAGCAGGTGATGTGGTTGCAATACCCAATTTGTCAACCCCATCAAAGTATAATCCACTTACGCTTGTGATGACTGTCGCACCATTAAAAAATGATACTTGACCGCCTGTTGTGGCAGCAGCAGTTGTAACTGTGCCTACTGACCAACTTCTGTCTGCTGATAAATCATAAGCAGTACCATTAATGGTTAATGTCCTTGTAGATGGAACACCGCCTAACCCCGAAAGGGTATAAGTTGGGATATTTAAGGTGTTAGATATAAATGTACTCGCACCACTTGAACCAGTTGTGGTCAAAGTGATAGCGTTCTGCTTTAGGTTAAATGTAATCCAATCAGTTGAACTTAATGCACCAGTTGAAAAAGTACTTGCAAGTGCCAAACTTAGTTGCTGAGTGCTTAGGCTTAGTCCATTTGCAGTACCCAATGTTACCGCACTATGCCTCGCTGCCGTATTCGCTGCCACATCAGTATTAGCACTTACCCTCGCCTCTGTGTAGTACAAATTTGTTCCCTCCGTTACTAATGTAGTTGTATAATCTCCACTCGTAGCAACAACCGCACCTGTACGACCAAACACGCTTGTAACCGCATCAGTATTGATGTCAGTCCATGAGGCAGTTATCGTGCCACCATCTTGTTGGGTAAGAGTAAGTGTCTTGGTTGTTGTACCCGTAACCGAAGCACTATTAATCTTGTCATTATATGCAGCATCCCAATTTGTTGCACTTGATGTTGTTGGGATAACGTACCCACTTGTTAAACTAAAAACACCTGTTGTATTATCGTAATCCAAACCTGTTGCAGTCTCGCTAATTGCCAAACGTGCATCTGCATTTGTGTACTGCGTAATCGTTGAAGCAATTACACCTGTTGTATTGTTGTATGATATCCCCGCACCTGCACTCAATGCCGTTAAAGGAATATAAGCACTCGGATTTGATGCAAGGTAATAAGTTGAATTGTCGTAACTTATTGTCGTTCCGCTAATCTTAACAAAACCTGTGCCGTTTAACGCAGTTTGTTTTGCATTAAATGTCATCCAATCTGTAGAACTCAAATATCCATTTTGACTACCGCTTGATTGTTGAATGGTCAAAGTTGGTGTTGCACCTCCAGTTGAACTTAATGGAGAGGTAGCACTTACGCTTGTAACCTTTGCATTAAATGTAGTCCAATCAGCAGAAGTAAGATAACCTGGTTGTGAACTATTAGCAGCAGGAATTGACACAGTATTTACCGACCTTGACAATGGAGAAGAGAAAGTAAGTACATTCTCCTTGCCATTAAATGTTAACCAATCAAGGTTACTTAGTAATCCTTCATCGTTTGTAGAACTTGCAATAGGGATATTGAATGTGTGAGTTGTTCCACTACTTACAATGTTGAACTGATTGCCATATGTGCCTTTCGCAAATGTTTGCGTAGTTCCAGTCAGTCCATTTAATGAGGTAATTCCTGTATCACTTGAAGGTGTCCAAATAGTGCCGTTATACTTTAGCACCTGACCATTGGTTGCACCACTTGTATTGACATCGTGCAATTCGCCTAATTCAAAACCATTCGTGGTCTTGACATATATTTTACCATTGTTGGCATGAGCATACTCAACATAACCAATGATGACAAGGTGTTCGGGTGCTATTGGTTTGACATTTGTTATTCTACCTGCCGTTGTTGGCGAAAGATAAAGCACATCACCATCAACCCATGTCTCACCTTGTAGTGAACCAGTTGTGTTGATGCCTTCCAATTGACCAACAGTTATGATAAAACCCTCTTGGTTCGGTGCGATTGTTTCCGTAACCAAACCAATAGTATCTGCACTGTTATTGTCATTATTTCCTTGTGCAAGTTCAATTGCCAACCTTTGACCTTGTGCTCCACTAATCCTTACCGCTTGGTAGGCTGCCTTTGTGAGAGTAGTGTTCGGCGATACCTTATTAACAACCCTCGCCACCAAATCAACACCATTCTTTAAAACAACGTTACCGCCCTTTAAGGTAGTTTCACTGCTTCCGATTGTATCGTTCCACCTTGTAGTTCCTACCGCAGCAGTTCCAGTTGGAGACACATCAAGAGTAAACTGTCCTGCCTTGATTTCAAATTCTCCTAAGTCTACATTCTGTGTAGCTCCAACATATGGAATATACCCAGTAAGAACAGAACCGTAGTTTGGTATATTAAGTATTCCTGTAATATTACTATATGTAGCAGCACCGCTTGTACCTGTCGTGGTTAGGCTGATTGCTGAGCGTGCACGAGAGTCTAGGTAGTATAGGTTAGTCCCCTCTGTAACAAGAGTTGTTGTATAGTCTCCAGACTGTGCAATTACAGCACCTGTCCTTCCGAAAACAGAAGTAACTGCATCCGTATTTATGTCTGTCCAAGATGCGGTAACAGTTCCGCCATCTTGCTGATTAAGTGTTAACGTCTTTATAGTCGTTCCGGTTACAGCAGCTGAAATGATTGAATCATTATAGGCGGTAGTCCAATTCGCTTGGTTTGCGGTTGTTGGGATTGAGTACCCGCTTGCTAACCCCAGCGCTAGAGTCCCGGATGTAGTTATTGGATTTCCAGAAATTGTAAGTCCAGTCGGAACAGTCATGTCCACAGAAGTAACCGTACCACCACCATCAGTAACTTCTATAATGTTACCAGATGCGTCTGTAGCTAGTCTATATGTAGGCGTTCCAGTAACACTACCAGCGCCGTATTGGGCAAGCCTAAGAAGTCCCGTAGAACTAAGTTTAAACTTTTCTATAGAGTCAGGCCTTATTAAGAAATCAAGTCCAACCGGAGTGTCTATAGAGCCAAATGTCGTACCTCCAGTCAGCGCAAGTTTTATTGCTGACAAATATTTTATATTGAATGCACCTCCAGCTGCCAGTGCAACGGATGCGCTAACTCCATCATCGTCTAGAATACTGTTCCCAAGAACACTTGCGCTAGTCCACTTGGGAAGATTGTTTACTGTTCCGGTTCCTGTTACAGGGTTTGTAAGAATTGGCTGATATATTGTGGTGTCAACAGAAAGCGTTCCGTCCGCATTACTAAACTTTACAAATCCGTTTGTAGTATATGCGTTTAGTCTAATAGTTCCGTTCTGGTTTATTACAAACCTATTTAAACCTTCCGTCTGAAACAAAAGACTCCTGTTTGATGGGGATTCGGAATTGTAGTACATTAGGTAGTTGCTAGAAACAACTCCCGGCTTATACATAACAATTCCAAAGTTTCCGCTATTGAATAGCTCAACTCTTGGGGTTGTACTGGAGTCAGAAACTCCGGTTGTAAGGTGCAATGAAGACTGGTTATACAATCCTGCCCTTATTTCAACATTTGCATTTGCTCCGTTTGCTACAACCAAGTCTGGAGTAAAGTTTGTATTTACGGCTGTAGTACCTATTCCTACTATTGTGCCATTGTCAAAGATTCGGCTATTGCCTATAGCGCTTCCACTAGTCCATTTTGAAACATAGTTAATAGTTCCTGTTCCGGTAACTGTTCCTACGTTCCAAGTTCTATTTGCTGATAAGTCGTAAGTAGTTCCGTTTATTGTCAAAGTCCTATTAGAAGGCACATAGCTATTGTAGTCAGAAAGCCTCACCCACCTTCCTACAGTAACGCCAGTAACTTGAATCACGTCTGTACCATCATCCGGAGCTGTGCTTGATGGATTCCACCAAAAGGTTCCGCCATTCTCGTCGCCTTCAGTAGTTTGTCCTGTAGCAATGTACAAAACACCGAGATTCTTATTCTGCGTTCTAAGGTCTGTAACCAGACCAATACTTTGAACAACCATATTATATGTATATAATCGTTAACGTCTGCCCAGCACTCAAGTTAGCGCTGAACGTTATAGTACCAGTAACATTATTAAACGTATAGTTCAATCCCGGAGCAGGAGAAGGCTGCACAACTAGGTTGTCCAAAATAACAATCAGCGTTCTTGACGCTAGTGTTACATTCGTATATTGATTTGTATTAGCAGGTATTGGACTTCCTACTGCCCCAACTGTAACGCTAATCATTCCTGCTGCTCCAGCTACTGCACTAGGTATTACGGGAGTCCCTACAACCAAGCCGAATCCTGTATTGGCTATTTGAGTAGCCTCCAAAATCCATTGTCCAAAAAGAGTATAGGCGTAGTTTGCAATTAAGTCAAAGCCTTGAGTACCAACCAAATAAGGCTGCCCCCAACGCATAGACTCGTTCACCATATAAAGAATCCTAATTTTTTCAGTTTCGTCAACCCACTTATAATACCTCTTCTTCTGAAACTCGTCCATTCCTAGGAATACCGAGACATCAGCAAGCTTTATATAGTCTGTTATTGTTGCGTTACTAAGCATTAGAATCTAAGTGCTGATTGGTTAATAATGTTTTTTGCCCTTTTCAAAGCAGCATCACAAGCTAACTGGTCTCCATAAGTTGCTGCCATAACTGCCGCATCCCTTTCCGTTTGCAAGTCGCTCCAGCTTTCATAGAATACCGGGTCTTGCAACCTTGCTGGATTTACCGCCGCTACTTGTGCAACTCCATAAAGTGCTGTATTTGTATAGCAAGTAAGTCCAACAATTGTGGATTTTGAGTATATACTACCGGGTTGGGGTGCTGATGAATTGAGCTCCATTACAACCCTTAGTCCGTAGTCTTGGTCAATCCCCGTAATTGTAATCTGGTCTGTAGGGTAGCTAGCAAAACTAAAGTTTATGTAGTCTGTAGTACTTCCAGAAGGGAATTTAATGGTAGTTCCATCAGCTTTATAGAGGTATAGCCTTCTGTAAGTGAAGGTGACTTTAGCCTCTGAAGCGTAACTTGAGGTGTCTGTTATGATTAATTGGCTGCAATCAAGTCCTTGAGCCACTGTATAATTTGCTACAAAAGGCATAGTCTATGTTTTTACAAATATAATGAATATTAGCGACCTGTCTTCAGACCGCCAGTTCCAGCTTTAGGAGTTTTTATTCCACCTTTCATTCCTCCTCCGGATGAGCTCCTTTTAGGATATTGCCTCATTCTTTCTTCTCTTTTGATGCTTGATTTAAGTCTTTCTCCCGCCCTCATTATTTCAGCGTCTTGAAGTCCAGTTAAACCAGAAATTCCGTTTGCAATACCCATAAACAAGAAAAATCTTCTTTGCTCTTCGGTTAAATCAACGTCATTTGTAGTAATATTTAGATTGTAGCCCTCTTGCTTTACCTTACTTTTTCTAGTTTCAATAGTTCTTGTAGCCTTCGCTACTCCAGTAACGCCAGCAGAAATGTCCTCAACTGATGTGCCTATTGTTTCAAAAGGTATTCCGTATGCTCCTATAAAGTCAAGAAATCCAAACCCGTCGTCTGTTGGCGGCTTATATGTTGGCTGAAATGTTGGCTCGTCTTTTAGCCATGTAAAATAATCCTTTTCTGTCGCTCCAAAAGCCTTAAGAACAAAGTAGGCGCTTCTATTCAATACCTTCATTCCAGACTCTTCTGTTCCAGTACCTAACCCACCTGTTGTAAAATCTTTTATAACTAGCGTGTACCACTTCTTAAATGATTTTGAAAAAGATTCAAAAAACTCTTCATCGTCTTCAATGTCGAATATGTTTTTTAAAATCTCCTTTGCGCCAAATCTGTATATTCCAGCAACAACAAACACATTAACTGCTTGATATGCGGCCATTTCTAGGATTGAGCCATTAAGGTCTTTTTTTGCTTCCGATTTTTGCAAATCATTACCATAAATAATTTTTTGCATGTCGTCCGTAGTTCTTGCCTTTGTATTTGAGCTAAAATTATTAAATGGAAAAATCCAATTTTTTACAAGCTCTCTTATGAAATCTGCATTATCATTTCTTTTAAATTCAGATTGAAGCTCTTTTACTGTAGTAGCCTGCGTTTTGTCAATAGACTGTTGCGCATAAGCTAAAGCCATCCTTCTGTCTTCATTTATTCTTTCGTGCTCGGTCTCTAAGTCCTTTGCTGATGTTTTTATTTTTGCAACATCATTCATGTATTTAAGGTAATACGCGGCAAATGTTTTCTTTCTAACATAAACATCGGTATTAGTAAGTGGCGTTAGCGTAAGTTCTCTTATTTTTCCAGTAATGTCCGTTATGTTTGAAATTAATTTTTTAGCCCCTCGTTTAGTTTTTGAATACGCCAGCGCCTCAACCCCTTCTGACCTACCTGCAGCCCCCATCTGAATACCAGCTGCTCCAACTGGAGCTAAGTCAAATAATTTAATATTAGGAGAAACATTACTAGACAATACCTCTACGGTATATTTCCTATTTCTTACAATTGCCAAAACTAAAGGAGTTGCCTGTTTCACAACTTGCGCAGGAGTTCCAAGAACTATTGAAGAGCCAAGGTCTTTTGCAATTCTTGTTGCTGCAAAAAATGTTGATTTAAAAACCTCATCTGTAACCTTTTTGCCAAAACGAAATAAATCATATTGTTTTTTATATGTGTTTACATAAGTTGCTTGATTTTCATTTCCTCCAAAAGACTTTTCCATTGCAGCATCATTTCTTGACATATAGTGAAATGTCTTTCCTGCTAGATGTGACCTTGACGTAAATAACTGCTCTTGTAGCGTTTTAAATGTATTATATTCAAATCTGTAGTCAACTACTTTGTTTTTTGGCAAAGTATTAATTAGCTTCCTTTCCTTACTTCTTCCTGTTTCTTTCGGCTTTAATGTATTATTAATAAATATACTTTCATTAATGTCAAATTCTTCCCCGCCTTTTTTAACTCTTTTATAGCTTCTAGGAAAATAATTCTTTCTTCCATCGGCATCAAATGTTTCATTTAAGTCTTCTTCAGCATGCGCCTTAAACTCGCTACGATATTTATTCCATATATTTTCAGTTCCCCATTCAGCAGCTTTAACCTCTTTTGGGTGCATTGCTGAATATTTCTTTTTAAAATCAGCAAGCGTATTGCTTTCTTTTACGGAAGAGTCGTATATGAATTTTGCAAGCTCTCCTATATATTTGTCTTCCGGGTCTGCGCCTTTTATAGATTCGTCTATTGATTGTTCTAGTTGCGCCTTATTATTTAAGAAATCATAATCTTCTGAGCCTGTTTTTACATTTATTAAATCAGCATATACCCCTATAGTGATGTCTGTTTCGGCAGAGTTGTCTAGCCCTATTTTTTTTCTAAATTTTTTATAATCATCCGCCAACTTAAGAACATCTTTTTCTGCAGATGTTGAAGCAAGAATAACGGCATCTTTTTCTGTAAGCCTTATAACTTCTGACTCCACTTCTGTGTTGCCAAATATTCTCTGTAGCACAATTGGTGTGTCGTAGTAAAATTTAGCAACACCTCCTGCCACGAATTTAATGACACGACTTGTTGCGTTTTCTAATTTTTTTATATTTACAGATGCTTGAACAATAGCTAAAGCATTTCCTACATTTGCGTTAGAGTTGTTTACTATTACGTTATCTACTGTTTTTATTAATTCAGCAAGCTGATTGTTGTCTGTTATTTCAGCAGGGTTTACTTCAGAAATCCTCCTTAGCTTTTCTACAAAATCTTTGCCATACTCTTCTTGTAGTTCTGCTGAACTTGCATCGAGCTTTTCCCTTAGTCCCAGAAGAGAGTAGTCGGCTACCTTTTCTAAGTTAGTCCTTAATGCTTTCTTCTTTGCTTCTGCCAAGTTTTTTAAGAACATGTCCATGTCTTCAGAAGACATAAACTCGTCAAGCACCAAAGCCTCTTCGTTAGTTAATCCAAGCACCCCGTATGCCGATTCTACGTCAGCTGTTATAGCATCGTTTACTGCGTCTTCAATAGGCTTAAATAGTTTCTCTGTGGCTGCTACATCAAACGCTCTGTAACCCGGAGACGTTGGCGCTACAGTAGATGCTACGTATGCTGATGCTAGTTCATTAAACTTTGTCAAATCTTCAGCACTCAAATATTCCAATGGGAGATTTTTCATCCTCTTCACAAGTGCAGCAGCTTCGGCAAATGGTTTGACTAGTTTTTTCTGAAGAGAAGCGCCAGTACTCAAATCCTTGTCATAGTTTGCGTTAGAAACAATTTTCTCAAAGTACTGAGTAAATTTACTCAATGCTTTGTCGCTAGTGCCAACAGAAGCAGCTTTCCTTACTACCGATTCAACTTGCTTTGGAGATAGTACGCCTCTTAATTTTTCGGATGTTTTAATAAAGTTGCTGATTCTCTTTGCAAACTCTTTCTGGAAAACAGTTTGTTCTTTTACTCCTTCTTTCCTTCCAGCCTTCTTGCCTTCTATTTCAGCAGCAAGCTTTGCTTCCGCCTCTTTAAATCTTCCTTCGTATTCTAACTCCTTAATCCTTTCCTTATATTCAGCTTCTGTTATTTTTCCTTCAGCAAGCCTTTCTTCTAATGCCCTAATCTTAGGCGCCATGTCCCTGCCCTGCCTCATTTGCCCTGCAAGAAACGCCTCTTTTCTTGCTTCTTCAGCACCTAACTTAAACGCTTTTGATGCAGTTTTTACAGTTTCGGTAAATTGTTTTTTGCCATTTTTGGTCAAAAGAACTACTGCTTCATCTACGGTAGGAACAGTTCCGTCCCCTTTTAGTATAAAGGCAACGTGCGCTACTGCGTCTATTTCTTTAGCTGACTTGCCTGCAAGTTTTTCTGTAAGTCCTGCTGACAAATCTTTCCACTCTTTTGAACTTTTATTTGGGCAAAGTGACATATTACTTCTTTTTTACTCCTGCTGATTGCAATGAAATGGCTATTATTTGCTTCATTGGGCGCTTTGTCTTGGACTTCTTAAGCTCCCTAATGTTAGCTGAAATAGCAGCCTGTATAGCCTTCTTACTTCTGCTAGCTGGTTTTTTAAGTGGCATAGTCTATTTTTTTATTAGTCCTTTAATTTTATTAGCAAAACTTCCTAGCAACGAACTGCTCCCTTGTTTCAGTGAAGCCGAAGGCTGTTGTTTTTTCGGCTTGGTACTGTTGCTCGAACTTGGGGTTTGTAAACTCTCCGTTGACGAACTCTGGGAAGTCTTCTGCTTCTTGCTCCGTAACTTGTTCAACGATGGGTTGCTCAAATACTTTAGCAGTTCCTGCTTGTTTGGCTCGCTCATATTCTGTATAGATTCCTGCAAGATTAGCAATGACTTTCCTTTCATTTTCGGTTAGTTTATTTTCTGTTTTAGACAATTGCTCAAGCGCTTGTTCTCTTGTCAGCGCTTCTGATGCAAACATACCACCTTCTGATGTTTCTGAAGCAGTATTATATTTTCTCACAAACTCCTTAAATTTAGATGGACCCTCCGCAATCATCCTATTCATAATCACAACATCTGGATTGTGCGGTATTCCAAGCTGAATCTGATTCACAAAATCAAAGAACTCGTCAAGTTTGTACCCCCTAGAAACCATGTCAGATTGCATAAGTATTGCGTCATTAACAAGCTGCTCTAGACTGTAGTCTTTGTTTTTATAATTTGTCGTAAGAAGCGGAAGCGCATTTACAATGTTCTTTCTAAATGACTTAACGTTGTCTGTTGCTCTCATAACCTCTGGGCTAACTATTGTTGCCAAAAGTACATCATTAATTAAGTCTTTCCCGGCATCCGTAAGCTCTTTGTTTGCGCCTACATACTCGCTCCTTTCTTGCTGCGTAATTATTCCGTTAGCTTCAAAAAAGTCAATTATTGCGCCCCTATCAGCCTTATTCTCAAACAACTCGCTCATTGTATTGTAGCCGGAAATAATATTCAAAATCCCGTCCTTCAGCTTTTGGTTAGCTGAAATAATGCCAGCTCTTTTAATTGCCTTGTCTATTGGACTTTCTCCCTTTTGCGCCTTTTGATTATAGGCATCAAGCTCTTTAATTGAGTACTCTTTAATTGAAGTGTCAACTTTTACAAGAACAGGACTCTTCATTTTCTTAACCTCGGCAGGGTCTACGCCAAATTTAGCTGCCCTTTCTTCAAGCCTCTTCCTATATTCTGCATACTTCTCTGGCGCAATTGATTCGGAAAGCTTTATTGCCATTGTCCTTCCGTTTCCAGAGACAACTATACCATCTGTTGTAATAATAGGAACTCCCGTGTCTGGAGTTGCTGAATCTGAAATAACAATAGAAGGCTTAAGATTTCTTGCGTCCCTATTCACCTTCTCTTGAGAAACAACATCAGCTTTGTAATTTCTTGGGTTTGCGTTCAAGCCGTTCTGGCTAGGGTAGCCCTTAGTGTCGCCAAAAGAAGTTTCATCATGTGAAGCTAATATGTCGTCCATTTCAACTACAGCAAACGCTGCATCCCTAGTCTCTCCGTCTGGCATTTCTATTGTAGTGTCTTCTCCAAGAACTATTGACTTATTTTGGAAAGAAGGGTTAGCTTCTCCTACTTTAACAGTTCTTCCGTCAACAGGAACCAATAGGCCAGATGGCGTAAGCATTTGCTTTTTAGCAGGCTCTTCTACCGGAACCTCTTGTACAGTTTCTTGTACTGCCAACGGCACCTCTTGTTCAGCTGCCGGCTGAACTTCTGGGGCAACTACTTCTGTTTCTGCGACAACAGGAACTTGTTCAGCAACGACAGGCGCTGCTTCAATGGGAGCTTCTGCAACTTGTCCAGATTCGAGCTCTTGCTTGATTGACTCGTTGGCTTCAACGAAGTCTTCAAATTGCTGTCTTGTTTCATTGTCTTCGGTTATTTTCTTTAAAGTTATTTGGTACGCTACATCATCAGCTGTAGTACCTCTAAAAGTCCTTTTCCTGCCATCTGCTGTCTCTAAATTAACTGAAACAACATTTCCATTAGCATCCCTATTAATTGCCGCCAATGGGTCTGTAAATAGGTTTACGAACTCTACTCCTCTTACAACAACATTTCCATCATCACTCAGTGTAACTGCTGATTCTTCTTGTGTCAGCCCAACGTCTGAAAGTTTCTGATTCCCTATTTCGTCAATATTACCAACCTCTATAATTCTAGGCTTGCCTACTACTTTTGCAATTACAGTCTGTCCCTCTTGCGTCAGCGTAGCTCTTTCTCCATTAATTATTACAGGCTTGTCCATCATGTCAAGCACAGTAGGCGCATCTTCTTCGTCCTGCGCCAATTGCTTGTCTTCTTGCCTAATTGACTCTACATCAAATCTTGCTTTAGTAATTTCTTCTGGCTGATTGTCTCCCAATTGCTTGAAGAACTTCCCGTCCTGCTCAAAGTAATTAAATTCAGTACCAGCGACTTCAGACCTAATCTCGTCATTGATTGATGCTCTTTTTGCTTCAAGCATCTCTATGTCAGCTGTTTCATCAGCCACTACAGCTTCATCTAAGTTTGAGGCATTTTCTTTTTTTACCGTAAGCTCTTCGTCAATCTTGTCTCTTTGCTCAATCAGCGGTATTACTTTTTCTTGTACTTCTGGAGGAGTAATTGGAGGAAGCTTTTGCTTTATTCTTGCATAGTTCTTTGCTATATTGGAGACCGCCTCCCTTTCTTCTGGAGTATAGTTATTAGCTACAAAAACTTCCTCTAAGTCATTGTCAATCTTTGCAAAGTCTTCTTCAGTCTTTGCATTAGCAATGTCTTTAAGGACGCTCGAATTTACATTCTTTCCAAAAGAGGAAATAATTCCCATTGGAGTACCATACACGCCACCAGCGACAGATGCATTAAATATATTTTTTAATATATTGTCAGCAATTTCTTTTTGGTTATATACCTCTTCTCCTTGTATTTTATTTGTAATAATCTTAGCGCCTTCTGACAATGCAGTTTGCAGCCCCTCTGTTCCGCCTTCAACAGCTGCTGAATATGCTGCTTTTGTTCCTCTAGCTTTTATATTTGCCGACAGTTTTCTAATTTCAGCTTCCACTAGTTTTTCTGTAGCATTGCCGGTAATATTAGTTCCGCTTTTTGCTATTTTGCCAAATACGTTTGCTACGGCTTTTTTCTGTATATTCTTAAGTGCTGGGCCTGCACCAAATATTTTGTCCAATGCAAACTTTTCCAAATACGCATTTACCAATCCTACAGTATTCCCGTAGGCTTCTCTGGCTAAAGGATTTGATTCAAACTGCCCCTTTTTCACCATCTCGTCATAATCCCTTACGCTTTCTCCGTATGATTGAAGGTAGTAGGAAGAACCTCCAGTAGCTATTCCAACTGGTATGTCAAATGCAAGTCTACCTCCACTAGCTAAAAGTGCAATTGCATTTTCAGAAAAACTTCTTTTCGTAAAATCTATTTCTGAAATTTTCTGCTGCTCTTCTGGAGTTACATAATCCGACTTTACAAGTCCTGTTACATCTCCTATTTTTTTGTAAACTTCTTCCTTAAATTCTTTTTGTCTCTGCGGAGCTTCTTTAAACTCTTTAATAACCTCTCCAGCCGTTTTTGGCTTCTTCCCAGTTATTGCCTCTGTTACTGTT
>Ga0222713_10004334_pt1 | contig 14280 bp, 12 predicted proteins | sample C33_649DmetaG_FD_165061 | JGI IMG/M metagenome (GOLD analysis project Ga0222713, IMG submission 165061) | Estuarine water microbial communities from San Francisco Bay, California, United States - C33_649D | ecosystem: Environmental > Aquatic > Marine > Unclassified | place: USA: California...
TGAACCCGCGCGTCACGTCGCCGCATCATGAGGTAGCCCGCCTGTGGCGCACGCAACTGATCGATTGTCGATCCATCAATGTCGACGATGTCAGCCAGAACTTGGCCAGCCATGCACTGCTCTCCACTCTCGACTCGAGAGACCATGTATCCCGATGCGGGGGCGGTGATTCCCGCATCGGTGTTGCCGTCGCCGAGCACACGCACGCTCGACCTCGTGTGTGATGGCGTATTTGCCACCATGGACAGTTGGTGTAACACCCGCAGCACGCCGTCGGCGTAACCAGTCAGCTCGTCATAACGTACCGCCCGCCCGCCGCCACCCTCGGTGTAGATGGCCGGAATACCCAAGTCGAAGGCAGCAGAAAGTGACCGACCTGGTGCGGGCTTGCCAGAATGTCGCCAAGTGAAGTCGGCCGCAAAGATGTCGGCAAAGTTGCGGGAGTCAGCAGCAACGCTGCCGCCGTCATCCTGGAAGCCGCAGAGAAACGGCATCTCAAAATTGGTTCCCGCTGAGTGAAGGTCGATGAGCAGATCTGAACCCTTGAGCACACGCTCGGTGAGTTCGTGGGCAACAGACTCCGTCGGCGTGCCCTTGGCATCACCAGGAAATACTCGGGCGAGATTCTTGCCGTCCAGCGGACTCTCGCGTGTCGTGGTCTCCCACGCGGCAGGGTGTGCCGGGGCGGCGGCCCGAATCGTCCCCTTGACGAGCGCCGAACGCAGATGAGCAATGAGCCAGCGCGTCGCGATGACACCCTCGTATTCGTCGCCGTGAACACCACCGAGCAGTGCAACCGTCGGTCCAGCAGTCGGCGCAGCGATGGTCACCACCTGCGGTGATTGGTGCATCATCAGCGCTGTCTAGGGCGTGGCAACGGCGCGCGAACGCTGTTCACCCAGACCGTCGATACCGAGACGCATCTCGTCACCGACTGCGAGGTACCGCGGCGGGCGTAGGCCGAGGCCGACTCCCGATGGTGTGCCGGTGTTGATGATGTCTCCTGGCTCGAGAACCATGAACTGACTCACATACCAGATGAGATGATTCACCGGGAAGATCATGTCGGCGGTGCTCTCGTTCTGGAGGCGTTGACCGTTGACCTCGAGGAACATCTGGAGACGTTGCGGATCGGGAACCTCCTCGGCGGTCACAATCCAAGGACCTAGCGGATTGAACGTGGCACACGACTTGCCCTTGTCCCACTGACCACCACGCTCGAGTTGAAACTCCCGCTCTGAAACGTCGTTGGATACCGCGTACCCAGCGACATGAGCCGGGGCATCCGCGGGACTGGCGAGGTAGGACGCAGTCGACCCGATGACCACGGCGAGTTCGATCTCCCAGTCAGTCCTTTGCGACTTGTGTGGAATCCGCACGTCGTCGTGCGGGCCGACCAGCGTGTTCGGAGCCTTCATGAAGATGATGGGCTCCTTGGGTACTTCCATTCCCGACTCAAGTGCATGGTTTCGGTAATTGAGACCGATACACACGATCTTCTCAGGCTTGCGGATCGGAGCGCCGATTCGTAGGCCCTTCTCTCGAAGCGGGGTGAGCTTGCCGTCATTCAGCGCTTTGCGAACTCGTTCGATACCGCCGTCGGCGAAGAAATCGGGGTCGTAGTCCGACGCAATCGGGCGGGCGTCGAAGACGTCCGCAGAGTTGGCCAACTGCACAGCGGGAATCTCGCGACCATGCTCACCGAGTCGAACGAGCCTCATACCTCGGCCACCACCTTCCCCGGATTCATGAGCCCGAGCGGGTCCACGGCTTTCTTGATGGATCGCATGAGATCGACCGCGTCATCGCCCAGTTCGCGGATGAGGTACGGGATCTTTCCGACACCAATGCCATGTTCGCCAGTGCAGGTTCCGCCCATATCGAGTGCACGCGAGATGAGACGTTCATTGAACGACTCGACCCGGTGCATCTCCTCGGCATCCTCGGGTGTGACCACGACGATCACATGGAAATTTCCGTCGCCCACGTGCCCGATGATGGGTCCGAGGATTCCCGATGCAGCGATGTCGGCGTGGGTTTGGGTGATGCAGTCGGCCAGTCGAGAAATCGGAACGCAGACGTCAGTGACGAAGATCTGGGCACCGGGGCGCTGAGCGCGGATCGCCCAAGCAGCGTCGTGGCGTGCCTGCCAGAGCACGGTCCGCTCCGCCTGGTCGGTGCTGAAGGTGAAGCCGGAACCACCATGGTCGGCGAGGATCTCACCAGCCAACTTGGCTTCGTGTCGGACCACCTCGTCAGAGCCGTGGAATTCGAGCAGCAGCATGTTGCGTTCGGCCAGCGAGGTCTTCGAGTACGAGTTCACGGCAGCCACGGCAGCCTTGTCGAGTAGTTCGATACGAGCCACACCGATTCCCAACTGGATGATGGCGATGACCGACGACACCGCCGAATGCAGATCATCGAATTGCACGGTTGCCGCCGCAGTCGCCTCGGGAATGCCGAAGAGGCGCAGCGAAACCTCGGTGATCACACCGAGCGTGCCCTCCGAGCCCAGGAAGAGGTGGGTGAGGTCGTAACCCGCCGATGTCTTTCGGGCGCGGCGACCGGTTTCGATGACGGTGCCATTCGGCAACACCACCTTCAGCGAGAGCACCAGTTCGCGCATCGCACCGTACTTCACGGTGGTGGTGCCGGAGGCACCGGTGGCGGCCATGCCGCCGATGGTCGCATCGGCACCCGGATCGACCGGGAAAAACAATCCGTAAGGCACGAGCTCCTTGGCGAGTTGCTTGCGCAGCACGCCTGCCTCGACGGTGCAATCGAGATCATTGATACTCACCCGCAGAACGCGGTTCATTCTCGATAGGTCGAGCGAGACACCGCCGTGAAGCGCATTGACGTGCCCCTCAAGTGATGTGCCGACCCCGAAGGGAATGACGGGAATCAGATGGCTGGAGCAAATCGACAGGCAGTCGGCGACGTCTTGTGTGGACTCGGCGAAAACGACGAGATCCGGCTGACCTGGCAGGTGAAAACTCTCGTCGTGAGAGTGCTGGGAGAGAACATCGCGTCCGCGAGTGGCCTGCTTGCCGAATCGCAGTTCGAGCTGGATCAGACCCGCTTCACGTTGCCCATTGTCTTCTCGCGCGCCACGGCCCGAGTCAATCGTCGTCGACACGTCAGTTCTTGCCGGTCGAGGATTCAACTCTCTGCCAGTCGGCCTTCAAGAGGCTGACCGTGGTGATGAGGTGAGTTCTTAGGGCGTCCGCCGCCAGCTCATGGTTGCGTGACGCGAGCGCGTCAACGATCGCCTTGTGTTCGTCATCGGCAGCATCGTGTCGGACTTGCAACGACAAATGCTGGTAACGCTCGGCATGCATCCAGAGTTGGCGAATGATTCGCATCCGGCGTTCCGAGTCGCAATTGCGGTAGATACGGAAGTGGAAGTCGCGATTGAGTTTGACCACACGACTTGAATCTTTATCGGCGTAAGCGCTCGACATCTTTTCAATGAGATTCTGCAAGTCCTGCAGGACTTCGTAACTGAACGGCTTGCTCTTGGCGACAGCGTCGGCTTCCATGGCGATCCGCACGTCGTACAGGTCCTCGAGGTCGGCCAGTGAAACGGGTGTAACCCATGCGCCGCGATTGTGGCGAAAGAGGATGAAACCTTCAGCCTCCAGGATGCGTAGTGCCTCTCGAACCGGGATGAAACTCGTGCCGCAACGCTCGGCAATTTGCTTGGGAAGGATCTTGGAGTCGCGACGGTAACGACCCGTAATGATGCCGTGACGCAGGTGCTCGACGACATGGGCGACCGAACTGTCGTTTGACCGCTGGGTTCGGGTGGAAACATTGCGAATTGCTAATCGTTTTTTCGTCGGCACGGAACCGATGCTATACGATTCCACCGTCCGTTTACCATAGCCCAAGTAAAGGTTCGGCCATGATTACCTTGCACAACGACCGCCTGAAGGTGCACCTCGACGAGCAGCGGGGAGCCGAGATCACTCAGATCGCGGTCGGCCCAGTCAATCTCCTTGCGTATTACGACTGGGACAGTCCAGTCGCAGTCGGAAAGAGTACTTCGTACGGCAAGCATCGCCATGACTGGTTGTCGGAGTATCGGGGAGGCTGGCAATTCTTGGTGCCCAACGCTGGTCCGGAGTGCGAAGTCGACGGTGTGAATCTTCCGTTCCACGGGGAATGGTCGCGTACACATGTTGACGTCATCGCGCAGTCTGCATCCATGGTGCGAGTGCGGTCCGGAACTCGACTTCCCATCACCGTCACACGCGAGGTCACGTTGTGTGGGAATCCTGATCGAGTCGAGATCTCCACCGAAGTGCACAACTCGTCGAGAGAATCCACCTCGTTCATCTGGGGTGAGCATCCAGCGTTTCAGGCGTTAGCAGGAGACACCATCGATCTCCCAATGGCGCACGTCGCCGATGCTTCGGGCGTATCGTTGGGGCGTTGGCCACTCGAAGATTCAGGTCGTATCGATGTGATCGACGACGACACGCCGCACGAGAGCCTGCACTTCATCACCGACCTGACCGATGGCTGGGCTGCCCTTCGTCGCACCGACATCGGAGTTGCGATGGCGTGGGATGCCCGTGATTTTCCGCACGTGTGGCTATGGCGTGAACACGGCAGCAAGGGCTATCCGTTCTACGGTCGAGCATCGATGGTGGCAATCGAACCAGCGTGCTCATGGCCCGGACTCGGACTCGCCGAGGCCCGTCTCCGAGGTCAGGCGATTGAGCTTGCAGCAGGAGCAACGCGAAGCACGAAGATGTCGCTCACGCCCTTCCCGTCGAACGAAGCAAGTGTGACGCAGGTGACCGTGGATGGTCGCATCACCTTCGGACGTTGACCGTGTTTCGACGGCGAGCATCGCAGAAGGGTTTCCCGGCGAGTCGAACCCGTGAGGTCGGCTGGTCGGTGTTCGACGCGGACGTATTGATGCCGACCGCGGTGCTCCTCCGTTCCGCGCTAGGGAACAACAGTGCGAGTTTCGCCGACTACTGCTCGCGCCACCACGTGTCGTTCTCGCCGCACGGCAAGACGACGATGTCTCCTCAGCTGTTTCGAATGCAGCTCGATGACGGTGCATGGGCTATCACTGCAGCCAACACGTTCCAGGCAAAGACGATGGTCGAGCACGGTGTGCCTCGAGTGCTGATCGCCAACGAGGTGATTGCACCGGGTGACATCGCTTGGCTTGCCGGTGCCACCCGACGCGGACACGAGGTGTACTGCTGCGTCGATTCGATGGACGCGGTGAACCTGCTCGACGCTGGTCTTGCGCAGCTGCCCAGCGGCACGCGGGTTCCGGTACTCGTCGAACTCGGCGTGCCGAATGGGCGCACGGGATGCCGTAGTGCGACCGACTCGCTCAATGTGGCTCGACACGTGAAGGCCAGTGCGAGGCTTCGACTGTTGGGGGTCTCTGGATTCGAGGGCATCATCTCGGCGAACGAGTCGCAAACCGCAGAGGAACGTGTCGATGGCTTTCTGTCGGAGTTGCGTCGGGTGGCCGACGAGATCATCGCACAACGCCTAGTTGACGCGACGGGCGAACTGGTGATCAGTGCCGGTGGCAGCGTGTTCTTCGAGCGGGTAGTGAAGCAGTTGTACCGTGCGAAACCTGCGATGAAAGAGCGAGTGGTGATCCGCAGTGGCTGTTACATCAGCCACGATGACGGTGTGATTCACGAGCTGTCGCCGCTTGGTGCTGCACCACGCGACCACGGAGAAGTCTTCAAGCCAGCACTCGAGGTGTGGGGAGCAGTGCTGTCGCGCCCCGAGCCGACGCGGATGATCGTGGGTGTGGGGAAGCGTGATGTTTCAACCGATGGTCTCCTACCCGTGGCCAAGAAGCGACGTCGACGAAGCGATGGTCGCGTGGAGTCGTGGACCTCGCTCGGACGGGCAGTTCGGGTTGACGATCAACACACGTACCTCGATGTGGTGGCGTCGGACGACACCTCGGTGGGCGACTTCGTGGGGCTCGGCATTTCGCACCCGTGCACCACGTTTGACAAGTGGCGTGCGATTCCCATCGTCGACGATGACTATCGCGTGATTGAAGTGGCCCGAACCTTCTTCTAGTCGGCGAATGCGGCGTTCGGCTCGAACGGAAACATCGGTCTTCGACGACGAACGTAGTGCAAGGTCGACAAATCGGCACTCGTGCAACCCGGCGTATTGAGCTGGATGAGCTCGGAGGCGATTGGTTCGAATGCGCCACGCGGCGAGTGCACGCCCTTGGCCACGATGATCTTCAGCTTCAGCGGATCGAGCCCGGCACTCGTCAGTTCAGCACGGCTGGTGTTGCCCATCGGACGTGAGTTGAGCAGCACGAAATGGTCGTCGTCGGTGTGTACCAAGGCGCGCTCGCCGGCGTTGAAGAAACGGAAGCCGCCATGGGTCACTCCGGTGTCCTCGAATCGGCCGTCGTCGACATGCTTGACCACGCCGGTGATGTGCACTGGCGAACCATGGAGCGCATCGGTCTTGCCGCCGACCTGAAGATCCACCCGCGCCCCGACTCCGGCGACGTGGCACGCTTGCGCGCTAGCCGGATCGCAGAGCGAATGGAAGAGACTGCCGATGCGGAGTCGCTGGGCCGCTGCCAATACGTGGGTCGAGTCGGCCGGACTACCGCCACCGACGTTGTCACCAACGTCGAGCAAGACGATTGGGCCGCGCGGTGCGGACACCGCGCGATGCAATGCCGTGTCGAGGTCGGTTCCGTCACCGATGAATTGATCCCGCATCTGCCAAGCCTCATTGGCCAGCGACTGGGCCAACTCGTGGGCGAGCGACGGATTGTCATTGGTAGTGACGATGAACGACATGCCGAGCTCGGATACATCGGCGTAGGGGAAGCCCTCGATTACGCTCACCGACAGGACCCCATTGTGTTGCTGCATCTCGTTGGCGAGACTCACGAGATGCGACATCGGGAAGTCGGAGGTGCCCTGCCGAAGGATGTTGATGGCCGCTGGAATCGGAACGAATGCCATGGCTGGCCGAATCTCGCCACGAGCCGCTCGTACGGAGAGGTCGGCGACCTGTCGGGCGCGCTCTCGCGGGTCGACGTGTGGGTTGGTGAGGTAGGCATTCATCACCGTGCTGTTGCGCACCATTCGTTCAGAGACGTTGGCGTGCATATCGAGTGCCACACCAACCACGACTTCTGGACCAACGAGTCGACGTACCCGCTCGATGATCTCGCCGTCGGCATCGGGTTGGTGTTCGGCGACCGCGGCTCCGTGCAGTGCGAGCAGCACCACGTCCCAAGGCCCGTCGTTGGAGAGCCGTTCAAGGAGGCGTCCGACCAGGGTTTCGAACGCTTCCTTCGTGATCGTGCCCATCGGGTTCAGGTCGGCGTGAAACAGTGGCGTCACGGTGAGATTGGAAACCGAACGCAACTCGAGAAAACCGCCGAGCGTGGCCTTCGATTCGCCGTAGACACGTACCAGATCGTCGCCCTCGACCGGGCCCGCAGCCATGAAGCGTTCGAGTGATGCCGGCACCGGTGCGAAAGTGTTCGACTCGTGGTGGAAACCAGCGAGTGCGACGCGAAGATGCCGTGCTGCAGCGTTGATGCGAGCAACTCTAGGGTAACCGCGCGAATTTCGAATGCTATAGAGTTGGCGAGTCATTCAACGGGGGGACCAGATGAAATATCGAGCGCTTGGCAGTACGGGAATCGAGGTTTCGTTGCTCGGCTTTGGCATGTGGCCGATCGGTGGCACCCAACACGCCGGCGACTACGGCACCGTCGACGACAACGAGGCGATCGCCGCGATTCATCGGGCGCTCGATCTTGGGGTGACGCTCTTTGACACCGCCCCGGCATACGGCAACGGCCGTGCTGAATCGATCCTGGGAACTGCTCTCGGCTCGCGGCGTGACGATGCCGTGATCGTCACCAAGTGCGCGGTGCACTGGGACTACGCCAGGGACCAGTGGGTCACGACATCAAACCGTGAGGCGATCCTCGCATCGGCCGAGCAGAGCCTGCAACGCCTGCGAACCGACCACATCGACGTGCTGCTCATCCATGTGCCCGACCCCGATGGTTCACCCGCTGGTTCGATGGCGGCATTCCGTGAGCTCGTCGACTCCGGCAAGGTTCGGGCGGTTGGAGTCTCAAACTTCACCACCGAACAGCTAGACGAGTATCGTAAGCACGGCGTGGTGCAAGTTCAACAGTCGGGCTTCAACATGCTCGACCGTCGCACCGAATCGAAGATGGTTCCCTATGTGCGGGCAAATGACATCGGCTTTATGACCTACGGCTCGCTCTGTCACGGACTCTTCTCTGGAACCTGGAACTCACAGACGTCGTTCTCCAGCGGTGACTGGCGCGCGAAGGGTGACGTCTTCGGTTTGCCGCTCTTTGCGGGCGAGAATCTGCGCGAGAACATCGCCATGGCCGATCAGCTGAAGGCATTTGCGCGGGCTCGCTCACGCACGCTGCCGCAGCTGGCGATCGCCTGGGTGGCGATGCACGAGTTCGTCAGCACCTGTTTGGCGGGGATGATCGCTCCCGTCGAGGTCGACGACAACGTCGCCGGTGTCGATTGGTCGCTCTCTGCGACGGAACTCGCGGAGGTCGATCGCATCCTTGCCGGAGCCGCGGGCACCGAGGGCACCGATCACTATGTCGTCAAGTAGGTCGATGTCGACGTACCCAACGATGGGTCTGCGGAACGCTCCGTGAACATAATCGGCATCGAAACGATCCTGCCCGGTGATCAGTCGCCGCTACCCGAGATCGTGTTCGTTCGTGTGTACACCGACGCTGGAGTGATCGGGCACGGTGAGACGTACTACACGCCTCGAGCGGTAGCCGAATACTTCCACGAATTCCTCGCCCCGCGACTGCTCGCACACGGGGGCTGTTCGCCAGAAGCCCTCTGGGAACACGGCTATCGATCGGCAGCCCGGTTCGGCGGACGTGGGCTCGAGATGCGGGCGCTCTCTGCGGTCGATGTTGCCGTTTGGGATGCCTGTGCACTCGCCGCCGACAAGCCGCTGCATGCCATGTGGGGAGGACCGACCAAGGAACGCCTCTCTACCTACAACACCTGCGCCGGGCCGAGCTACGGAAAGAGCTGGCGCAGCGGAGGGGCTTCGGTTGGACGCGGAAAGTACGAGGACTTTCACTCGTTCTTTAATCGTCCCGGCGAACTGGCCGTCGAACTCGTCGAAGAGGGATTTTCGGGAATGAAGATCTGGCCGTTCGATCGGATGGCGAGTTTCCCTGGCGCACCGACCATCGATCCCGCGGACCTGCGAGCCGGAGTGGAGATCTTCGAGAAGATTCGAGCCGCCGTGGGATCGGACATCGAGATCATGGCCGAAGGTCACGGCATGTGGTCGGTTGCCGCCGCCAAGACCATCGCCAAGGCATTGGAGCCTGTTCGCCCAGCGTGGATCGAGGACTTCATCCTCGCCGACCAACCCGCGTTGCTCCGTGAGCTGAAGCAAAGCACCACTATTCCGCTGCTTGCCAGCGAATACCTGATCTCCCGATTCGAGTACGCCCCGATCATCGACATGCAGGCAGCGGACATAATCATGATCGACCCCACGTGGTGCGGTGGCATCACCGAATCACGTCGCATCGTCGGCCTTGCCGAGGCGGCAGGACTGCCCGTCACGTTCCACGACTGCACGGGGCCATTCACGTTGCTGGCCGGCATCCAGATCTCGTTCGGTTCGTCGAACGTGCTGTATCAGGAGGTCGTGCGTGCCTACCTACATTCGGTGTATCCCGAGTTCGTGGATGAAATGCCCACACTGCAGCGCGGCAAGTACCTGCCACCCACGCGACCCGGAATCGGCGCGGTGCTTCAACCAGACATCGTCAATCGACCGGGCGTCGAGGTGCGGCTGACCGGCAGGCGTTAGCGCGACGAGTGTTGCAGCACTCGACCCGGGCGCTCGGTGGTGATGGTGCCCTCGTCGAGCACCACACGACCATTCACGTACACGTGGGAGATGCCAACCGGACCTTCTGGGGCCTTGCCGAAGTCGGCGCGATCGATGACGTGTTGCGGATCGAGCAGCACGAGATCTGCGGCCAATCCGGTGGCGATACGACCGCGATCGTGGATGCCGAGGCGACGCGCCGGCTCGTGGGTCATCTTTCGTACTGCATCGGCGAGTTCGAGCACTCCCCGGTCGCGCACGTAGCGACCCAGCACCCGCGGAAACGTGCCGAAGTTGCGGGGATGCGGACGAGCACAAGGTTGATGCAACGAGATTGCGTTGCCGTCCGAGCCGACGACGGCCAACGGGTGCCGCAGGAAAGCCGAGACATCCTCTTCAGTTCGGTAGAAGAGCACCGCCTGAATCTCGTTGCCGTACTCTTCACAGAGCCGCAGAGTGAGTTCGTCGGGCGCAATGTGCAGTGAGCCAGCCGCCGATTCGAGCGTCTCGCCGACGTAGCGACCGTCCGGGGTGCTCGAGATGTGGAACCGATCCCAAAGCCAGGGGATTCCGTTGAACCATCCCTCTGTCATGTCGGAGAGTGCCTTGGTTCGTTGGGCGTCATCGGCGAGACGGGCTCGCATCGCTTCGGTTCCGCCGGCTTGCAGCCACGGAGGGAGGTACTGCGTGAGGGACGACGACGATGCGTCATACGGGTAGACGTCGAAGAAGATGTCGATGCCTTCTTTTCTCGCGTCGTCGAACATCCGGAGCAACTCGGCGCCAGTACCCCAACGTTCGGGTCGGTTGATGGCGAGATGGCTGAACTCGACGGTCACCCCGGTTCGCCGACCAAGCTCGATCGATTCGGCCACCGCGGCCCGCTCGTCTGGTTCGGCTGCGCGGCTATGGGTTGCGTAGAGGGCGCCGTGTTCGGCCAGCACCTCGGCAAGCGCGACCACCTCGTCGAAGTCGCCGTAGGCGCTCGGCACGTGGGTGAGACCAGTGCTCATCCCGAAGGCACCTTGCTCCAGCGCGGTGTGGAGATCCGAAACCATTCGGGCAAGCTCATGCTTCGTTGCCTGGCGCTGCTCCACGCCCATCGCAGCAACGCGAAGCGTGCCGTGACCGGCCAGTGGAGCGACATTGACCGCGATTCCTTCGTCGTGCAGTGCGACGGCATATCCGGCGAGGTCGGTCCACCATGGTCGAATCGGTGCGGTGGCACGCGCGAGATGGTCGGCGTGCAGATCGAGATGCCGGGGCTCGATGGGGAAGGCCGAGAAAGAGCAGTTTCCGACCACCTCGGTGGTGACCCCTTGGCGGAGCTTGCTCTCGCCGCGACCATCTTCGATGAGCGTGAGATCGGAATGCGTGTGGATGTCGATGAAGCCCGGACACAGGACTTTGCCCGCGCCGTCGACGGTGTTGTGTGCACGTGCATCCGGCGAAGTTGGCACGGGATCGGCACCCACCAGGGAGATGACACCGTCCTTCATAGCGACGTGACCGTGCGTCGGTGCAGCACCGGTGCCATCGACGATGGTGACGTTGGTAATCAGCACGTCATGCATGACTCAACCCACCACCACGGCTACTGCCGCCGAGAGAGCGCTGCAGAATGTTTATAATCTTTGATGTTACCCAGCCACCGCGATTCAACAAATGAAACGGACTTCCACGATGCCCGAAAGCCCCGTAAACGCCAAGAAGATCGTCCGCGGCTGGTCGCCACTTGCCACGCCGATCTCCAGCCACCTCCCCTTTTCCGCTGCCGTCGAGGCGAACGGCTTCGTCTTCGTATCCGGTCAAGCCTCGGTGGACGAACAGGGTGCAATCGTCAGTGGTGACTTCGAACAGGAAATGAGGCGGTCGATGTCGAACGTGCAGCGGATCCTCGCCGCCGTCGGCCTCGACCTCGGCGACGTCGTGCGAGTCACGAGCTACGTGCATGACCCTGCGCATCTTCCGCAGTACAACGCGCTCTACCGGGAGTACTTCTCGACCCCGCTTCCGGCGCGCACGACCATCACCAGTTGCTTGTCGGCTGCGTTGAAGTTCGAGATCGATGTAATCGCGGTACGACGACCGCAATGACCAACTAACAGCAGTGTTTTTCGGTGGCGTGCATCATGCCACGGATGTAACCGAAGGCGAACAGTCGACCGAGCATCGTGTACCCGGGCTCGCCATCGTCCTCACCGATCATCTGCGGAACGTGGTCGGGTCGCATCGGTCCGGAGAAGCCGACTTCGCGGTAGGCCCGCATTGCCTCCGCCATGTCGGTCTGGCCGTTGTCCTGCCAACTCTCCCGGAAGTCCTCGGCGGTGCCGACCACATCGCGGTAGTGCACGTATGCGATGTTCGAACCGAGTCGTCGGATTGTGGCTGGAATGTCGATTCCCATTTCGGAGAACGAACCCTGACAGAACGCGATCTTGTTCGAGGGTGACTTCACGATCTCAACCAGGCGCTCGAAACCGGCGACGTCGTGCATGATCCGGTCATTGCCGAGCAGCGTAGGCAATGGCGGATCGTCGGGATGCATCGCCATGACGACACCCGCATCCTCGGCGACCGGGATGATCTCCTCGAGGAAGTTCTGCAGGTTCTTCCACAGCTCCGGACGCTTGGCACCCGGCTCGAGCTCGGCGCGGAAGGCCGGTCGACCGGGGATCCGCGCCTTGTCGAGATCGGCCAGACGGAAGGCGGTCACCTTCGAGCCACCTCGTTCGAGCGTGTCGACCGAGGTTCGAATCCAGTCGGTTCCGGCCATGAAGTTGTAGCAAACCAAGCGGATGTCGAGATCGGAGAGATGGCGAATCAGCGCCTTCATCGCCTTCAGATCGGTGCCGTCATCGGTTCCCAGCTTTATGCGATCGATGGGAAGGTAACCCTCCACGACGCCGATCTCCATGCCGAACGATCGGATTCGCTGCTGCATTCGATTGAACTCGCTGAGATCCGGCCCGGGATAGCGAACCACAATTTGGTCGACGCCGCACTGTGCAGCCAACGTGAGGTTCTCGTCGGAGAGTGGCGTGAGTACCGAGGCCAGTTTCATGGCTAAAAGACGATGAGTCCGCGTGCCTGCTCGCCTGCAGCCAGTGATCGGAACGCCTCATCGGCTTCGTCGAGGTCGTAACGCTTCGTCACGAGTTCTTCGATCTTGATTCGACCCGACATGGCAAGTTCGACGAGCTTGGGGAATTCCACGAGAGGATTGCTGGTGCCGTAACGCGAACCAACGATCCTGCGCTCGCCACCCATCAGCAACCATGGGTCGACGGGGAACTTCTCGCCCTGGCCAGGCAGACCGAGGATTACCTCGATGCCTTGCTTGGCGAGAATCGTAAGCCCCTGTTCCATCGCCTTGCCGCTACCGACCGCGATGATCGAAGCGTCGACACCACTGCCGGTGAATTTCTTCACCTCGGCCTCAAGATCTTGCTTTGCCAAGTTGATGGTGTGGGTCGCACCGAAATGACGAGCCATGTCGAGCTTGGAGTCGAGTACGTCGACACCGATGATCGGATAGGCACCCGTGGCAACGGCACCTTGAATCGCGTTGAGTCCGACACCACCGCAACCAAAGACGGCGACGCTCTGACCGGCGCGCAATCCGGCGCTGTTGACTGCGGATCCAAAGCCCGTGGCGACCGAGCAGCCAATGAGTGCTGCGGCCTCGAGTGGGAAGTCCTTGCGAATCTTCACTGCTGCGGACTCCGGCACGACGATGTACGAGCCGTAGGTTGCAGGACCGTAGTGGTACACATCTTCACCTTTGTGGTGGAACATTGTGACGTCACCGGTGGTCTTGCCGATCGCTGGCGTGTTGAGGCACAGTGCCGGAAACCCGAGGTTGCAGTACTTGCAACTGTTGCACGAAGGTGCCCAGGAGATGACGACGTGGTCGCCCTTTTGGAGGTGCGAAACGCCGGCTCCGACGGCATCGACGATGCCCGAACCCTCATCACCGAGCACGATGGGCATCGGGATGCCGGTATGCGAGCCGTCGTAGGCGTGAAGACAGCTGTGGCATACACCGCTGGCCACCATCTTGACGCGAACCTCGCCGAAACGTGGCTCGTCGAGCTCGAGCTCGAGCATTTGCATCTTTTCCTTTGGCTTCATGAGCACTGGTGCGTTGATCAACATGGTGTCCCCCTTGTGGTGACGAGTTTATAATCTTTTCTAGCACATATGAATCGCCAATTACCAAGGCCACTTTGGGGCGCTAAGCATGGGGGCTGAGATGTCGGTCGACCTGGTGGTGGAGTGTCGGAGCCTGTTGGGTGAGGGGGTCACGTGGGACGCCACCACCTCCACCTTGCTGTGGTTGGATATCGACGGTCGTCTTCTGCA
>Ga0222713_10004335_pt1 | contig 14278 bp, 9 predicted proteins | sample C33_649DmetaG_FD_165061 | JGI IMG/M metagenome (GOLD analysis project Ga0222713, IMG submission 165061) | Estuarine water microbial communities from San Francisco Bay, California, United States - C33_649D | ecosystem: Environmental > Aquatic > Marine > Unclassified | place: USA: California...
GAGCTGAGCTCTCCGGCGAAAGCGCCCCAGGAAAGGCCGACGCCATAGCCGCAACCGGCGACCTTGAGCGGCCCCGCGCCGAGGCGATCGCCCAGCCCATCGATCAGGGCGCAAGGAATCGAGGCCGAGCTCTGATTGCCATATTTCTCGACGACCCCCATCGGCGTGCGGGCCTCGGCGACGCCGATCTTCTTGGCGAGCGTGGAGAGAATGAAGCGATTGGCCTGATGCAGGACGAGGGCATCCAGCGAATCGGGCGAAAGGCCGGCCTGCCGGAGAACGGACTGCATGGCTGCAGGGACTTCCCGAAGCGTGAAGCTGAAGACGTCGGGTCCGTTCATCGCGAGGTTGGCGTCGTGGCGGCGATTGCCTTCTTCGTCCGCCTTTTCGTTCAACGGGCCACCGGGCTGACGCGCCCCACCCTGCCTGACGATGATGGCCTGGGCGCCGGAGCCATCCGCTCCGAGCACGAAATGCCAAGGGGCGGAGCGACCGGTCTTCTCGATGAGCGTCGCCGAGCCGGCGTCTCCGAAGAGCGGATCGGCCGAACGGTCGCCTGGATTCGTGAGACGGCTGAGAGTGTCACCGGCGCACAAGAGCACCCGAGCGGCACCGCCATGCGCGCAAAGCAAAGAGGCCTGTTGCAGGCCATAGACCCAACCCGAGCAACCCAGCGAGAGATCATAGGCCGGCGCGGATTTGCTCAGGCCGAGACGGCCATGCAGCAGCGAGGCGTTGTTCGGCTGGGAATGGTCAGGAGTCTGCGTGACGAAGATGACGGCGTCGATTGAGGTGGCATCTAAGCCCATCTCGGCGAGCAGACGCTCGGCGGCGTCAGCGCACAGATCCAGGGCGGTCACTCCCGGGGCGGCGACGCGGCGCTCGCGCAATCCGATCGTCTGGGCGGTGCGCTCCAGCGCCCCGCGTTCGATACCCGCGGCGAGTCCGTCCGTGATGAAATCACGCACGACCGAACCCGTGGTCACGGCCAGGCCGGCGACGCGGATATTGGAGAGGGAGGAATGCATGGGCTAACGAGAGTATAGATTATGGAGTATCGAGTATAGGAAGCGGCCTGATTAGAGGCTTGGTTGACCAGAGGCTCGGAGGCTCAGAGGAGGCAGTGCAAAGGTGCAAATCGGAGCAGAGCTCCTGTACAAAAGTGCAAAGGTTATTTTGAGGGCTAGGGCCAGGGCTGGGGCTAGAGCCAGAAGTGACAGGTGAACTTAAATCGAGGAGGACGGAGAATCGGCCGGGATGCTCATCTTAGGGTGGCGGGCTTAAACTTCCTGCTACCGTACGGAGGCCTGGCCCAAGCCCTAGCCCTGGCTCTAGCACTGATGAGTCTTCACATTTGCACCTTTGCACAGGCCGTAGGCCGATTTGCACTTTTGCACGCAGGACAGCACGTGGTGCCGTCCCTGCCTTCAGCGCCCGGCAAACTGCCTCACCCAAGACTCGAGACACAGGATCGCGAGCAAAGGATAAGCGGCATCGACCTCACCGCGCTTATCGGCTTCGAGCAAGGCGACCGCGCCTTCGCCGGAGAAGAGTCCGGTGGCGTCGAGTCGACCGGAACGCGCGAGCTCCCGGAGGCGCTCGCCATACACTCCATGGAGGAGCTGACGAAGCGGGAGGCCGAAGCCGGCCTTGGGTCGTGTGAGGATTTCGTCCGGGAGGACGCCTTGCAGCGAGCGACGGAGGACATGCTTCCCGGCCGGTCCGCTGATCTTGCGCTCATCTTCGAGGCGTTCGGAGAAGGCGACGAGATCCGGATCGAGGAAAGGCAGGCGGACTTCGACGCCGCACGCCATGGCCATCTTGTCGGTATAATTGAGGTTATGGTCCGCCAGGAAGTGCGACCGATCGAGGTGCAGCATCTGGTTGAGCCGGCTGACGCCCGCGGGGAGGCTTTCGAGCGAACGGAGGAGAAGGTCGACAGGGCGGTGGGTGCCCAGGTCTTCGCGCAGGGCCGGACTCAGCGCCGGAGCCAAGGTGTCTTGGCTGATCCAGAGGAAATAGCTCGCGAGACGTTCCGCAGGTTCCGCATCGGCGTAACGGAAGAGTTTTCCTAAGCGGCGACCGAGAGGCGAACGTGCGGACAGCCCTTGGGTCGAGCGACGCAGGTAGGCGCGCAAAGGACGCGGGGCCCAGGCCCAGTAACGTTCGGCCTGCAGCGCGGCATGACGACGATAGCCGGTGAAGAGGTCGTCGCCGCCGGAACCGGAGAGCAGGACTTTGACGCCGCGTTCGCGGGCCTCACGACAGACGGCGTGGGCGGTGAAGGCGGCGACGTCTGCGGTCGGTTCATCGAGGGTCCAGACCATGGCGTCCAAATCCTCGAGGGCGGCGCCGCGCAGGACGGCATCGTGCAGAGGCGCGCCGAGACGCCGGGCCATGAGCTCGGCGTAAGGATGGTCTTCGGCGAAACCTTCGCTCTCCAGTCCGGCCAGGTCAGCGGACCCGACGGTGAAGCACGGGTATCGCTTGGCGTCGCGCAGCTCGGCGCAGGCGAAGTGCGCGATGGCGGAAGAATCGACGCCGCCGGAGAGGAAGCCGCCCAGCGGGACGTCGGAGACCAGCTGACGACGCACGGCCTGACCGAGATAATGTCGGCAGGCTTCGGCGGCCTGTCGATCGGTGAAGGGCTGGACCTCGGCCGAGTAATGCGGAGCAACGAACGAGCCGGCCTGCGTCTTCCCGTCAGCGGTCCATTCGAGATACGAACCTGGCGAGAGCTTGCGCACGCTTTTCGCCGGCGTGAGTTCGCCGGGTGCGTAGAGTAGGGTGAGATAAGCCGAGACGGCGGTGGGGTCGAGGGACCAATCGACGCCGGGGATGCCGCGGAAAGCTTTCAGCTCGGAGGCGAAGAGTCGGCCTTCGGGCGTCGTGGTCCAATACAGCGGCTTCACGCCGGCGGCATCACGCGCAAGCAGGAGCTTACGTTCGGCCGGGAACCAGGCCGCGAAGGCGAAGATGCCGTTGAGCCGAGGGAGACAGGCGCGGCCTTCGCGCGCGAGCAGGTTGGCGAGGACTTCGGTATCGCTCCCGCCGCGGAAGGCGACGCCGGCCCGTTCGAGCCCGGCGCGGAGTTCCCGGTAGTTATAGATCTCGCCGTTGAAGCTGACGATGACCTTGCCGGCCGCATCCGCCATCGGCTGGGCTCCGCTGGGCGAAAGGTCGAGGATGGCGAGGCGCACGTGCGCCAGCCCGGCGTCGGCATCATGCCATTGTCCGCTGCCGTCCGGACCGCGATGGCCTTGGGCGTGGTTCATCCGTCCGAGCAAGTCCGGCTGGAAGCGACCGACATATCCGGCGATCCCGCACATGGTCAGGCCTGGCCTCCCTTGTCGGCGTAGATTTGCAGGGAGCGACGCGCGAGGTTCGCCCAGTCATGCGCGGTGGCGACATAGGCCTGCCCTTTCCTGCCCTGCTCCCGCGCGAGATCCAAATCCGCGAGCAACGGACGCAGCGCCGCAGTCAACGCTGCGGGCCCGGATGCGCATTCGACGAGCGCGCCCGCACGGGCGGCTTCGGTCATGTAGCAACCTTGCGTGGCGATCACCGGCAAACCGGCGGACATCGCCTCGAGGATCGCCAGCGCCATGCCTTCGGATTCGGAGGCGTGGACGAAACAGTCCGCGGCGGCGTAAGCGGCGGCCTTCGAGGCTTCGTCCAGGAAGCCGAGCCAATGGACCCGCGCCGCGCAGCCGGCGCCGGCGGCCACGGCGCGGAGCATCGCCGCGTAGCCATGCTCGGCATCGGGATTGCCGGCGATGAACAGATGCGCGTCCAGGTCGGCGACGGCCCGGATGATGTCTTCGAGGCGCTTCTTGGCCGTGATGCGGCCGACGAAGAGCGCGACCCGGTCGTCCGGGCCGAGGCCATGACGCGCCCGCAAGGCGAGACCCGCCTCACGCGAAGAGACGGCCACCGCCCGGATGCCGTTCGGAAGGACGTGGATCGTCGAGGTGATGCCCAGCGAGATCAGCTGCGCTTTCTCCAAGGAGGTGAGCGCGAAGACGCCGGTGGCCCGATTCAACTTCGGCCGGGTGAAGAAGCGGATGTAGAAGCGCTTCTTGACCGATTTGAAATCCCAGCCGGAGAACAAAGCCGGGTCGAGGGCGCCGTGAGGGTTGAAGAAGACTTTGAGGCCGCGGGCCGCGGCGGCCTCGGCGACCTGGACGTTCAACGGGTTGAAGGTATTGTGCGCGTGCAGGATCGCCTCTTTCGACAACGTATCGATTTCCCGGCGCAGGCGATAGGAACGGGCCAGGCCGAAGAGCGGGTCCGGATAGAAATAGCGGATCGGCAGGCCGTCATGGATTTCCGTCGAGCCCGCGCGGATCGCATCCGGCGTCCAGATCTCGACGTCCGCGCCCAGCCGACGTTGCGCGCCCGCCAGCTCGAACACCATCTTCTGCACGCCTCCGGCATAAGCACCGGGAAGGCATTCGTAGACGATGTGACGGATGGGGAGCACGAACTGCAGAGAGGACTGAATGGAGGGCTGGACTAGTTGCAGTGCAAAGGTGCAAATCGGAGCGAAGCTCCTGTGCAAAAGTGCAAAGGTGATTTTGAGGGCTAGGGCCAGGGCTGGGGGTTGGGGTAGGAAAATGTTTTCAGGTGTCTCGAGGCAGGGACGTGATCACTATCGCGTCCGCCCTGGTGCCTGACGGATGCGATGTCATCGCATCCCTACCTAAGGCAAGCACTCCCCCGATACTCCATACTCAATACTCGATACTCTTTCGCCACATTCGCACCTTTGCACAGGACGGAGGCCGGTTTGCACTTTTGCACAGACGCCTCGTTCAGGCGTCTGCCTCTTCCTCCAACGCCATCGGATCCGCGGGCGGGCGGTCGATGGATTTGACGGCGAAGCCGGGGAGCAGGTGCAGGGTCCAGGTGAACAACATCGGCATGTTGTGCACGACGGTGAAGACGAAGATGGAGAGCAGGCCGTCGCGGAACGTCTGGATCAACGCCATGAAGAAGACGAGATACAGGTAACGACTCAGGCGGAGCATCGGGCCGCTGGTCGCCCAAAGGCAGGCCGCCGTCAGCAGGTAACCCAGCAAAGAGGGAATCAGGATCAGACCCGCGTAGCCGAAATTAGCGTAGGCCTCGCCGAGGTAGGTCAGGATGCGGCCTTCGACATCGTAGCGGCGTCCGGAGGTGGAAATCTCCTGCAGGTGATCCGCCAGACCCGGCTTCTCCGGCCACCAGGCGCGGGGCACGGGCAAGGTGACGATCGCCAGATAGGTCGAGCCCCAGAACTTACGGTCATTGGTATCGACCAACGAAAGGCCGCCGGCGAACTGGTCGAGGAAGTCTTCGGTGGCGGCGATTTCGCCGTAGCCTTTCTTGTTCTGCCCGAAGGACTCCTGAAGCATCGCGATGGCGTTTTCGTAGTCACCATACTGGATGGAAGAGCCGATATATTTCAGACGCGGGAATACGAGGCCGATGAAAAGAGCCGCGACGACCATGATCACGCCCGGCCAACGGCGACGATTAGACTGCAGATACAGTGCCGCGAAATAGAGGAGCGGCAGGATGAGCATGAACCGGTGGTAGCCCTGCAAGGCCACCGCCCCGAGGAAAAAGGCGGTCAGGGCCAACAGGTGCCAACGGAAACCGAAGGCGAAGATGAGCAGTCCGAGCACCCCGATCGGCCACATGGACATAGCCTGAACATAGCCCGCCGCCGCTGAATCGACGGACATCACGAAGCCGGTCGTCTTGACGACGTAGAAGAAATACGCCCCGAGCGGCAGGCAGAGCAGGCCGACGGCCTTGGCGATGTTCAGGTTGAGCACACGCCGCTCGACCGGACGGTCCGCCTTCGCCTCGAAGAGCAGATGCGCCCACCAGGAGGCGGCGACGAAGAGGATGAGGGCGCCGTCGGCCCAGAGCATCGCGCGGCTGATCTCTTCCGGAGAGATGGCTTCGGCGTTCGCCTGTCCGGTATACATCAGCGGCGAACCGCCGAGGATCTGGAACAGGCGGTAAGTAAAGCTATACAGGTGGAACAGCAGATACGTCGTCAGCGGATGCCAGAACGCCATGCGGCGGAACATCAGGACGACGACCGCGATGACGACCCCGAGATCGAGGAGGAAATATGGGATGAGGGAGTCCACTTAAGGAGAGTATGGAGTATGGGCGATACGGGGGGGCTGGCGGGCTGGACTAAAGGCAGTGCGAAAGCGCAAAGGGTTTTTTGAGGGCTAGGGCCAGGGCTGGGGCTGGAGCCAGAAGACGTTGAGGCAAGTTGATCAGGCTTACAGGGCCCTAACTTGCGGCCACCGTTCGACGGCCTGACCCAAGCCCTAGCCCCAGCTCCGGCCCTGAAATATTTTCACTTTTGCACATTTGCACAGGCCGCAGGCCGGTTTGCACTTTTGCACCGAGGACTAGCGGTGCGTCATCGCACCTTCTTCATCCTCTCTCCGCTGACGGAAGGGACGAAAGTGACGCGGGTCGGGGCCTTGTGGCGGGCGAGGCGTTCGCGGCAAGCGGCGCGGATGGCGGCGCGCAAGGCTTCGTGGTCCGCGACCGAGGCGACGACGTCGACGACCACGGTCTGCCCGGTGAGCGCGTTGGGTTCGCCGCGGACGCGGCAATCGGTCACGCCGGGAACGGACAGCACGACCGATTCGACTTCGGCGGGCATGAGCTTCTCGCCGCCGACGTTGATCAGCTCGCCGAGGCGCCCCAGAACACGCAAGGTGCCGTCAGTCCCCTGCTCGACCCGGTCGCCGGTGCGGAACCAACCGTCGGCGGTGAAGCGCTCATTGCTCGCGTTGAGATAGCCCTCGATCTGCGTCGCGCTCCGCAGCCAGAGCTCGTCGTCGACGATCTTCCAGGCGAGCTTCGGGTCTTCGAAGCGGAGATAGGTCGAATCCCCCTCGGGACTCGAGGTCCGGACGATGCCGGTCTCGCTCGTGCCGAAGGTCTGGATGAAACGCACGCGCGGGAAGGCCGCCTTGAGACGCGCGAGCAGGCTCTCCGGCATCGGCTCCGTGCCATAGGTGATGACCCGGAGAGAGGAAAGATCGTGCGCGGCGGCGGCGCCGGAGACGAGGAGGAGGTTGAGGAAGGTGGGCGAGGCAGGCAGGACGACGACGCGGTGGCGGGCGATCGCCGCGGCGACGACCTCGGGCGAGTTCGCCGCCGGGACGACGAGCGGAGCGCCGGCGGCCAGCACGCCGAAGAGCGTGTTGAGCCCGCCGATGTGGTCGAAACCCAGGAGCGCGAGCACGGGCAGTCCGTTCGGCCGGCGGTCCTCGTAGGTCGCAAGCAAGGCGCTGAAGTCCTGCACCATCGCCTTGGGGTTTCCGCTGGTCCCGCTGGAGAACAGGACCAAGCCCGCTGCGCCGCGGTCGGCGAGCTGGCGGAAGAGCGGGTGCGCGGACGGCTCGTCGATCCGCGGCAGGAGACTCCAGGCGAAGCCGTCCGCCGTCACGACCCACTGCGCGTTCACCTGCGCGAGCCGCGCCGGGTGTTCGGCGGGATTACCGGCCAGCGGGACGACGAAGTGGCCGGCCGCCTCGAGCGCGAGCAGCCAGGCGGTCGCGGCCGGGCCATGCCCGCCGACCACGGCGACCGCCGACGGCCCAGGCAGGCGCAAACCCGCGAGCGCCCGAGCGGCTTCATCCCCCAATCGCCCGAACTGCGCATACGAGCAGACGCCCCATGCGCCGATGAGCGCGGGATTCTCGCCGGCGGCGACGAATCTTTGCTGAAGCCAATTGTTCAAGAGATCAGGGGAGGCCGACGTCGCCGAAGTAAGCGATCCGCCCAGCTTCATCAGATTGCATATGCTCAAGGAGGAACTCGGCGGCTGCCGCCGGAGTGGGCGAAGCGGCGAGATCAAGCTGATGATTGATCGCTTCCAGCCGGTCGCGCGGAACTGCCCGCGTCAGGGCGGTGTCAATCGGGCCGAAGCCGACCGCGCTGACGATGACACCCGACTGGGCCAGTTCCTTGGCGGCGACTTTGGTCAACGCTTCGACCGCGGCCTTGCTGGCGACGTAGGCGGCTTCGCCTTCTAGAGAGAGCGGGACGGCGACGGTGGTGAGATTGATGATGCGGCCGCCACGCTGACGGACCATGACCTTGCCGACGGCCTGCAGGCAATGGAAAGTGCCCAGGTAATTGACGCGCATGAGGCGCTCCGCGGTCTCACCAGGCGTGAGGAGCAAGGCGTTCATCGACGCAGTCCCGGCGTTATTGACCAGGAGATCGATCCGGCCGGCCTCAGCGACGATCGCCACGGCGGCACGGACCGCGTTTTCGTCGGTGACATCGACGACATGCGCGCGGAAGCGCTCGTGCGCGAGCGTCTGCGCTCCGCGGGCGAATCCATGTACGGTCCAGCCGTCGGCGAGCAGGCGCTCGGCCAAAGCGCGGCCAAGGCCTTGGGAGGTGCCGGTGATGAGAGCGGAGGGCATGGGAATCGAGGGGTGGAGTTGAAGGCAGAAGGCAGTGCAAAGGTGCAAATCGGAGCAGAGCTCCTGTGCAAAAGTGCAAAGGTTTTTTGAGGGCTAGGGCTAGAAGAGGGGGAGGCTGGTTAATCGGGCTTATAGGGCGTGACGTACTCTCGCTCCTACCTTGCGGCCACTGTTCGGCGGCCTAGCTCAAGCCCTAGCCCTGGCTCTGGCCCTGATATGTCTTCACATTTGCACCTTTGCACAGGCCGCAGGCCGGTTTGCACTTTTGCACCCTGCTATCTTCCGACGATCTCCACCACATACTCCGCCAGCAGATCCACGCGACGGAACGGGGAGGTGAGGCGGCTCATGGCTTTCTCATCGGCTAGCGTGACGGTCTTGCCGGTGGCGACGCGGATGTCTTCCTCGAGGTCGGCGATGAGCGTCACGAGTCCGATGCTGTCCAAGGCGGCGGCTTCGCCGAAAAGACGGGTCTGCTCGTCGGCGTCCTGCAGCGCAGGCTTGCCGAGCTCACGGCCGAGGGCGGCGAGGCGGCGGAGCACGAGGGCGAGGGCTTGTTCGCGGTTAAGCATGATGCTGATGGGCGACGGTTTCGATCGTGTCGACGAAACGGGCGGCGAGGAGCGGGCGGGCGAATTCCTTCTCGCCCAAGGCACGGGCGGCGGCGCCCATGACGCGGCAGGCGGCCGGGTCGGCGGCCAGGCGCTGGAGCGCGTCGGCGAAGGTGGCCGTGTCGCCGGGGGGGACGACGATGCCGCACTCATGCTCGCGGATGAGTCCGGCGAGCCAGCCGGGGTAATTGTTCACGACCGGGATCCCCGCGGCGAGATAGTCGAAGAACTTGTTCGGCGAGGTCCCGCGGTAGAACGCCGGGACGTCCTTGAGCACCATGAGCCCGCAGTCGAGCGAGGCGGTGATCGCGCCGAGCTCGGCCTTGGGCACCGGCGCGTAAAAGAGGCAGTTCGACAGACCGCGCTCCGCGGCGAGGGCGGCGAGGCGTTCCTTCTCCTTGCCGTCACCGATGAACGCGAGCTTCACGCGGGTGTCGCCGCGACGTTTCAGTTCCGCGGCCACGTCGAGCAAGGCGTCGAGTCCGTTGGCCACGCCATGGGCGCCGGTGAAGCCGGCGACGAAATCCTGCGGGCCGATACCGGGCAAGGCGAGGCGGGCGCGCTTGGCGGGATGGAAGACCTCCAGGTCGCACCCGTTGGGAATCATCGCGACCGGCAGGCGTTCGTCGGCGCGGGCACGGATGCCCTCGACGATCCCGGGCGAAAGACCGACGCACGCGTCGGCGCAACGATACCCGAGGAATTCCAGCAACGACATGCCGCCGAGGACGAACGGATTGCGCAGGCCGAGCGCGCGGGGAAGTTCGGGCCAGAGATCGCGGACCTCGAAGACGAACGGCTTGCCGCGGAACCATCTGGCGGCGAGGCCGGGAATGACCGCGGTGATCGGCGTCGAGGTCGCGAAGACGAGATCGTAGTCGAGCTGCAGGGCCAGGCGGACCGAACGGAGCGCGAAACGGAGGAAGGTCCAGCCCCGGCGGAGCAACGAATCGCGGTTGGCATACGTCAGGGGCAACGAGATGACGTCGATGCCGTCGACATCGCCGCGACGCCAGCCGCGGGCGGCGTCGTGAGGGAGCTCCAGTCCGCCGTGCGCATGCGCGCCGCAGACCACCGTCACCTGATGTCCGCGGGCGATCAGCGCCCGCGCGAACTCATACGAGCGCGTGCCGGTCGCGCCCCGAGGGGTCGCGAAATGCTGATGGAAATAGAGGAGGCGCACGAAACGCGAAGCGTTGAGGGCTGAGTCGATGACTGAATCGAGGGCTGAATTGATGAAAGATAAACTGTGGGCCGGAAGGCTGGTTTATTGAGGTAGGGACGTGATTACTATCGCGTCCTCCCTGACGCCTGACGGATGCGATGTCATCGCATCCCTACCCAAGGCCATCACTTCACCGATACTCCATACTCAATACTCTCACGCCACTTTTGCACCTTTGCACAGGCCGAAGGCCAGTTTGCACTTTTGCACTTACCTGGCACTCACAATTCCTCTCCCATTACCCGCGCGATCTTCACCGCCGCGGTGCCGTCGCCGTAAGGATTACGGAGCTGGGCGCGGCGCCCATATTCGGCGGAGTCGGTGAGCAGCCGGCCGGCGGCGGCGACGATGCGGGCCGCGGAAGTGCCGACGAGTTCGCTGGTGCCCGCGGCGAGGCCTTCGGGTCGTTCGGTGTTTTCGCGCATGACGAGCACGGGCTTGCCGAGAGATGGGGCTTCTTCCTGCACGCCGCCCGAATCAGTGAGCACGAAGGCGCAACGGTCCATGAGCCAGACAAAGTCTTCGTAAGCCGCAGGCGCGGCGAGCGCGATGCGCGGGTGTCCGCCGAGCAGGCGACGCACGGGCTCCTGGACCTGCGGGTTGAGATGGACGGGGTAGACGACGCCGAGGTCGGGATGCGCGTCGGCGAGCTGACGGATCCCGCGGCAGAGATCCTCGAAGCCGGGGCCGAAGGATTCGCGACGGTGCCCCGTGACGAGGATCCAGCGCGACTTCGGAGCGGCGAGATGCGAGGCCACGAACGCCGACGCGATGCCGAGCCGGGCGCCGACGGCCGCGGCTTCGATCCCGCCGATGCGCTGACGGGTGGCCAGGAGGGCGTCGATGACGGTGTTGCCGGTGACATGACAAGCCGAGGCCGCGATGCCTTCGCGCAGGAGATTGGCCTTCGCGTTTTCGGTCGGACAGAAATGCCAGCGGGTGAGCGTGCTGGTGACGCGGCGGTTCATCTCCTCCGGGAACGGAGAGCGGAGATCGTCCGTCCGCAGGCCGGCTTCGACATGTCCCACCGGGATGCCCGCGTAGAAGGAGGCCATCGCGGCGCCGAGCACGGTGGTGGTGTCGCCCTGGACGAGCACGGCGGCCGGCTTCGCTTCGGCGAGCCAGGCGGTGACGCCGTTGAGCACGCGGCCCGAGAGCTCGGGCAAGGACTGGCCGGGCTGCATGAGGCCGAGATCGACGTCCGGCTTCAGGCCGAACGAACCCAACGCCTGATCGAGGAGCTCGCGATGCTGTCCGGTCGAGACCAGCAACGGACGCACCTTGCCCGCACGACGCAGCTCGGCATAGACCGGCGCGAGCTTGATGCACTCGGGACGGGTGCCGACGATGAGGGCGAGGGAGGGCATTACGTGAAGAATAGAGGACTGAATTGAGGTCAGAACGGAGGACTGCGTTGAGGACTGAATGGATTAAAGACCTAGTTGATCAGAGGGGGGTGAAGATGAGAAGCAGTGCAAAGGTGCAAACCGGAGCGGAGCCCCTGTGCAAAAGTGCAAAGGTGAAGCTAAGGGGTAGGGGTAGGGGTAGGGATAGGGGTGGGGGTAGGAAAACCTTTCAGGTGCCTGGAGGTAGGCACGTGATCACTATCGCGTCCGCCCTAACACCTCGCGGATGCGATGTCATCGCATCCCTGCCCAAGGCCTGCACTCCACCGATACTCAATACTCGATACTCAATACTCTCGCGCCACGTTTGCACCTTTGCACAGGCCGTAGGCCGGTTTGCACTTTTGCACTGTGCGCCGTTTTCGACGCCGCTCACTCGAGCGCATACTCTTCCCCGTCGACGAAGAAGCTCTTGGCTTCGAGGCGCAGGGAACAGCCGAGCGCGGTGACGAAAGTGACGTCGGATCCGGCGGCGGTGAGACGGCGGCACCAGGAGGGTTCTTTGGAGCCGTAATGGGTCGAGTGCCACCCTTCCCCGCCGTCCGGCAGAGCGGTGACGTATTCCTCGGTCGAGGGCGCGGAGCACGCGACGGTCAGCTGCTCGAGCCCGGCGCGGGAGCGGCCATGCCAGCGGAGCGTGCAAGTGCCGTCCTGCTTCACGAGGCCGGTCATCCGGTCGATGATCACGAAACCGTTGGCGACCTTCAGGACCCGACGCTGGGCTTTGAAACCCGGGAAGCCCAGGTGCGAGGCCTGCATGCTCTTGAGGTAAGTGCGCACCTCGCAACCCACCCACGGAAGCCAGAGGAAGCGTCCGACGCGGCGCATGGCATCGAAGCCGCCGACAGTGACGACATTATGGAAGCGCGAGCCAGCGAAGCCATCCCAGCCGCCCGGGGCGTTGTATGAATACGTACCCGGGTCTTCGGTGATCCACTCGCCGTCCCAGCGGAGCGAGACGTGCAACTGGTCGGCCTGCGAAGGACGCGTGCGGAAGGTGGAAGGCGCCCGGAAGAAGAGCGTACCACGGCCGTGCCTCAAAGTGTAGACGCCGGAGTCACGGCACTCGACGGCCGCATGCGGAACCGATTCGGCGCTCGCCGCGAGCGGGCCGAGCAAGAGCAAGGCGGTCTCATCCCAAGGGCCGGCGGGGAGGCGTTCGCCCTTGAAGAGGACGAGGGCCGCGCCGACGGCCGGACGGAAATCTTCGAAACCGCCGCCGAACGGGAAAAGGTTGGCCCCATCGTCCGCGCCATAGCGCGGCACGGTGCCGTCGGACTCCATGAGCTTCGCCAGGAAATCGGTCGCAGCGACGGCCTGCTCGCGGACGGATTCCGGCAAGGCATATCGAGAGACGGTCCGCTCGATGAGTTCGGACCAGGTCAGGAGCTGCAGCAGTAGCCGATGGTAATTGGTGGAGTGCTGGCTGAAACCGCCGTCGGGCGCGATGAGCTCGGCGCACTGCGCGACGAGGGCCGCCCGGCCTTCGTGATGCCAGTGAGCCGCACCGCCGAGCATCGACCAAAACGTGCCGATCGTCTGCAGGCCGACCGCTTCCGCGATGCCATGGTTGTTCTTCTGCGACAGGGCGTAGTCGAGATGGAAGGCGATGCGCCGGCCGGTAGCCTCGGCGAGGCGGGCGGCGAGCGTCAGCCGTTCATCCGTCGATGCCGGGTGATCCCGGAAAGCCTGGACGGCGAACGTGACGGCGATCAAGCGGAAGGCGGCTTCCTGTCCGCACATCCAGTTGGGTCCGCGGTTCGGCGGATTGCGGGTCATCCAGTCCTCGAGCGTGGACCAGAAGAGCTCGACGTGGCGATCATCGCCGTCGCGCAGCCAGGCGCGGACGAGGGGGAAGGCGAAGCTGAAGCGGGAGAGCTCCCAGACGCCCTTGATGTCATCGGAGCCGTTATCGCGCAGACGGGACCAGTGCGCGTAAGGATCTGTCGAGTAACCGGTGAGGACGCTGCGAGTCCAGCGATCAGGCCGGCCGACCTCGACGAGCTGGTGCGAGAAGACGCGGGCGTAACCGCGGGCGAAAGCGTCGGACTCGGCGACGGGGGTGGCGCCGGTTTCGACGGACCACGCTTCGAGCTGCGGGGCGAGATGACTGCGATCCAACCGGGCGACCGGGAGGCGCGGAGCATTGGTCCGCCAGCGGCCGGGATTGAAGCCGACCGCGAATTCTTTCCACGGGCGCATCGGCGAACGCCATTCCCAGACGCCCAATCGACGCTCGGACGCCCACCGCACGCGCCGGAGTAGCCAGCGCGGACCGAGGTGATGGAGGAGAGGGAGGAGCACCTTATAACTAGAGGACTGAGTTGAGGCCTGCGTTGAGGACTGAATAGAGGGCTGAATGGATGAAAACCCAACGAGGGGGGGCGGAGGGCCCGAGGACAGGAGGGCCGGAGACGAACGAGAGGCTTAGTTGACCAGAGGCTCGGAGGCCAAGATGTGGAGGCAAACTAGCTGGCCGGTTGACAAGTTGACACGTGGACAAGGGAGACAAGAACGAGAGGCTGAGAGGCCCAGAGGCTCCGTGGACCAGAGCACGGACAACTCAAAGGTAACCGG
>Ga0222713_10004338_pt1 | contig 14265 bp, 8 predicted proteins | sample C33_649DmetaG_FD_165061 | JGI IMG/M metagenome (GOLD analysis project Ga0222713, IMG submission 165061) | Estuarine water microbial communities from San Francisco Bay, California, United States - C33_649D | ecosystem: Environmental > Aquatic > Marine > Unclassified | place: USA: California...
ATCTTAATTGCATAAACAGTAGATGGCATAACATCAGTCGTAATGCCAGATCTAAATGTCTGTCTAATTGTAGTTGCAGCACCAGCGGAAGAAATCGTGATGGATGGTGCTAAAGCGGTAGAATAGTATGCGCTACCAACTCCTGTAGGAACAGTATTAGCAACTGTAATCGAATTAATTCCAATAGCGGTGATTGTTCCAAATCCAGTGTAATCTGTATTGGAAACAATTGTCTCATTGAGTGCGAATATTGTAGTATTTCCAATACCAGTAAGAACATTTGTTCCATTGCTATTTGCAACAAAGAACTTTGCACTAGAACCAATGCTTACGATTGTTGTGCCATTAGGAACTCCAGGACCAATAATTTCTTGAGAAACGGACATTCCACCAGTTGTGGTTAGACCTGTAATCGTGGTAAATCCGATAATCAGATCGCCAATTCCATCACCACCACCAGCAAGAGTGGATCCAATAGAAAGTGCAACGGAAGAAACACCAACAACAGTGCTTTCTGGAATGTAATTTAACTCTTGTCCGTTGTTAAAGAAGTGATTCTTAATCGTAAAGACACCAGTTGCGGGATTCAGAGTTGTAATACTGGCTGGGTTGAATACTTTAGCATAGATGGGATATCCATTAGTAGTCAGTTCAAAGTTTAGTTGATCACCTTGATTAAATAACTCCTCATGGTAAGTATCAATTACTCTTCCAAATCTAATATCAGGAATGCTGTCTGCGTTTGCATCTTGATCTCTATAGAAGACTTCATGATATCCAGTAATTGTAGCAACTCCTTGATGAGCATCTGGATAGAATACGACACGGAATTCCGATCCTTTGAACTCTGTTCCAAAAGTTCCAAGTCCAACGGAATCTCCAACTGTCAATTGGGGATATTCCGTCAATTCTGCTCTATTTCTGTTCTTATCACCAGAGATAATCAATTGAGATACGTTAACGCTATTACCAATAGCAACTCTTACAATAGATTTAACAGCCAGATCGTTGTCGGTTGAGAATCCAACAGCAGTAACTGCATAACCAGCACCAGTAATAGTATCAGTTGTACCGCTACTTCTATATCTTGCGGTTCTTTCAGTGCCAGAATTTTGAATGTCAAGTTTAAAAGATTGCGTTGCAACACCAGCACTTACATCATTGAGTCCTACAACTCTTACTCTGGCAATAACTGCTTCAGAACCATTATTGGTATAATCTAATTTTAGTCTTCCACTATCAATGTATGATCTAAATGTTCCGATGAAAGCAGTCGATATTCCACCTTCACTATATCCAGTGTCGTAACCAAATTCGGCCAGATATGTGTCTGTTCCATTATGATCAACAATTACTTCATGATAGTTTCCATATTGATCCGATGGTCTAGTGATGGCAACGTGCGCTGTAAACCCATCAAGATCAGTTGCATTGCCATTGAACAGGGTAGTGGTTGTCCCGACACCAACGGAAGTTGTAAGTCCTGTTACAGAGGCAATACCGACGCCGAGAGTCGCAACTCCACCAACGTTAGAATCAAATAGTTGACGAACTACCTTGAAGCTGTAATTTACTCCTTCATCAACTGGAGTTGCAGAAATATCAATTACACCATTATCTGTGACGTTTGCTGCAAAAGTTACAACATCATCATCACCGCTTCTAGTATCAGATTTCTGTAAAGTATAAACACCCTCAGTGGTATTCATTACAATCAATTCACTGAACTGATATTCAAAAAGATCGTTTACATCTTTGGCCAGAACCAAGATTCTTTGGAAAGGAATGCTGACGGGGTAAGATACGATAATTTGAGATGTTCTTTGATTTAATTCTTTACTGGAGAATTTTTGAGAAATATCATCGACAAGAAGAACTCTGTTTGTTACACACTTAATAAACGAAGATAACTTCTTGTTTTGCATCTTGATGGCTGGAGATACACCAGAAACAACATCAATGTCAGATGCAAGATCAAAGTTGTTAATTTGATCTGCTCTACCTTCAAAAACGTAATCAAGTCTGATTGAACTACCAAGGACAGATGTGTTGAGTCCAGCAGTAGCAGCGGCAGAAACAGGAGACTTAATCTCCATGTCGGCAAAGTTCTTCATTCCAGTGGAGTGAAGAAGGCGATTCATAGGACCAACAATCGTACTCCATTCAAGGGGAGATTGAACTGTATATGCTAGATTCTGGTAGTAGTTGTTGTCAGGAAGAAGTGAAATGTCACTATTAGTGAATCCAATTTGATCAGACCAACCATAAGATTGCTGAACTTCATAAGAAACCTTGAAAGTGCTTTCATAATTTTCAAGAACAAGGATTGTGGCCACAAAACCAGTGGAAACGCCTTTAATTCTATCTCCCACCTTAAGTTCATAAGAACCTTTTACCTTTAAAATATCACCTTGAGACTTTACAATAATGAGGTCAGTATCGAAGAACCCAAATCCAGTGCTTACCTGAACTTTTTCATTAACAAGGAATTTCTCTCTTGTAAGAGTTATATTGAATGTTGGATAATCTTCTTTCTTTACAAGAGTCGCTGTGCTATTTGTATTTGTAACAGCAACACCAACATTTTGGGTTGCAATGCCAACAAGGCTATAAGTTACAGTTACTGGGTTGGAGGAAGCATTAACATTCTGAACTTCAAAGAATCTAAAACCATGATCCTTCGAGTTATGTCCATCAAAATTGCCAGATTCGTAAAGAGAAATACCATCTACGAAAATTTTATCACCAATAGCAACTGGGGATGTGGTAAATCCTAAGACAGGTGTCTGAATTGTTACGGTTACAATTCCACTAGCAATACTATCAACATTTGTGATGATAATGCCGTTGCTATTGGACAGAGTGTACAGTGTATGTGCTACTCCAGCAAGTCCTGTTGGTTGCTTCAATACCTGAATAGAATCGATAGAGTTCTCATTCATTACAGCATTGTATGCACCATTTCCAGAATCCTTGCCAGTTGTGCTATCAACTAAAACAAGTTGTGGTGGATTTGTAAAGTTCTTACCTCCAGTCGATACAATGATGTCACCATCTTCAACGGTAAAGTTGCTTCCTACTTGAGACCAAGAAGGGATGAGTGCAGCAGCAGTTAGTGTTTTATCGCTGGGATATTCAAATCCAGCGTTTACAACTCTGGTACTGTTTACTCGGCCGATTGCAGTAGAACTAGCTTCAAGAATAGCATTGATTCCATTTGATGTTGTTCCAACACCAACAAAGTCTGGTCTGGATGCAAAACCAAATCCAGGAGAAACAATCTTTACTTTTTCAATTCCACCATTTGATGATCCAGACTTAGTTGTATATCTGAGTTCTGAACAATCATTTTGGTTGTATCTAGTTGTTTCTGGTTGATCCACAAGAGCAACAGTAAATGTTGTAGATCCAATTCCAGTTACTCTGAAAGATCCGTTATATTTGCTATCGCTGTAACTAATCTCAGAATAAGAATTAACATCAACATCAGATGTTGACAGATATCCAGATTTTTCTAAGTTATAGAACAACTTAGAAGGCCAGGAAGAACTAAACCCAACTGTGGTTATTCCAGTAGATCCAACTGTTCCTGTTTCCTGAATGTCAAATTTACTGCTGCTTCCAATAGAGATTACAGGATTATTGAATTCTTTATCGTAGAAAAACTTAAGTTGATAACCAGTCAGAGTAGAATCTGAAAGATCAAAGACTAGATTTCTATTTCTAATTACAGGAATCTGTGGGTTAATACGTCCAATGGTATGAGTGGCACCAATACCGGAGATATTGACGATAACTGGAGGAGACGAATTGAGGTCTACTCTAGTTTTTGCTAGACTGAATGTATTCTCATCGATTACGAAAACATAATATACACCATTAACGAGTCCTTCAGCTGGTTCTACGCCTTCATATACAACTTTATCTCCATTCAACAATCCATGAGATGCAAGAGTAATTCTATTTGTTGATGTGTTAATTCCAGTGGAGTTAAATCCAACACTATTGACAACTACACTATCAACTAAGGTATTGTATGAGAGAGAAACTGAGGAACCTGCGCCGATACCAAAATTACCTTTTGGTTTTACCTTAAACGTAACAATGTCATTTGTATTGAGCAGATGAGTCGCTGCTGTAGCGACTGTGGTCTCAACTTTACGAACAGTTCCAGTTACATTGGAAAATTCGGAGACAAAAGAATAATCATTGCTATTTTGTGCATTTTCTAAGAAGAAAAGTTGCTCTCCAGCAAAAGATGTTTTGAGTCCGATTAAATCTTTACTTACATTGACGATGTATACAGTCTGTGCAATTCCAGCAGCACTGGGTAAGAATTGTGTTGCACCATATCCAGCTCTAACAACAAAAGGTTGACCAGTTGCAGGAGTTGTTAATACAACACTCTGATTCGTTTTGAATGGATGATCCTGAATGAAAATAGTCTGAGCGGGAATATCTCTTTGCGAAGTGACACCTGCCTGAGTATATGTAACTGTTGCGCTAATGCCAGCAGTTGTTGCAATACCTACAGTTTCTGATGCATTGAAGTAAACAGTTTTTTGAGTTTGCGACTCAAAATCATCGGTTTCAAGATTGATCGTAAAAGTATTTGATAAGAAGGATACTGCTACTCCAGTTGTGGAAATTCCACCGCCAGATCTTTCTGCTCTGAGAATATTTTGAACAGGAAGTTTATTGAGAACCTTGAACAGTTCAGCTCCAATTAAGATGCTTGAACCAACACTTACGAAAGAAGGAATTGAGGAAAGTCTAATGTCTACAACAGCACCGGCACTCCCCGCATTAATTTGTTCTGTTAGGGATCCAGTTGCACTAGTTACTCCGATAACTTGTTTTCCTGCAAGACCACGAACAAATGTGCTAAGTCCAGAAATTACAACAGTGTCTCCATTTCTAAACTCATGATATGTTCCTATCGTTCCAGTGACTACGGAATTGCTAGTTTTTTCAAAAACAATATTGTTATAATCTCTATAATTTGTATTCAGTTCTACGATATCTTTGCCACGAATCTCTGATACAACTACATCTAATCCCTCTCCACCACTTGTAGATTCATTAAAGTATAAAGGTTCATTAACAACGTAACGATCACCAGGAGAAAGAACTCTAACCAGTTCAATGGTTCCAGTTGAAATCGATTCTACAGTGGCTTTTTGTGTTGCAAGTTCGTATGATTCTAAAATGTAGTCATTGTCAGCTTTTGGTTCACCCAAGAGATATGGGTATGTGTTTCTGCTGTAATTTCCAGATTCAAAATCAAAATTACTTTGATCAATGGAATCTCTACCGTATAAGTTCTCAATTACTGGATTTGTTCTATAAGACTGTCCAATAAAATATGGATATTGTGGTTTTAGTAAACCAGTAGTGATATCAATTTCAGATGTCGCAAAATAAGCATAAACGCCATTTGGATAATCTACAGTTTTGCAGAATCTTCCATTGTGTGCATCTAATTGTCCGCTTCCATTAAATTGATAATCTTCAATGAAGAATCCATCAGAGAATCCTGTTGGGCGGTTATCAACTAAACTAGTGTTTAATGTATATCCAGAGGAAAGTCTGATTACACCAGAATTTGAATCTTCTGGATCAGAATAACCATATGAACCGTAAATTGGATTGCCATCATAAGCCCATCCAATAAGAGGTGAATGAGTATTGGTATCTGTATCAAAGAACGCTGTTCTGAGATTGTTGTTATATCCTAAAATCGAGTATTCAAGTCCTTTGTTTACTTCATTACTGAATAAGAACTCCCCTCCATACTCTTCATATCTCTTAGTTTTATTGATTGTAAGTTTTCTGATGGACGTATTAACTACAAGTCCACTACCAACTGTGGTTACTTTGATACTTGTGCTTGTTGGATCATATCCAATACCACCACTTTGAATAATTACTTGTGTAATCGCACCACCACTAACAATCGCTCTAAGTTTTGCTCCAGTTCCAGATGTGCTTATTACGCTAAGATCTGGTGCAGAGGTATAATTTCTTCCGCCACTTAAGATCTGAACAGAAATAATCCTTCCATTAGAAATAATGGGATTTAATTGAGCCTCAGTTCCGTTGACAACTGTTACCAGGGGTTTCTTTTGGAAATCAACAATCTTTGATCCATAATCAGTTCCACCTTCATATAGGAACAATTGTTGAATCGATCCACGAATAGATGGTGTTGCGGTAATTACACCAACTGTATTTGCATAAGCAACATTGATCGAAACTGAAACTGAGGGATAATTAAATTCCTGATATCCAGAGCCTACAGACTCGAAGTTGACAGGAATGGATCTCTCATAGTTTGATTTAATGGTTCCGCCAACACCAGCATCAGAAAGCTGGAAACTATTTGTTGTGGAATTGACAATATAATACTGATTATTGGTATTTAATCCGCTAATTGGCGTTCCAGTGGTAGAAGCGTAAGAAACAATCTCACCATCAACAAATCCATGATTATCGAATGATATTGTATTTTTGGATGTAGAGACACCAGAAGATTTTACTCTTAATCTTCTGGTAGCAAATCCTGTTCCTCCATTGATTACTCTAACTCCGGTTAGAGTTTTCTTTTGATCAAATGTTCTGAATTTATGAATACCACTAGTACCTACAGTGGTAAATCCGATTGTGTTGATACCTGCATTCAGGTCATTAATGCTTTGATAGAGATATACAGACTTATTGTTAATTTTAGAAACAAAGTAAGAACCGCCACTATTGAGAGTCAGTCCAGTATCATTATTTGATCCAGCAAAAGTTCCGATTCCCAGAGCAGCGTTACCATTTCTATCATAAACAACCTGTTGCCCTGTGACAAAGTTATGCTCATCCAGGAAAGTGATTGTTTCAGAAGATGTTCCAATACCACCACCATATACAGAATCAGCTGCATTAAATGCTACTTCTCTGTATCTATTCTCAACAATTGGTTCTAACTGAGAATTTTTACCATTTGCGCCACTGACAGAGATAGAAAATACTTCAGTAATATCAAAGTTTTGTGGATCTACAGAAACGTCTTGAATACTTCCAACAACGACTGGTTCTACAAGAGCAGTAGTTCCTGTAGATACACTAGGAGATCCGATAATAACTGTGGGTGGATTTAAAACATCATAGTTACTACCACCATTGATAACAGTGACATTACTTACAGGCCCATAATAGATAAACTCTTCGGATCTTGGGTTGAGAATTTCAACTCCATTTCTCAGAATACCAACTGGACCAGGAGATGTTAAAGTTTTATTTCCCGACTGAAGATCTTGTGTAAGTGGGAATTTTTTAAGAAGAGCCTGTGGTTCTACTTCTTTATCAGATTGAGATGCTAGTGTAAAGACATGTGTCCCAGATCCTGTTGGAAGCGGGGCAAATTTAATGAAGTCTTGTGCGTCAATGAACGATCTTGCTACACACAGTTTTACTTTTTTTGGATCTGGTTGAACTTCTACAAAATAACGACCTTCCTTAACACCAGTATATCCTTCAACCATTCCGAGAGTTGTTGATGCAGTTCCAACTCTGTAAATTACTTCGTCACCAGTAATAAAAGGAACTTCTGTATTAAACGCCAGAGTTGTATAGAGTCCATCAGAATCAACGTCCTGAACTCCACCAGAGGCAACAGATGCTTCAGTTAAAGTCTTGGAAATGATTGGAGTTGTAATTTGATATGATGGCAGAGAGTTACTGGCAACATATCCATACAAATCATCATTCGAAATGTAAGTATTTTGAATATCGGAAATAATTACATTTTCGCCATTTTTAATAATGCCAGTAGAAGAAGTTGCTTTTTTTACAACTCTACGGATATCATATTTTGTGGAAGGATTGAGAGAAGAAACAACCGATCCAGAAAGTGTGCAATCACTGGTAGCCGTAACTGCATTATCAATTGTAATTTGTGCTGTACCAAGAACTACATTTGAACCACGGGCAAGAATTTGGACAGTATCTCCAGTTCTGATTTGAACTCTATCAAGTTCTAAAGATAGTTTAAATGCAGATCCAGTAAAACTTTCGATCTGAATTCTATTTGTTGGGTTATATTCCCAAGAATTGAAGAATGTCTCAATGTATGTTTTTGACTCTGGGTTCTTAATTTTTTTACCAACAAACTTTACATTGATCTCCTCACCAATGTCAGCGTTATTATATCCCAGAGGAATATTAAATTCATTTAAAACACCAGTAAGTCTAAGATCCACTTTACTGGTAGTTCCTTGTTCATAACCATAGACAACGAGATTTTCTCTGATATCTTCAGCATCAGAAATGCTCTCAGTGATGCCAGAAACGCCTAGGAACTGGTTTACAGTCTTACTTGTATAGGTGATAGTATTATTGCCTACAATCGCCTCTCCGGCGGCAGGAAACCCTATTGTAGAATCAACTGTGATTGTATCTGCAGTTGTAGAATATGTCCCAACAACCTTAGATTTTCCTGGTTGACGATAAGTTCCAAAGAATCCAGCTGGAGGGTTGTCATAACCATAAAAGAGAGAGATTTTGTAATATCTCTTGTTTTGAATAGTAAATGCCTCTACTTCAGAAATTGGAGCACTCGCAGCCCCAACTCCAGTAGCAGCATTCTCATCTTGGAATAAAGTTTGACCAACTAACTGTTCTGGATCTCCAGAAATCAGGTCGGTGATTAAAGTAAGTCTATTTCTATAATTAGCAGTAGATGGTTTGGAAAGAAAACTTTCCAAATCTACAACTTTTGCGCTTACATTGTATAATGCACGCATGAGGATTCTAAAGGAATCTGTTGTTCCTTTTGCTTCATAGAATCCACGAAGAGATTTGATAAAATTGTTTACATTCAAAGAACTGGTGAAGTCTTGATCTTCTAATCCAGGAGCAAATGTAACTTTTAATTTTCTGAAGAACTCTTTTAAAAAGAGAGTGCTTAAATTCTGAGCAATTACACCAGAACTGTGAGAAGATGCTGAAGTTTCTTTGAATACTAAACTTTCAGCGTCTGTCCCAGATCTGTAAGATGTAATTCCACTGAAACCACGAATACATCCTGTAAAACTATTTGTTGTTACGCCAGTATAAGTAACAATCTCATCATCAATTTTGATGAGACCATATTCGTTGGGGAACCCTTTTGTACTCTCAACGTAAATCGTCGTATCCGAAGAAGATACGCTTTCAGTTACACCTACTCTACCATTCAGAGACTCGGGGGTTAAATTATCGAGTTTGATATACTGATCAATATTCTCAAGCAGATCTACAGGTCCGCTTTGGAATTGTTGCGATTGATAGTATTGTTTTAAGAAATCAACAAATAATGGAGACTCCGAAACAACATATTCAGGAAGTTGTCCCTCGATCAGCTGGCTGATCTTGACCCGTTGATCAATTGCGGTCTCAATCATCTTACCTCGTTAATGTCCCGTCAACGTAATTTGGTGTTACTTGGAAACCAACTCCAGAAATTTGGTCTCCAGAAGAAATGGTGTCCTTCACCATATTTATTGTGCTATTTCCAACATCAAAACTGAGATAGATGTCCTTAAGACCAACAATATCATTGGAAAGAGGAACGGCTTGAATTTCAATTACACCATCAGACTTGGTTGTCTCGGTAATCGTTAAGGATGTAATAAGAATTTCACCAGTTTCGTAGTTAATTGTTCCAGCATCTCTTTTGATTACCAAAACCTCATCGTTGACCTGACGAACAATAGAGACAACACCCGTTTTGAGATCCGAGTTTGGAGTATCTGTGAAATATACTGTCTCAGCAACTCCTAAGATCTTAAATCCAGTGCTCTTGATGTTTCTTCCAGAAGCAACGGCTCTAAAAGCATTTCCATAGCACAACTCATACTGAGCAGTGCGATTTAATTGAGATCTTAAGTCTCTTCTGATGATGACTCTAGTAATATTGGAGGTGATTGCGTCGCTAGTACCATCAACAACTGAAAGTACTTTGCTGTACTTGAATCTTCCGCCAAATTTGTTCAAATCGATGGATTGAGAATATTGAGTAATGCTATCGAGAGTTTGTTTTTGTAAATCAGTTGCAGAAGTGACCCTACTGGAGTTATAGTAAACGTAAGAGTCAATTTCAACATAAAGAATTTTGAGATCGATGATTTTTTGGTTGATACCAGCCAAAGAATACTGCTTCAGTTTTGAAAGGATCAGTTGTTTGTTAAATTCTGATACAAATGATCCATTCTTGGGTTTAATGCTAATAATTACGTTTCCAAACTCGGGAGGATCAAGTTCTTCTCCACCAACAACGGAAACAGATTCTGTATCAGGATAAATCGAAGCAATGATCGCCTCATAATCCCTCGTTGTAACCGCTCTGTATTGACTTGAGTAGAGTCTAGGAGCAAAGTACTTGATAGACTCCAAAGACTCGATCTCAGCGCCTCCCTGGGCGTTTCTAGAGGCAGTTACGGTAACTGTTGAAGTGGGAATGATTGCAGAACCAAGAGAAGTTCTCAGATCAGCTGCAAAATCAAATTGAGATGGTCCATTTCCATCTGTTCCGTCAGTTACAATATAAGAACAGGTGACTACAGTCCCATTTTCAAGTTTTTTGCCAAAAATACCATCTCCAAAGAGAACCTCATACTTTTCATCCTGCACTTCTTGCAAGAGATAAATCTCTGAGTTGGCATCAACGTTCAGAATGTTGTCTACTGGTGTATATTCTCTTCCAGAACCAGTTTCTGCGGGCCCTTTGACTCTAACTTTTAAAGTTGCAGTGTCAATATGGGGATTATTCAATATAAAACGTTGATCAAGAGATCCATCAATCACAAATCTCTTGGTTAAGTATGTTCCTTGGTAAATTTCAACATCAGTGAACGTTGCAATCCTTGGGCCGTTGGTATCTCCGGCAGGATTAGTCAAAGGAGACGTTGTTGTAACGTCTGTAGGGATAGAAAACATGTATGATGTGTTATCATATGCTCCAACACACAACAAACCTGCTTTCAGGGTGCAAGTTCCACTCTCTCCGGTGAATGGAACTGTAAAACTTACCGTAGTTTTTGCTGCCCGACGAGATCTGGGCAAATATCCGATATTTCTAGCTAAAGAAACGACATTTTCACGCAAAGTTGCCGAATCCAAGAAGGATTCGTTAGCCACCATGTTGGCATTGAACGCCGAAATGTAAGTATTATATGCCAGCGTGTCAATTAAGACCGAAAAGTTGGATCCTTCAAAGTCAAAATCCGTGAAATTTGTGTTTGCACGGAGATAATCCTTGATGGACGCCCTAATTTGGTCAAAATCTAGGTTTGCGAACTTAGTGAGTGGCATTTTTTATCGAGTCGCTTCTAATATGAAGGTAAATTCTTGTGCTGATACAGCTTGACCAACAATATCGAAGGAGACGGTGATCTCAAACTCGTTTTGATCTGCTCTTGGTTCGACAGTTACCGCAACATTATCTACTCTAGGCTCATATGCATAGATTACTTCATAAATTTGTGTCTCAATTGCAGAGGCAGTACCATAATCTACGAAGTCAAATAGTAATCCAGTGACGTTAGTGCCCAATTCGGGTTGAAAGAACCTCTCTGATGGGATAGTTTCCACCAAATTTCTCACTGCACGACGAATCGCATTCTCATTCTTAAGAATTTGGAGGTCCTTTGTAACCGGATGAGGCTTAAAGGACAAGCTAATATCTTTGAATGACTTACTTATCCTTGTTGTAGCCATAGAAAAGACAAGAATCTGACCTATTTATAGTGGTTTACCGTAACTTGGTTCGGTTCCATACTCCCAATCATCATAATCTTCGTCATTTCTGATCTCTTCATGCAGCAAAGTCTGCCTTTTCAGGTCATGTTTATGATCGCCAACTACTTCTCTGAGCAGTTTATCGCATTTTGGGTCTGTAATGAGGTACTCCGTTCCAAAAGTTTCCCTCATGTAATCACGATTATGGTCAGGAACTGGATGATTAGACATTTAGCCCTCCGTAAAGTCCTTTTTCAAAGAACTTTTAGAGGGGTTGCTATCCCTTAATGCTATTTATTTTACCCAGAAACCTCTTCGTAAGAAATCTTCAGACTTAACGAAGCGATATCCTTCAAAATTAACTGGTCTATCTCCTTTCCAAACGGGTATTGCTTCACTATTGTCGTATCTAAAGTCTGGATTTTGTCGAAAATGAACTTCGATTAGTCGTTCTCCGATAAATTCACAATTAATCCAGTCGTAGTATCCGTGCAAATTATTCAAAATTTCAGGAAATTCTACTTTTTGATCAATTTTTTCCCATTTTGACCATCTGTAGAGATCATTCTCTGGGTCACGATTGCCGATTACCGTTAATTTTTGCTCTTTGTGGTGAAAATCTACGCTAAGATGGTCACCTTCAAAGATTTCACACCAAAATTCTCCGGGATGATACATTTCAGTATACTTGTAAATGTATTCTATCCGAGCAAAACGGCCCATTCCAAGTAAATTCATACTAGGACGGACAATATAAAAGTCGGGTTTGGGAACTGCGGTTCCAACAGGACCACAATTATAACCCAATACCCGACTCAATATCAATTTATTATAAACCCAGAGGTCATTGGGATGAATATGATTCCATTCTTGATCTCCCTCCAGGTACATATTTTTACTTTCCTTGACCTCTATACTTCTTGCGTGCTTTATTTCGTGAAGTAGCGGAATAGCGTGTGTTCTTTGAATTACCCTGACAAGTCATTTTGGGTTTGCCGGGTTGGAATTGAATTGCAGCAGTACCAATTTTCGATTTAACAGCCATTAATCCTCATAAGTAAAAATTTCATGCCGAAAGGCGGAAGGTGCGAACTTCGCCTCTTGAGTCATATAATACTCTTGGGCATAGAAGTCCATTTTATCCATAAACTGATCCTTTGTCAAGGCCTCATCTACGAGTGTTTCGACGCCGCTTCCGGGGTCACGCTGGTAGATATTATAGAACTCCTCCTTGGGAGCAGAACGCTTCTTAATTTCCATAATCTTAAATAACTCGGGGTTTTTCGTGTCCAACACGGATACGAGGATCACACCAGATCTCATAACCTGCTTCTTTGGCATCGAGACAGAACGACACATCTTCGCCGCACATATCTTGAACAGCACCAGACTCAAAGACTTGCATCTTAGGAGCGAACCAGGGATACTTCATCTCAGGATTCTCAAAGACACCGTGCTTAATCATCAACCATCCGAAACCTGCATAGTCCACGGTGAAGGGTTTGTGACGATTCTTCATTGTCTCCAAGGTCTCGTGATTCATCACACCACCATTCTTGGCGAATGCTTCTTCATCTAACCAATGAGCCACCGAGGTAGTCATGCCATCTTCGGTACAGTACCACCCACATGCAATGTCCTGATCCATCAGAACAAGTTGCCAGAACTTCTCAGTATTGAAGACAATATCAGAGTCAATCCAAAGTTGATAATCATACTTCAGTTTGCCATCCCAGGGAATCTGATCAGGACCACGGAGTACGTTTGCACCTAAGCACTTACACCGTGCAAAGTTCACCATACTACTGTAATCTTGGGAGATCTGAATCTGAGCTCCGGCGTGAACAAGATCAAAACAGAGTTGAACAAAGTTCTTCAGATATGTATAGGAGACACCACGACCAGGCAAACAGAACACAATGCTCTTGCCTTTTACCATCTCCCGTGCTTTATTATAGTCCCATTCAGACTCTGCTTTCCTAATGGGAGTTTTCGCTTTTACTGTAAATCCTTTCGCCATGAGTAATAGTGTACTTCAAATGAATTATAACTGATAGTATCTATAATGTCAATAAGAGTGCTCCTCTCTGTCTGATGCGACTTCAAGAATCTCAACATCATATTGTTTATTTTTCTTCTCAGTAAACCATCCAGGCTTACTGATAATTTTTTCCATTTCTTCGACAGTTAAGTTATGAGCAATAACCTCATTGTTCTTATCGTAGATGTGGAAGACCTGCTCAGTAGTGATCATGGAAATCTATCTGAATCATTCTGTATTATATCAGAAACTCTCGTAAGTTTCCAAGTCTGTTACGATAATCTCATTGCCGTCTATCGAGATTACAACTTCTGTCCCATCGTACCATTCGAGATCATTGACGACACTCTCAGGTAACTTAATCACATAACTTCCATCTATCGGATCGACCTCTACGACGGAAATTATGGGTCCGGAATTTTTTTGCATTCGTGGATCCCTTTTCCCATTTTCGATTATAT
>Ga0222713_10004339_pt1 | contig 14262 bp, 23 predicted proteins | sample C33_649DmetaG_FD_165061 | JGI IMG/M metagenome (GOLD analysis project Ga0222713, IMG submission 165061) | Estuarine water microbial communities from San Francisco Bay, California, United States - C33_649D | ecosystem: Environmental > Aquatic > Marine > Unclassified | place: USA: California...
AGCGTTCACTTCCACAATCCAATGAGAAATTGGATACCCGTATTCAAACGACCTGTTCTGCCAATCTTCCATGATCCCTGAATAGGTACGCCCTGAAATGTCGTATCCCAACAATCCTTCAGCAGTAAGTTTGACGCGCTCACAATCAATCAGAAAGCGTAGGTTGGTTTCAGGTTGATAGATCCACCATTGGATAGCCCAAAACATTGTTGGTGACGGATCAACCGAAGCAATCGAGATAAGTGGTGGCTGCAAGTTTTGTGGGATATGTCCTGGTCTACGATCATTGTCAATACACCCTGGATACATCACACCATCAGCACCCACCCCACCTGTCGCCCACACCCGTTCAATGAGATAGTTGCCTTCAGCCTGATCTTCTTGCTGATACACCACAGCAAACTTCGCAGGGTTAGAGTGCTTCACATACGATAAGTCTTTCCATGAAAGACGGTACGGGTCAAGTAACGGTCCAACAGGCCATGCGGCTGCTGTGTTCCGTTTAGAAAGTTTACCTGTGTCTAGTTCTTCGTAATACGCTTTGTAGATGAGGTGGTGGTACTTGTGCTTTTTGAGGGGTTCTTTTTCTTCGGAGATGTCCGTGGTGTCTGATCCGTCGTAGTTGTCTTCAAAATCTTCGTACGTGATTTTGGAGAGGCAGTGCGCGTAGAGGTCAAGTGGTCCAAGTCTTTGCCCAATGACTGCGAGGAGTCCACCTGGGTCAACACGGGCTTCTGCCATTGAGTCCCAACGTTCGATAAGTTTATCTCGCGCCGCACTTTCTTTAGCATTTTCCGGACTCGCAACGTCGTCAAATAGACAGAGATCCGCACGGTGGCCAATGAACTCAGACTCGATACCGTAAGCACTAACAGTAGGTTCTTTGTTGTCCAGTCCACCCATGTCCTCCTGTTCGACAATAAATTCTTCGGCTCTCCACAGACTACCACTTGTTGATGGCTTAAACCTACCAAAATCTATAGCCAAACATGCTTCGGCTTTGATTGCTAACCCTTTGTCTATCAGGATAGGGTCAGGGTCTAACGGGAATTGGCGTTCAAGGGTTTCACGGATACGACGCGAATACATTTTTGCCAAAGCCTGCGACACCGAGCCGATCATCACACGAATCTTGCGGTTCTTCACTATCTGCCACACAGCCACATCATGGAACAACGTGGATTTGCCTGCACCTGGGGGACAGTTCAACACCACAAACTCTTTATCATCATTCAACAGCCATGCTTCGATCTGATATGCGGCATCAACCTGCCACGGACTAGGCACACGACCCAAATAGCGTCTACGGAAATAATCAAAATCGGTTAACGCCCGTTGCGCTTCAGGTTTTAGTCGGTCATACGGAATAACCGGTGGCAGATCGGACACATCCATAACCTTCTGCCACTGATCTGCTTGTACGCCACCACCCTTTTTGCGGATCAACGCCCCATCAAGGTTCGCCAACTCTAACTCTGCCTTTACTTTGCGCTTCTTGGAGTCCCATTTTTGTGCGGTGTTGATATGCACACCAGCAATTTTTGCTGCATCTTTGATCGACATACCTGATGCCCGTGCCTGCCAAAAACGTGCAACATCTTGTGGCGGTATTTGTCGTCGCCCTGATCTTCCAGCAGTCATTGTGGTGCTATCATACACCTGTTGGTGGGTGTGTCCGTTGAGATAGTTTCGTCGGGTTACTAACTCCGGTTCTCCCCTCGCCCACCAACATTAAAAACATCTGCTACACTCAACATTCACACTCGTCGGGATGACGACAAACCATTACTCCACGGTCGTACCCTCGTTGCACAGGGCGGGACAATCATCCACGGAAACGTGGTTCGATGATCTAATTAATAGATCAAGCAGCGTGATGAACGTCAACTCATCAAAATAAAGGTGTCGGCTAAAACTCTTGGCTACGGCGACCTGCTCCCAGGAGCGAACCGTGGGGGGAGCAAACACCATCACTCTTTGGCCGCCATCACTCCGAGAGATACACACTTGTGCATATATCTCCCAACACGATACAAACCCGAAACCACACACAGTGGTCAACCCACCACCCACCTCCCAAGTGCAAGGGGTCAACCACTCAGAGTGACCAACAAAACCAAACACCGACACAAGAGATTATAGATATATAGAGGGGCGGGTGCCCACGGCACTACCCCAGTCGTCGTACAGTGTGCGCGGTGTCTGTGGCAAGTGTTCGCGGTCTGCTGGGCGTGCGGTTGTCGTTTGGTTTGGCCGGTCTAATGGGTGGGGGCTACCCAATACGGCTCGACAAGTGGCCTGCTGCCGGCAATAAGTAAGTATTTCCGGCGATCGCCTAGCCTTTGGTGGCTCTAGTTCGTGGTTGGTGTTGTTGTGGCTTCGACTTGTGGCGGGATAGCGCAATGCCCGCCGGCGGGGGGTGCGGGCGGGCATTGGTGGCCGATCAAGTCGGCAGGGCGAGCGGCGTGATGTCGCTCTGGGTGGTGGTGGTTCTGTTGTGGGTGTCTCCTATTTGGTTTTGGTTGGCATTACTAGCACTGTAGTTGTGCTGGTGGCTGTTGTGATTGTGTAGATGACTGGTTTAGTGCTGGTGCTGTAGTTGGTGAGTGTTGCGGGTTGGTCGTTGTTGGCGGCCTGTTTTGTGGTTTTGGCGAGGCGTTCGATCTGCCACGCTGCCAGGCTGAACGGCTCGAACGTGGTTTCGGTGCTGGTTTGTGCGTCTCGCCATATCGCGCCGGTGTTGGCTGTTTCGTGTTGTGGGTTGTTGCCGGTGTGGGTTTGGCCTGCGCTCGTTGTGAGTGTCCACGCTTCCGGCGTGGCGGTCAATGTGGCTGTGACTTGGCCGGCGTGTTTCCCCGCTAGTTTGGCTGCTGCTGTAAGTGCTTTGGACACTTCGCTGGCTGGCAGTGTGAACCTGTCCGGTGTTGTTGTGATCTGTTCGCCGGTGGTGTGTTTTACTGCTGCGTAACTATCGCAACACTCAACTACTCCGCCGGTGATCGTGGCCAGTTGTAAAGCCTGCTTCTCGGTGCTGGCGTATGGTGTGACGATCGCGAACACTTGCGCGAGGTCTCGAAGTGTGCCGGTGATCTGGCCTAGTTGGGTTTTTTGGTCGTTGCTCATTTTGTTTTTGTCCTGTTCTGTTGGGTTGTTGTTTTTCGTGCGCTGTTGCGCTCGATCTGTGCGCGCCGGCGGGCGATTAGTTCGGCGTTCGTGTATTTGGTGCGGGGTTTGCGGTGGCTTGTTAGTTGGCCGATTATGCCGCCAATGATGAACGGCGAGGCCATGACTAGCGCGGTGAGTGGGATTGCTTCGAGTTCGGTCATTGGGCTATCTCGTCAAGATAGTTTGCCAATTCGCGGTAACTGTTGCGGATTGTGGCTTGGTCGTGTCCGTCGTACGTTGTTACCGCGACTATGTAGCCATCATTGCTGTCGCGGGTGATCTCACAATGCGGGCCGCCACAAGTGCGCAAGATTTCTACGCGGGTTTGCTGGTGGTCGTCGGCGCGTAAAATTTTCATTTCTAACGCGGTTTCGTTTAGGTATCGGGCGACGATTTCGCAAGCGTCGAGATCTATGTCTGTCTCTAGTTCGTTGATCGCTTCGGCGTAGGCTGCGGCTGGTACGTCGTCTAGATCGCGGCCTGAGTGCGCGAGAATAAAGTCAAGTGCGTCTAATTCTCTGCCTATGTTCCGGCAATAGTCGCGGGCGGTGTTGGTTGTGTTGCTCATTGTGTTTCTATCCATTTCTCGATTTCGTTGGTGAGTGTTGTTAGTTCTTTGTTTAGGTTTTCGCGTATTCGATCTAGCATGAATAGCACGTAGTCGCTGAAGTCTTTTCGGCTGTTTGCGTTGCGTGGCTGGTCGTCGTCGTCGTTGTCGTTTCTGATCGCGTCTAGAAGTAGATCGCCGGCGACGTGGCCCTCCCCAATACAATAAAGGCGGTTCATCTGTAGTGCGATTTCTTTATAGTTTATTGGCATAATTTGCCCGTCTCCCAACGGTTCGCGCTCGCGGTTTTCGTGCGCTATTTGATTAGATCATATTTCGCGCCTGCTGTCAAGTCTTTCTATTATTTATTTTTGGCGGGGTGCGCTGGTGTGATCGTTTGCCATAGATCGAAATTAGATCGGCGGCTAGTTGTGACTAGATCGGCAATTAGATCACACTGCCGGCGATTTGATCGGCCACTAATGGCACGGTCACTAGATCACGCTGCCGGCCATTAGCACTAGATCGACACGCGCGGCCATTGGTGACGCGGTATCGGGTTTCTTGGCAGTGTAGTCGGTCGTGGTGACGGTAGCAGTAGTGGTAGCCGTTGGGAGTGGTCTGCCACTACCGGTACTTGTTAGCGGCGGTTTTGTTGGTGTCGGTAGGCCAAGTGTACGAACGGGTAGATCGACACAAGCATTGTTGCCCACCAGATGTAGCCAGCGTTGGCACCTACTGTCGCGGCACATATTAGTGCTGTGATTATGGTGGTGGTAGTGGTAGCGCGGAATATGATGCTGTCGGTCATTGTGTCGGGCAATCAGAATACGGGTTTTCGTTACCTTCGTTGTCCTCGCACGAACACCAACTAAATATCGCTACCTGGCGTTCGTGGGTGAGATCGACCATATCGCCCCAGTCGTATGATCGTTGCGACGGGTCGGATAGGCAGTCGGCGCATAGTTTGCCGTTTTGGTGCGGGCAGAACCCCCATTGTGCTACAAATTGTTTTGTTGTGGGTTGTGGTGCGCCAAGTATGTCGTTGGCGAATTGTTGTAATGCGCGTAAGTTCATGGTTAGTCCATTTCCATATAATCGTCATACGGTGCGTCGGTAAGGTTGGTGTAGATAATAATTTGTCCGTCATTATCCATGCCCATACTGTAATTCGGTATAAGTTTTGCTAGTTCTGTCCGGAATTCTTTACCGTCAATAACGTCTTTGATGTTCATTGTGCTGTCTCCATTTCGTGTTGTTGAGTGTGATATTCCAGGTCATCGGTTTCCCAATAGACGTAGATCATTCCGCAAGTGGCACATTCCGCGCAAGGCGTACCGGCTAGTTGTGATAGGTAGTAACGCCAAGCGGGTGCTGTAGTGGTGGTCATCATTCCCCCCAGAACTCTGTCGGGGCATAACTACCATCTTCTAAGAACCGGCGCGGCAGGTTGTTGTCAAGGTAATCGTATGCTGCGTCAATACTGGTTGCGTATTCGATCTCCGCGTAACCTGATCGTGCTAATTCGCGGCATAGATCACGGAATTGTTCGGCAAACGTTTCGGTGGTTTCCTTGTCTGCGTCAATCTCGTAACCGGCTTCGTCATAACTGAACAATGCGACAGTCATACAGTGTTCGTGGCTGTAATGGTGGCCGTGACTATTGCGGGTGAACGTGGCGGTGCTTGCGCCGTGCCATTTCACGTTGGGTGCGTCATCACTATTGAGTGTGCCGTAGATCGCCACTCCGTCACCTTGACAGTGTGACAACGACCATTCGATGAGTAGACCAACACGCTTAGTCAATTCTTTTTTGCTGATCTGTCCGTCGTGTGTGCCAGTGAGTGCGTAATACAGTTCGCCGTTTAGGTGATCTGTGATCTCGTCACTCTCAATGTAATCGTAAAGATCGGTGCGTATTTGTTCTAACGCGCCTGCCTTATCGGGTAATTCACGTATCGTAAATACGTTACGGGTAACGGTTATTTCGGTCATACACTCTCCCAAGTGTTCCCCCGTCAAGCGGGGCTGATAAGAGTATTACCCACCGCCGCCGGAATGTCAAGGATTGTTTTCGATATTTTTTTTCCATACCGATATCAAGTGTTCGATCTGCGGGTCGGTCCAGTCGGCCAACGGATTATCGCCGGCACGGTACGGATCGGTGATATCAAATAGTGACGGTTGATCGTTCATACGCGCCGCCAAACACGGACAGGCCGCGAGTGACACGCTACACGCGCCGACGGTTGGTAAGTATCGGTAGGGCAAATCAGTCCGTCAGCGGCAACTTGTCGTAGTACGCCACCTATCGCACGGGGTTCGTGTGGTGTCGGTAGTGCCGCGTTTTCGAGTGCCTGCCAAATTGTGTCGGTAGTGAAGGTGTCGGTAGTGGTAGCGATTTGTACGATCACGTTGTAGCAGGCTGTGAGCCATGTCTGGTCGGCGTTGTTGGTAACGGTAGCGATTGCCTGATTTTTGGCTTCGGTAGCGGCGATGATGTCTAGTAAGTTCACTTTTTCTCCATTGGTAGTGGTCGATGTTTGTTATCACATACGGGTGGTTCAACAAGTCGAATGTAGGTGGTGATGGTTTGTTTGCATTGTGGGCAACACCAGGTTTGTTTGTTCATCAGATAGCCAAAATATGTTTGGCGATCCATTGGGCTACTGGTGATGCGACTCCGTTGCCACATTGTTTGTATCGGTGGGTGTCGGCTTGTTCTGTGCCATCGGCTTTGTATCTGGTGTGGTCATCAGGCCAACCCATTAACCGTTCACACTCCAACGGAGTCAACCTACGCACAGCCATTGTTGGTTCAGCAACTAAGTGTTCACCTCGGCTTGATGGTACGCCACCGTCACCACCTGACCGTAAGGTGGCAGCGACTTCAATGCCTTGCAACACACCTGTGGATTGTTTTGTTCCTGCTCGCAACGCTTGATGCACCTCGTTGGTGGTGTCGTTGTATTCATCGTAGGCAACTGCATTCACATGGGCTGAGGTGAGTGTCGCCATCGGGTCGCCGTCTGCACCGATGCCAAGTCCTTGACGGTTTTGTGCATCATACTTTTCAGGATCACGTAGGGCATTACGAGTATCTATCGGATAGGCAACTGCGTGTACATCGGTGCTGGTCAGTGTGAACATTGGATCGCCTTCCTCGGTGTGTCCTTTGCCTGCGGGGCCGTTGTGGTCTTGTCTGCCGACCACATTGCCTTGTATGGCATAAGCAACGCTTGGTGATTGCTGAGATGCTTTGAGGGTGGGTGCGACATCTTCTGTGACGTTGGCGTTGCTACCGAACTGTGTATCGAAGGCGAGCATTGGTGTGTTGCCTCCGCCTGTTCCCATGAAGGCTTGCAGGGTGGATACTGTGTCGCCGTGTATGGTCGGCCCGATACGTCGGTCATCGTTGAACAAGATGGCTGTTGTGGCACGGGTGTCACCAACATCAAACGAGTTGAGTGTCGGGTTGACGTCGCCTGGTATCCATGTTTTTGAATCTTCTGATGTTTGCGCACGGCTTGACTTCACGAACGGTTCAACAACACATTTGTTTTCGTTCACATATTGGCTGCTAATCATTTTGGCATCAGAAGTATTCAGCGAACCAACAATGTCTGAACCAAGTATTGCTCCCTCGGTTACGAGATGGCCGCTGTTGACATCCTGATTTACGACAGTTGATTTGTGATAAAGGCTTGCTCCAATGGCATTGACGATTGCACCATCTGCTCCAACGCTTTCTGTAGGCGTGATGGCAGCACTTTTCCTCTTCGGTTTGCCCTTCGCAAGATGCCCTGGCAGGCTTTCGGAGACAGGTAGTAACGGGTTTGGACATCTGTTGGCGAGGACAGGATCAAAGATAGCGATGACGAACACGCGCCTTCGTCGTTGGGGTATTCCGAAGTATTGTGCATCCAGGACACTCCATTCGAGTGCCACCGCCCCTGCTTCAGCCATTTGATCGAGGATGATCCCGAAGTCAGCCCCTCTGTTGGAGTTAAGTGCGCCAACAACGTTTTCCCAAATAGAGATTCTTGGATATTGTCCATTCGTTTCCTCCTGTAGTTCTTTGATGATTCTGATACCTTCGTGAAATAAACCTGATCTTCCACCTTCTAAGCCTGCTCGTTTACCAGCAACAGAGAGGTCTTGGCATGGTGAACCCCACGCAACAACATCTATCACTGGCGCGTGAGCAAGAATGTGCTTGCCTGTCAGGGTAGAAACATCATCCCATTTCGGGACATCAGGCCAATGCTTATACAGAATGCTGTTCGCGTGTTTGTCCCATTCACATTGGAACACAGTTTCCATACCGGCGTTCTCTAACCCCATGTCAAACCCACCGACACCACTAAACAACGATAGGACTTTCATGCTGCTTGCCTGCATTGGCATGGTTTCACATAACCGTATGTGCCGCCCATAAATTCCATTGTGTAAAACGTTTCGCAACCTGGGTAGCAGTCTGTTTGGTCGGGGTTGTGATGTTCTTGTCTGCCAATATCCCATCCTGTGTAGTCGCAGAGTTCGCAGCCGAATTTGCCACCAATGTGACCGCCAACTTGTCGAAACATGTGGCGTACTTCCCCGATTGATGCAGGGAATTTGGCTAGTGATTCACACATTTTGAGTACGGCTTTACCGTCTTCTTCTGATGCGTCAAGCATGATGTCGTCGCGTGTCCACGCAGATTTGAGTGTGTTACGTGCGATGTTTGTTGTCGGGAACAGGCCGCACAAACGGTCAATGAATAGTTCGATGTGTATTGGTTTCATGTTGCCCCTCGGCGTTGCTTAGAGTTCTACACCTTGTGCGATGTGGTTTCGTAGTCGTGAGATGACTGACTCGGCTTGTTTCATTGTTGCTTTGAGTGCGTCAAGTTCTTTGGCGAGTGATTCGGCTGCATCCATGTAACGGTCACGTTCTTCTTGTAACGCCTGGTTGGTGACAGCGAGTGCGTCTACTCGATCCTGCCAGTATTCAAGTTCAAACTCTGTGTCGTTGCTCATGTCGCATTTCCTTTCGTTGATATGGCGATGTGCCACCCCATACACCGTAATCTATGTTGTTTATTAGGGCAAAGTCAAGGCATTCTTTTTTTACTTGGCATCGGTCGCAGATCGCGCGGGCTTCACGCATTTTGATGTGGTTGATAGATATTTCTTCGATGTCCATGAAGAACAGTTCGGTGAGTTCGCCTCGGCATTCTGCTTTGTTTTGCCAACCGAAGTTGTTGTCTTTAAGTTCGAGAATGAAGTTGTCTAGCAGGCTCATTTCTGTGGGTTCCACGGAGTCCATCCTGCCACATCCCACAACAATTTGCCAGCACGTAGGTTTGTGATCGGGTCCATTAGTTCCTCCTGTGTGCATACTTTCATACGGACACAAACGATTGCAAGTTTGGTTCGCTCGATGTCCCAGTTGATTCCATTGACCTGTAGAAGTCCTGTATCTGATGGATGCGACATCGTTGCCATGCGGATCAAGTTGCAGTCTTTGTCTACGACAGACCCGCCGATACGGGTGGGGCATCCGCCGGATTCGCGCAAGATTATCTGCCCTAGTTTCTTCCAGGTTTTAGGTGGCCAGCCTGCTTTGGCGGCTAGTTCTGGTAGCCATGAAATGTCGCCGTGACGGAACACGATGGCAGGTTCAGACACCCCTTCAGACGCACGGACAGCCACGCTAAGAGGTTCAAGGGTTGGCAGTGGGGCTTTGGCTGCTGATGCGAGGCTGCCGAAGGTGATAATCCCTACTATGGAAACGGCAAATAGCCGTACAAGTTTCCGCATTGGTGTCTCCTATCATAGCAAAAATGTCGGATTGCTTATTGGATAAGGGTGTCGCCCCACACAGCACCTACACCTAAGTGTGTGTGAGGACAATCACGCCATTGGACTTATTCATGCAACGGCCCCCTTTGTGTGATCGTTACGTCAGTATTCGGTTATTCTCAACAACCGAACAAAATCCTTTACGGTCAAAACAACATACTGATCTTCGGCTTTACCATACCCTCGACGTTTGGCAACCACAACCCCAACTTCTGCGTTGGCGTTTACCCGTTCCGTTTCGGCTTCGGTTAACCAACCAGAGAAGTTGAGGGTGGCATGTGACTTGCATTCAAAGACCAGGCGGTTGTCTACACCTGTGATGTCACCTTTGTCTAACGCACCTTGTAGGGCGCGTCGTTCGCAGTTCGGGTAGAACTGTTTGAGGTAGTCAACGATGAGTGTCTCAAACGCCGTTCCTTTTTGACGTGCCTTACTCATGTAAGCATCTCCACTCTGTATTTGTCGTACTTCCCAGGTCGCAATATGTTGCGCTCATATTCATCCCCAACCACCTTGATTGCTACTGTCTGTTCCGGACAGTTTTCTTGCGGTATCCAATAACATCCGTGTCGTGTTGAGACAAAAAGGTAATCAAATGTTGATTTGCGTAGTGCCGTAACGGTCACATAATAGTAATTGCCTTGCTGGTGCTGGACACTTTCGATGCGTTTTACTTCCACACGCAGCAAACTAACCCCAGTATCGGCAATATAATCAACTGGGGAATGACCGTCAAATCCTTTATAGATATGCCAACCCTGACTAGCGGCCCATCGAATAAAATCAGCATCACCGATTTGCCCTATGAGATGAGAAGACCTGTCTAAGTTAGGTTGGATGTTTTTACGCAACCCCATAAGTGGGAACCCCGATGTGCCTTTAGATTTGTTTTTGCTCACGGGGCAAGAATACCAATAAGTTCTGATGCCTCTTTTTTGGTTAGATCATTGAACGATGTGATGGTTCGTTTCGTGTGATCTGATGCCATTGAGAGTTGGTCTTCTTTGCTGGTGATACCTGCTCCACCACATAACGCACGAAGTTTGCCTAACTGTGGTGGTGTGGCTGGTGCGCCAGGTTCTTTGATTTGTGGTGTGCCGTTGGCAGGGTGGTTGTTGCGTGATTCTTCGATCACTTCTGCTCCGGCGAACAGGTCTACCACTTTGGCTAACACGTCACCTACATCCAAGATTTGTTCGTTGGGATCAATTTGGAATGAGTCCACAACTTCAGGTGCGACCGCAGGTTTCGGTGCGTACAACGCTTTCTTGGCTGTGGCGTATGCGGCACGTAACAAATCCATATCGGATTCGTGCAGGTTGTCTAGGTTGACACCAGCAGTGTTGGCAATCTCACGCCAATCCAATGCTGCGTCAGAGCAGGCACCTTTGAATCGTTCAATGTTTTCTGCTGACACAAGTGGGTTGCTGTCTAGTGCCACAGGTTTCGGTGCAGGTTTGGTTGTGACATGAGGGTTGTCATCCCATTCTTGTTTAGTCCACAACGCCAAGCAGATACCGAATCGCATAGCCGAGTTACGGATGAAGTCTGAGATGAGTTCTTTCAACAGGTCAGGTTTGTTGTGCATGACTGAGCCGATACCAAGTCGGCGTACACCTTGCACGGTGAGCCAGCCTGCCATGTGTGCCATACCGTTCTCAACACGGTACGCGGGTAGACCGTTGGTGTCAAACGCGGTTGGTTCCCATGTCCACTCAGGGTCAATCTCGATCAACATTTTGGTGACATCTGCGTGACCTACGAAGTCAAGTTGCATTCCTGCTTTGGGTAGTTTGCCTACGATCTTCGGATCGGGGACACCGTACTTGCCGAGGATTTCTTCCAGTTTCATTTGCTCTCCTTTGCTGTGATCCGCATAGTGCGGAAGGTTGATGTTTTCTTAAACTTTGCGTGTAACGCTGGATGTTCTTTCTCAAACTGTTTAGCATCAAACGAGGTACGTGACGAGTTCTTCCAGGTAATCACTTGCACCCCGTCAATCGAGCCGTACTCTGCGTCACCGAGCAGCATACCCAGTTCACCTTGCAACTGGTCGCGTACTGCCTCGGCAGATTTGATTTGCTCTTTGGCGATAGACAGACGCTCTAAAGTGTTGTATACCTCATGGCCCAAGACAACAGTGTTCTCATATCCTTCGGGGTACAAAGCCGAAGCATTGTCGTAGGTGGGGTCAGCACCTTCCGGCATCATCCCCATGTCGATGAACCCCAAGAATTTGCGTACTGCGTCTATGTGTTGTTGGCGTTCGTCGGATGTGACGGTTTGTGTATGGAATTGCAGTTGAAGATCGGAGTCAAAAACGATCCATGTGATTTCGTTTGCATCAGCGCAGATCGCTTGTTGTACTCCTTGCCATTTCCAATATGGGGGGAGTTGACCGTTCCACCTTTTGTTATAGGTTTTCAGTTCATAGATTTTTCCTGACAAATCTTTGCCATCCAATGTTGCCATCAGACGCACACCTTCTTCTTCGTAGCAAAACAGTTCTTGTGGTTCTGTGATTGTGACGTTCAAGATTTCTGATGCCCACAACATGAGTGGTCCTTCAAGGATTGTTCCTCGACGCATCGCATCGTTTTGTTCTTTTGGCACGGGGGGTGTCTTTGCCAAGAGTTCTACTGCGAGGTCTGCTGGTGTGGTGAATCGGTGTTCGTTGTGTACTACGGCGGCTACTGATGCTGTGATCCGTACTTGTCCGTCTTCGTTTTGCCATCGTGCGTTCAACCATTCTTGGCTGCCGTGGGGTGGCTTAGGTATTCTGTATCTGTTCTGCATGATTTCTCCTTGTCGTTGCAGTTAGTTTTACTTTAGGGGTGTAACAGAGTTAAGTCAAGTCAATCGTTTGGATTGTTTGCACCATAGCCACAGGTACGTGTAGCACATGGTCTACATCGTTGCTTGGGGTTCGTGACTGGTAGATGGTGATGTGGCCTGCTTTGGCATCTGGTAGCAGGAATCCTGCTGTGTGTACGAGGCATCCTTCTTGGTCTAGGTTCTCGATTTGTGTCCATTGGTCTGTGCCGGAGTGTGCGTCTAGCCAGGTGATGTGAACGAATGCGTGATCAGTCGTCATCTTCTACCCCTCGATCACCACAGAACGGTTGTTGTGGTAGGGGTGTCTTGCATGGGCAAGGGTTGTTGCGACGACCAAAGATAGTCATTCAGGGTATTCAATCACGGACATATCGGATTGTGAATAATGTATAAGCCGACCATCTTTGCCGATACCGCACCATGTCGGGGCATCCGAGTCGCACAAGCAGCCGACATTGAGTTTCGGGTCGTGAACGACCACACCTTTACAAGCGTTGCATCGTACTTGGTAAATCATTGTTGTGGCTCATTCAAGTGACTTATAGAAATTGTGCGTGTGTTTTCAGGATCATACGAGGATGGTGTCCCCAACTCCCACGCTTCAAGTTGTTCTTTCCAGCCAAATAGTTCAACTGATTTGAGTTCAGGCATTACCGGTTTCGCAACCCACAGAACCAAACCTTGAACACCGTTTTGTCGCTTCCTCACAGCAGCACCGCTACTAGTTCTTATGCGCCTCACCTCAATGTTTTTCCCTACATCGGGAATTGTTCTATACAGGTGGTGTTCCGATTTATGCCATACATGACCAGACCAATACCTGTTGGTGTGTTTGGCTACAGCGAGTTCACAGACCGCAGCAGCGACTTGTGCTGTTCTGTTGTCTTCTTGTAGTGCCTTGTTGCTGTAATGGGCTGCGTCGAAAGTACCCCAGTTGGCCGTATATCTGCGGATGCCAACGTCACAAGCGTGTTCGTATTCCCATGCGGTTAGTTCAACCGTGACGCTCATTCCTCGTCTGCTTTCCACGGTTCAATTTCGTCTTCGAGTACATCAACAGCAAGCATGAAGGTGTTGCCGTAGCGCACATCATATTTGGTTTGCTGTCCGTCAACCATCACGATCGCTTCGACTGTGCCTGACTGGTCATCAAGGATTACTTTGTCACCGATGTTGAACAGTCTCATACAATGCTCGCTCTGACATCACGAATCTGTTGACGCAAACGATCAATCTCTGACCGCAACTGTTTGATTTCTTCCATACGTTCAGCGATCATAAACGCTGCTGTTTCACGCTGATACAACAACTCTTTCATTGAACTCATTTGTTTCCTTTCGGGTTGTTTGATAAATAATCTTTGCCACGCCACCTAGCCCAACCATCCCTGATTGGTACTAACTCTAAATTAAAATTACCGTCACCAGGCTCATACTCCACCACTGCTACACCTTGTTGCCAGTCTTCTGACCGGTACAACGGGCGACCATCCAAGTCATGCCCACCACGAGTCGAAGGCACAGCCCCATCAGTACGCGCTAAACAGCCTGGTGATACAGCCAAGATGGTTCTTGCCCCGTCGTGATCGTCGCGGGTTCGTTCGGCCCATTCGCGCCTGTGGATATGTCCAAAGATGACAGAAGTTTTTACGGTTGACAGATATTTGTGTGCTGTGGAACCGCCAGAAGCAACCTTGTCTCCGTGGATAACATGCAACCGTTCGTTGATCCAATGCGCCCCTGTCGGGTATCCACTCAGATACGTCACCTCAGACTCATCTAAACGGCACAAGTACGGAACAGACATGACAGGCCATTCGTGCGGGACTTTGCCACGGCGTAACCCGAATGCTGCTGCTGCTGAGTCCAA
>Ga0222713_10004342_pt1 | contig 14259 bp, 31 predicted proteins | sample C33_649DmetaG_FD_165061 | JGI IMG/M metagenome (GOLD analysis project Ga0222713, IMG submission 165061) | Estuarine water microbial communities from San Francisco Bay, California, United States - C33_649D | ecosystem: Environmental > Aquatic > Marine > Unclassified | place: USA: California...
CATGATTTATGGAACTGCCGACGCCACTATGCTGACAGATTCTATACGTGTGAACTCTGGAACACCATCCGCAGGAACACTGCTAGATCGCTCTGTATTTTGCGTCGCCATCTTCCGCTGAGGTAACACCATGACATTACGACTTAACGGAACAACTGGTTATGTAGAGCTGGAAGCACCGGCAACCGCTGGTAGCAACACGCTTGTCCTTCCGACGGGGAACGGCAGCGCCGATCAAGCATTGGTCACCAACGGCTCTGGAACGCTGAGCTTTGCTGATCGTGGGCGGATGGTGTTGGAGACCGCTAAAGCATGGAACTGGAACGGACTTACAAACAACGCAGTTATTGACTTCCCCAACATCCCGAGCTGGGCAAAGCGGATTACGGTGATGTTTCAAGGAGTAAGCACTAGCAGCACAAGTAGGTGGCAAATCCAGCTCGGAACAGGAGCAGGTCCGACTTTTACGACAAGTGGCTATATCGGCTACAGCTTCAATACTTCAACTACCACAGTGGCTGGAGGTTCAATTACTTCTGGCGTTCCAATCAGCAATAGTCCTTTGGCTGCTGGAAACTACAGCGGTATAGCAACGATAGCCACATTAGGTTCAAACTCCTGGGCAGTTACGTCTTACTTAGGTGGCGATAATAACCAAGGCACCGGAGGCGGAGGTTCCGTTTCTCTTGGCGCGGTTTTGACGGCTGTTCGCATTACCACCGTGAACGGCACCGACACGTTTGATGCTGGTTCCATCAACATCATGTACGAGGGCTGATCATGAGCACACTATCTACAACCAACCTCAAGAACGCTAGTTCAGCCAGCAACAACATCGTTCTCAATAGCGATGGCACTGTTGGCGGTTCTGCGTTAGCAACAACCAGCGACATGGCTGGTATTACAACAACTGGCACTAATACAGCAGGAAGCGCAACACTTACCGTTGGATCCGCTACCGGCATTAGTGCTGGTATGTTCATTGTGGGTGAAGGCATCGCGCCTGGCACCACGGTGAGCACGATTGTCGGCACCACGGTGACGATGAGTCAGGCATCGGCAGCATCACCCAACCTTGGCTTAAGTGGAACCGAGCCTGTTACCTTCTACGCAAACAACAAACTGGTCAGCCCTGGAGTGGTTGGCGCGATGTTGTGCCGCGCTTGGGTTAACTTCAACGGCACCAGTACCGTGGCAATCCGCGCAAGCTATAACGTCAGCAGCATTACTGATAACGGGACGGGCGACTATACGGTGAACTTCACGACGGCAATGCCGGATGCGAATTACTGTGCAGTTGCAACTGGTGCTTTAGATAACACGACAGGTGGTAGAAGCAGCGTGGCAAGCATAAACAGCTATTCGACTGGCTCAGTCAAGTTATTCACCACACGTAGTTCAACAGCAGCTTTTGAAGATGATCTTTTTTGCAATTTGTCCATCTTCCGCTGAGGTAACACCATGAAAATCATCTACCAAAACGAATCCGGCGGCGTCAGCGTCATCCATCCCACGGGTGAGCTGAGCATCGAACAAGTGGCCGCTAAGGATGTTCCCGAAGGTGTCGCCTACGAAATCGTGGAAGACGACGCCATCCCATCCGACCGCACCTTCCGCAATGCGTGGGTGATGGGCGACTGCTGCGTGGAACATGATCTCGATAAGTGCAAGGCACTGGGTCACGACATGCGGCTCGCCAAACGTGCTGAGGAGTTCGCCCCGCACGATGAGGTGATCATGAAGCAGATCCCTGGTGCTGATGCCACTGCGGCAGAGGAAGCTCGCCAACAGATCCGCGATAAGTACGCCCAGGTACAGGAGCAAATCGACGCTGCTGCTACCCCCGATGAAATCAAAGCAGCACTGAGCATCTGATGGCAGTCAAGTCAAAGACCGCACTGGGACGTGTCGAACACAAGGCGGGCAAACCCAAACGCACCAGCATCGGGATGGGACAACACTCACGCCCGCGCAACCGCAAAAAATTGCGTGGCCAAGGCAAGGGCTAATGCCTACCTGGCTCTGGCGTTCAATCGTCGGGATTTCAGCCACCATCACTATCGTGGCAGCCGGTCAATGGGCTAGTTGCCGTTTCATGGTGTTGCCACGTATTTGGCCGTGGTATGCGGCTTATATCGGCACGCCACAAGGTAAATCAATCGACCCAACACCAATGGGTTGCAATGACGTAGATGCCAGAACCATCACTGTGATGATGTCTGTTTTGACAACACTGATTAGCCTTAGCCGAAAGGCTGAATGAATTGGACCAACAGACCCGCGATAACTGGCGCAAGATCAAAGAAACGCTGGAAGTCGCGGGCAAGACGGATTGCATGTTTTATCGGCGTGCTGTTGCCATTTGCAACGGTGGCAGAGACCCACTAGAAGAGCTGCCACCACTAGGTAAATAGACGCTTTTACACTGCATGGGTGATAACTGCGCCTTGCAATGGAGAGCCACGATGAGGTGCAGACACAGGCACCACCATTAGGAGTAGCAAGTCCTTGGAATCAAGCCATACCAGCCTTGCTGGTTGCCGCTGTGCTTGGTCTAGGTGGTCTGTTTATGCAAGTGGCAAAGCTCGATCAGTCTGTTAGCACTGTCGCGCAGGACATCCAAGAGCTGAAGAATGACAGCAAGGAGCGGCTTGCTGATCTTGAAGATCGTGTCCGGCAAATCGAGATGACCATTGGCAGGCAACGATAAGCCTCTTACAGTTAAAGCAACCAGATCAGCATCATGGATCCAACCACTACTGCCATTGTCGCCATCGTGATCGCGGCTGGCTCCGAAATCATCACATTGCTGCCAATTAAGGAAAACTCTTGGGTTCAGTTGATCATGAAAGTCCTGAAAATGGTTTTCCCTAAGCGTTAATGAGCAATCCGGCACCGATCAGCCTTGATCAGCTCTTCAAATACTGGAAGGGGCTGCCTCATCAGGCTGCCGCAATCCAACAGCTACAGCAGGATCTAGCGATTAATGGCTACGAGCTTGCGATGCGTCGTGACCGTCAATGGTTTTCGACTTGGAGTCAAGCAGGCAAGCAGGCTGATTTAACCGCTGCCATTGCCCTCATCAAGGAGTTTGAGGGTTGCCATCTCTCGGCATATCCTGATCCGCTCAGTGGCGGTGATCCATGGACGATTGGCTACGGTACTACGCGCTATAGCGGTGGCATAGCAGTTAAGCGTGGCGACAAGATCACGGTCATCGAAGCTGACATGCTTCTTGGACTTGAAGTTGATCGCATCGCTGAAAAGCTCCGTACTAGCGTCCCGCATTGGCGCGAGATGGCAGATGAGCAGAAATCTGCTTTAGTGAGCTTTGCCTACAACCTTGGTAGTGGTTTTTATGGCTCGGCTGGCTTTGAAACGATCAGCCGTTGCCTGCGCGAAAAGGATTGGAAAGGAGTGCCTGCTGCTCTGGAGCTTTACCGCAATCCTGGCACTAACGTTGAAGCTGGCTTATTGCGACGCCGTAAGGCTGAAGGTCAGCTATGGCGTAAGGGATTGCCTTCATCTCCTGCGGGCACCGTCAACCTGAGCATTGACGCGCCGTTCAGTGCTCACCTGACACCAAATATCACTCTCGGTGAGTTTGCACTGCGAGAGGAGCGTAGGCGGTTTGACCGTCCAGATCAGATCAAGGTGGCTTTATACCTTGCCACGTTCTTGGAGAAGGTTCGCGCCGCCTTTGGTAATCAGCCGATCATCATCACCAGTGGTTACCGTCCACCTGCGATCAATAGCGCAGTTGGTGGCGCTTCTGATTCTGAGCATCTTTACAAGCCAGGATGCGGCGCTGTTGATTTCTACGTTTCAGGAGCCAACATCAGAACAGTGCAGGATTGGTGCGATAAGCACTGGGCACATAGCTTGGGATACGGTGCTGGCAAAGGTTTTGTTCATCTTGGAGTTCGGTCCGGCAGCAGTGATCTGAGTAAAGCACCGCGCATACGGTGGGATTACTGATACCGTCTAGCAGCAAGATTTAAGACGTAGCACTCGCATAAGTGCCAGTACAAACTGGTTGCTTGCCAATCATGCTTATGGTCCTTGACCATGCCTGCATAAGTGACGCGGTACAGGATACCCACATCTGTAACGATCTTTTCCAGCTTTGGTGCTTTCATGGTGGTTACGCTGCGCGATATGCCTCAAAGCCAATGTCTTGGGGACACTGGATGGTCGTCGAGTTTTCCGTTGAGGAAGAACTGCGAATAGAAAGCCAGTCGAGAACGGTACTTCATTGTGAAGACCCTAAAGAAGTCGCTCGGCTCTGTTCTTCGCTCGTAAAACAGAACGCTTATCTAAGCCAGCTCGTCAAGCAAGCGACAGGGCATATTGCTGAATTAGAGATGATCGCAGCTATTCAGGAGATGAATCAAGACGATCCACGTTCTGCGGAAGTGGTCAGATTATTGTGCGAGTCTGGAAATTGGGATCTGCTTCATCCAGGTGACATTCAGGACCAAAGCCTGATTGCAAAAGTTCTGTTGACAGTGGTGGGGACTGCTCTTGATTTTGCAGAGTGGTGTTATGACCGCTTGACTCAAAGCCTGCTAGCCATTCGTCGAGTAGATCGCGGCTAGTGGTCTTTAGCGGCAGCTTCATAAACCGCCGCACCTCTTTGGCATCACGAAGGAAGACGCTGGCGCCCTTGGCGTAGCAGATAAAGAATCTGCCGTTAAAGTCCTTGGCAGTTTCAACGGACATCGACTGCCCAAGCTGTAGACGTGTGCGTTTCATTCAGACTCCTGCAACAGACGGCGGAGAGGCTTTTGAAAATCCCACCAGTCGATCGTGCCGACGATCTTGCCTTTCCAGTGAATACTGGTGTTATCAGCAATCATCTCGGCAGGTTGCACGGTGTAGAACTTATGCCCACAGCAAAAACAAGAGCGACGCCGCACCTTGTCGTTATAGGCGCTGCTGCGCGTTGAGATCACATCCGTGACCTGGCTGCCACATTCAGGGCAGGGTGGTCCCATCCGATTCGCTCCCATGGTTCAACCCCAACCCCAGATCAAGCTGGAGCTGTTCTTCTGTAGACGGGACTTTCCCGGCGGTCCATCCCTCAAGATTTGACGCATTTCATTTTCAGCGTGTTGGATTTGGCGGCGCATTGATTCGCGGTGAATGCCGGATTGTTTTGCCATTACAGGATTCGACATTGGCTCTTGACCATCTAATCCGTAGTGAAGGGTAAGCAGTTTCCTGCCCCGTTCGCTCATGTGCTTCATCGCTTGATGCACTGCCTCGATTTGTGTGTCGAGGAGCAACTCATCCTCTGGCTTTTCATCGTCGCTAGCAATCAGATCAATGATGTGACTGCCTTCTTCTGGGTTGCTTTTGACCTTGGCATCAAGGCTGCTGGCATCGTCTGCACTTTCGAGATAATTGCGGACGGTTTCAGGCATCATGCCGATCAGCTCGGCACATTCCTCAAGCGTTGGCGACCTACCGTGCTGTCGCCGGTATTCGGCTGTGAAGCTACGAATCTTGCGGATAGCATCAGGCGCACCGCTTGGCAGTTTGATCAAACGATCCTGCACCTGCGAAGCTCGCATGATGCCCTGTTTAATCCACCAGTAGGCATACGTTGAGAACTTGTAGCCCCTGGTTGGGTCAAACATTTCGGCGGCACGAATCAAGCCGATGTTGCCTTCTTGGATCAAATCTTGCATCGTCAAGCGGCTTGTCATCTTGATGTATTTGCCTGCAAGACCAACAACAAGGCGGAGGTTGCCTTGAATCATCCGTTTCTTGGCGCGATTGCCCATGCGGACGATTTTTTGCTCTGCCTTTGTTAGCTCTTCTTTCTGGAGCAGCGGCATCATCTGCTGGATGGCATTGCCTAGCTCGATTTCTTCAGCAGCAGTCAGCAGCGGGATTTTGCCGATCTCGTTTAGGTAATCGCCGAGCGGGTCAGACATTGGGACATAAAAAAGGGGGCAAAGCCCCCCGGAGACTAAAACGGCATGTCGGCGGTTTCAACCCTTGGCTTGGGAGGCAGGGTGAAGTCGTTAACAGCGACGTTGAGGTTAGCGCGGGTTTCGCCGGTCTTTGTCTCGTAGGTCTCGACGTAAGCCTGACCAGTGACAGTGACTTGGGAGCCTTTGGTGAGGTAATCGCTTACCACCTTGGCGCGTGGACCCCAAACGGCGCAGCGCAGAGCAGAGGTATGCTCCTCGCCTTTGATCTTCTTGTTGCAGATGATCGTGAAGTTAGCTACCTCGTTGTCGCCAACGGTGCGGACTTCAGGGTCGGCTGCAAGATTGCCGACGGCTGTGACTTGAAGCATGATCCGAAAAACTTAGAAACGATGTGGAACAGAGCTTGCTGAGTGGTGAACTCTCGTGCAGCGGCGTAATGCCGGACAGAAGCGCACAGCTCAGGCGGGAGAAGACTTTCGAGATGATCCATAGGTTTGATGGTGTCGCGCTGTTGAGCGTATAAAGCAGCCATCTGAGCGTGCATCATCTCGTCGGTCATGGCGTTACTGGGAGAGGCGCTCTTGGATGAACCGGAGATGCTTCGGCAACGTGATGTGAGTGGTGATCAGTTCACCCTCAGGGACGTTGAACTCAGCCATGAACGCCTTGATGATCTTGTTCCTGCTGACGACTGGTTCTGCCTTGAGCAGATCCCGGATCGTCTTTAGGTCTGAGTCATTGAGAGGCGTTTCGTCTGCGGTCAGCTCAGGAGCCGGACTCTTCGGTTTAGCAGCGGCTTTTGGCTTTTGCTCTGCCTTGGGAGAAACCTCAACAGTGGCTTCAGGCTCTGCCTTGGATACCTCGATTTCCTCGCGTGCCCAGAGCTCGTAGCCGAGCGAAAAGGCGAAGGCTGCGTTGGCACACAGGGCTCTGCGGTGGCTGTCGGTAAGGGTCCGGCAGCTTACTTTGTCAAACCTGATCGGCTGATTTCGGTTGTCCTGGCAGGGGTAGACGAAATCTGGTGTTGCCTGGTCTTCGGGTCCGGTGAAGTAGGTGACGAGGTAGGCGCTGCCATCAGGAGCTTGCCAGACATGACCGCCATCAGGTGCGGGCTTGACGTGGAACTCCCAGCCAGGGGCGGCAGTATGAAGGTGGTTGGCAATCCGCGCCCAGCTGACGTAATCAGCGGCGTAGGAGCCAGAGCCTTTGCGGAAGACGTCATCTTTGTTGATGACACCCGCAAGGTTGGGAATGGTCATTGGGAAGGTGTAAGCGCAGTGAGCGTGATGATGGCACCCTGTGGTTCGCCAGGAGCGCAGTATCGCTTTGAGGCGATGATGCTAATGACCTGACGATCGTCATCGAATAAAACGCCAGAAAGGGCGTCATTCGTTGATCGAAGGAGCTTGTCGAGATCGCCGTGCCTTGCAGACGTGCATTGCTCCGGCGCTGTTGACTTTAAACCACTTTTGCAGTGGTGGCTTGCTGGTCTGTTGAAACGAAATACCACCGACAAAGCCATTGGAACTGCCATGTTCCAGCCTTCTGGGATAAGGCTTTTGGCTTTGATTTCTACGTCCTTGCGCCAGGGCTTGACGTATTTGGAGGACTCAATCATCGCGCCATATCTGGTGCGTGTTTTTGAGCCCTGAGGAGCAGGCAGCCCATCGACTGAGAAGGTGATGCTGTCGTTCAAATCATGCTGTCCAATCGGTAGAAGATTGTCAGCTTTCGCTCCGCAAGTCCAGAGTCGATGTCACGTTCCTTGATGGTGCGGATTGCGGCTTCTGCTTCTTTGCTGAGCTTGAAGCTAGAGCGTTCAACGCGGCTGTACTTGGCGTTGCTGAATTGGTAGATGCCGTCTTCAGTTTCGTGAGGGTCAAGTTCACCAAGGGCGAGAGCACCTTGAAGCTGCTCTTTGATGAAGGCTTCACGGGCGTCAAGCTCGTTGCGTTCTTCGCGGATTTGCAGCAGAGCGTCGATCAGATCCTGAGCGGTGGTGATTGGTGTGACTGTCATTTCCGGCAATCAGGGTGGATGGAAGGATGAACAGGGCAAATGGCTTGTGTGCCGCTGTGAGTTGAGCCTTGATGAGAGGTCGCTTCCAGCCCGATGAAAGCGAATGTAGATGCCGCGATGATGAAGTAGGCGGCGTTGGCGAGCTTGTCTCTCATGGCGATCACTTGATGGCGGTGATGGAGATGCGGCGCATCAGGTCAAGCGCGAGGTCATAACCCTCAGAGGATTGAGGGTCGATGCCGGTGCGGCGCTCGATCAGGCTGGCAGCCATGTCGAAGAGGATCTCGGTCAGCTCTTCGGAGACGTAATCGGAGAAGTCTTCTGCGAGGTCTTGAGCGAGGCGAAGCTCGTCTTGCTGGTCGAGACCTTGCTGATCAGGTGGTGAGAGGGGAAGCATGGTTGGGACGCGATGGGCTTGAGGCTTTGCCTCATGAACTAACAATACCACATTTGGACCCTAAATGGATCCTGTTTATGTCTTTTTACAATTCAGTCATCGAGCTGCTCCAGTGCGCGGCGGGCAGTGCGTAGTTCTGTCGGCAGGGTATGAAACCCCCATCCATCATTGCTGAGTTCACTTTCAACCCACTCACAGCACGCCTCTAGCTCCTGGTCTGCACCCCATTGGGCGGCGCGTTCTACCAAGCGAAGCGTGATGGGGTGCAGCGGGATGACGGGATCACCGTAGATTTCGGCAACCCACTTGGCAGCTAGCTCCGGCGGTGGGGTGATGGGATGCTGTGTCATCGCTTAGTAAGCAATCCGCACCGTTGCTGTCCCGTCGAGCGGAACGCCTAGCCGATGCGCTGCTCCAGCTGACAGGTCAATGCTATTGCAATCGCACCGATCAGTTACCGGCACCCGCAGCACTCGCCCTTTGTGCGACACCGTGACTTGCGTGCCACACTCCAGCCAAGGATGTGCCGCGCTTACGCCCCAGTGCTGATACGTCTTGCCGCAGTAGGCAACGCGCCCGTGGAACCAAGGATCGTAGACCGTTGCTGTCACCGCTCTGCCGGTGTGATGAGCAAATGCAGGCGAGCTGAGCAGCACCATTGCTGCAAACAGGATTCGTTTCATTGATCAGGTGGAGTTAAAAAAGGTGGGGTCTTACATGAGTGGCGGCTTACACGGTGTCAATGGGGGGACAAGCCGTTCCCTGGAACCACACCGCGTCCTCGACGGGAACCTTCTCTTCTTGCGCTTGAGGCGTCCTCCCACCAGTTAGCCCGACCAGTGGCACCCAACACGCAGGCAGCAGCCACGAAGAGCCTGTAGGTTCTCTTCTCTCAATGCCCCGTGATCAGACCCGGCGATATTTGCCAGGCGGCAGCTTGAAGCAATGCTCCAGCAATGCCACCTGCCATTCCAGATCCATGGTGAGCAGGTACTCCCGAGCCTCGTCAGTCAACGGCTGTTCGAGGATCGGTGCAAGATCAGCGTGACCGCTAATCAGTGCCATCAGATAACCGATCAGCACCTTGGCGCTCTTCATGACAGCTCGTTTAAATCGAGGACTTTCATAGGCTTGCCATCGTGCCCGGTGTAGTAAAGGGCGCCGTCGCAATCTGTATCAGGGCACCAGCATTTGCCACGGATGTCTCGGATCACATCCATGTAAAGGTGCAAGCCATCGAGCATCTCGTGAAGCGCTGTGGTGTCAGCCTCAGCCTCGTTGTCGTCGTACCAGCGGAAGACGGCAGTGGTGATGATCGACTGAACAGCCTTCAGGGCTGACTCGTTCTTCTCCAGCCATTCACCCATCAGAATCAGGCGCTGCAGCCGCTTGCTTTGCAGGATGAGCTGGGCATTGCGCTGCTTCTTCTCGATGTCCTTTTTGAGCTGTTCTTCCAGCTTGTCGGCATCCGTCATCTCAGGTTCTTTGGGTTCAGGTGTTGGGGGCTCAAGCTCGGCTTCCTTCTTCTCAGCAATTAAAGCCTGCAAAGCGGATGGCTGATTGCCGAAGGGCAGTGCAAAGCCGATCAGATCTTTGCCATTTCTGGCAACCTCACGGATGCTGACACGGATCACGGCATCACGCGGTACTAAGTGCCACCAGCTTTCGCCAGGGCTATCAGGCTCGTAGACCAGCACGTCATTCCAGTTGCCTTCGTTTTGGCTGTCCGGCAATTTGACGACGGCAGTCATGCCACCATTTTTGACGCCTTTATCCCAAGACACAGGCGATTGAAAGAACCGAATGATCGGTGCTTCTACAGATTTTGGAAAGTTGGTTGTGGTCACAGGAACTCCTTTTGGTGTTTGTCGATTAGGGCGGTAATGCTGCTCGGGTAATTCGCCCAAGCGGCAAGCGCCTTGGCAAGTAAGTCAGCTTCTAGATGCCCCAGTCGTTTGGCAAAATCCGCCTCGATGTGTCCGGTGAGCACCAGGAAGATCAGATAAGTGCTTGGGTGTTCTTCGTTGTCAGCCCAAGCGAACAGCCGATCCACTGCGTACTCGGCGTCATGGATGTCAGGTAGTTTCATCGGTCAAACCCCACGCTGATGCCGCAGTCATCCCAGATGCGCCTGGCATACACCTCGCGCAACTTGCGGGCTTCGTCGGCATCCTTGATTTCGTTGTTGCGGCTGAAGTAAAGCTCCCGCAGGCTTTCCCAGTGGTACGCGATGAACAGCAGTTCTGTCGGGACCGCTTTGCCTGGGTTATGGCGTTGGCGTTTCAGTCTTGGCATGATCAGCGGCGGCGTTGACGAAAAATGGTTGTGAGCTTTTTGTCCAGCTCGATAATGCTTGCACCCCAGCTTCCCGGCTCATACATATCTTCAGGATCTGCCAATCCGTTGCTTGCATGGCGAGCTAGCTCGTAGAGCAGATCGAGTTCTACAGCACTGAACTGAACCTCATAAACGACGTCATGACGGGAGGTTGGTGCGCCAACGGTAATGTCTTTCATTGATCAAATGGTTAACGGGTCAAAATCACCACCAGTCAGCTTTGTGCTGCTGATATACCAGCCACGAAACATGGCAGCTTCTGTGCCGTCGTCATAACGATGCAGCTTGCAGCGTCCAGCGGCGTAGTGCTGTGGTCTATTGACGTGCTCAAACCAGACCGACTTCTCCGTGCGTTTGATGCAATAGACAGGGAAATCACCATGAGCCACGCAGAGGGTTCCGAAATAAACCTGACCAACTTCAAAGGATTTCATCCGACATGTCCTCCAGCGCAGTGACTAAGCCATCAAAATCTTCGGATGCAGGAAGAACCGTAATCAAAGTGTCAACCAGCTCGCCGTAGTCTTCACGAAGGCTGTCGAGATAGGCGTTGCGATCAGCAAAGCCGTTGTCTGTGTAAATGCTCATTGTTCAGCGGGTTGCGAGTTTTTGCGCAACGAGGTACTGAACCTCTTTCATGTGCTTAGCGACCTTGCGCTTTGCTTTACTGCACTCGTCCCAGTCACCACGAGCAAAGCAGTGCTGATAAATGGTCTGAGCTTCTGATAGCCGTTCTTTGGCAGAAGCAAGCTGAAGTTCGATGGTTTCCATTGTTGAAGAGAGGTGATGAGCTCTTTGCTCATGAACCAACAATAACCCATAAAAGTTCCAGATCGGGTCTTTTTATGAACCTTTACAATTCAGTCCTGTTGGCTGTGCTTCAAAGACGGGAAGCGGCTCTTACGTGCATCGGCGGCTTGCCTGCTCTCCTGCAGCGGCTTACGCGCATTGCTGCCCTTCGCTCGTTTGCGCCCGTGTTTTTCGTATCGTGCCTCGCTGATCAACTTGGCATCACGCACCGCCTCTTCATAGCCAGGAGGGCTTAGATCAGGTCTCCTCCTAAAAATCTCGCCCCAATCAGTGCTGCTCAAAACGGAAGCTCCTCAAGTTTGAACGCATCCCAGGCGTCAACCCAGGCACCAAGGCATTCGTCTGGTTCGTTCTGAATCAACCGGCATCGCCCAGGTCCAACTACCACCGTGTAGCACCAGTCCACCGTCAGCTTCGGGTGATGGTCAATCAGCATTGCCAGATAACCACCGAGCTGCGCTACAGCAGGCTTTCGCCGATCAACAGCCGTTGCATTGCCAACTGTCTTGAGGTCACCGAGCACCACTTTCCCGTTTGGGCTCCTCAGCAGAAAATCAAAGCTGCCGCCAACTCCCTTACGGGCATCGCATAGCCGGTACTCGACGGCAAGCGGCTCGCTATCGCGGATCAGCCAGGAATCCTGCAGCGCCTCTGTCCATTCGCTGTAGTCAGTCTCCGGCAGTTCTTGCCCAGTGAGCAAGGCTTCACAAAATGCATGGACGCTATTGCCCCTCGGTGCCCAGACGTGCTTCGTGCGTTCGAACTGAGCAGCCTGTTCCTTGGTGACTCGGCTCGTCACACGAGAAACGCTGAACGGAAGCCATCGACCTTTGTAACGGTATCGATGCAGTCCGGCATGAAAATCGAGGTCCTGTATCGGTTCAAGCAAGGCGTGGTTTAGGATCCATACAGGGTCACCACCCTACCACAGATGATCCATGCTTGTACCGCAATGATTTCAAAAAGCACAAAAATTGCAATCGACGTTTCGATTCTTGATCGCATCGAAGCCATTAAGCCGTCTTATCAAACGAAAAAAAGCTACATCAATATGTTGCTTGATGAGGCTGTTCAACGCTTAGAAATCAAGCACAAACATGACGCCTCAGAGCAGCAAGCTAAAGGCGGTTTACAGCCAGTTTGATTTCTATAGAATAAAAAGCCGCCCACCCTGGCACGGGGAGGCGGCTTAGCCCAAATGCCCATTCAGCTTACATGAGAGCAGCAGTTCGTTCAAGCGGTTTTGCTGTTGTGCCCTATCAACTAATGGACACACAGCGAGACTACAAAATCTGGGGTGTGTATGCCTGTCTTCATCGTCATGGCTGGAACTCTGAGCATGGATGCTTTGCATCTGTCGCAACGATCAGCCATGAAACAGGTATATGCGAAAAAGTCGTTCAACGGTCGCTTGCGATCCTTGTTAAGGACGGCTGGGTTGATGTTCAACCCCGTCACGGCATGACCACGGTGTACCACATCAAGGTCGAGAACCTAGGGCAAAAAGAACCTGGGTCAAAAATGACCCGGGTTAAAAATGCTCCAGGTACCCCCGGCAAAAATGCTCCACCCACCTGGGGCAAAAATGCTCCACTAACAAGAACCCAAGAACAAGAACCCATAACAAGAACCCTTTTAAAGCTGGAAAGCGAGTTTCCAGCGGTTTCAGAGTCAGGCAAGCAACGGACTCGAACCAAGGGTCCAGACGAGTTCGAGCGATTCTGGAAGCTGTACCTCTCAGCGCCAGTCAGAGCTGCTTCGCAATCCAAGCCCAAAGCCTTGGCTCAATGGAAAAAAACGATCTCGCATGACAGCAACGATGTTTTGATCAAAGCTCTCGAAAGTGAGATTGCACATCAGCAGGCTGCTAGCGGTTCATTCGTTTGCCCTTTGCCTGATTGCTTTCGTTGGTTGCGTGATGAACGCTTCGCAACCGTTGACGATCGTCCGATCAACATCACCAGTGTCCATCAGATCCCAGACGTCATTCGATGAAGCTCTATTCGCCTGAATCCAAAAATCAGTTTGTCTTTGCCGTGCTCCCCAAAGCTGCCAAGGAAGGAACCGCACCAGCCTTTCGGGCTATCGAGGCTGACGACTTTGATGAAGCTAACCGCAAGCTTGACAAGTTTCAGCTTCGCAACGCTTACCCATTCCCGATGGGACGCTTCGATGAGTTCGGTCGCTACATGACCTACAAGCCACCCATCGACGGCATTACGCCAGGGCGCTTTGCCCTTCACCCTCACGCTGAGGAAGAGCGTCGCCGCGAGGAGGCGTTCGCCTGATGGCTCTCAATAGGCTCTCCACCGAAGAAGGCGCTCGCAAGCTGCTACAGCGCCTTGTCGACGCCAACCGCTGCACCATCGAGGACCTCGACAGCCCACCACCAGGGCACATCAACCCACAGGCGTATCGCAACCTCTTGCGCGACGTCGCTGCTGACCCAAAGATTGAAGTCACAGACCCACGCGACTTCATGCCCGATGAACCCGCCCTTCCCTTCTGACATGTCTCGTATCGCCGTCAAGGTTTATCTCTCCCCCGAGGAGACCGAGCACCTCGACCGTCAAGCTGCTGCTCTGAACCTCAACCGATCGCAGCTCATACGCCTTCGTGCGCTAGGCGATCCCTCCGTGGGCTCCCAGGAGCCGTCAGGCTCTTCTGAGACCATTTCCCTACGCCAGTACCAAGACGCCGTTACAGCCGCTCTCAAGGCTGCTTCCGGCGCTTGCTCACGCCCAGTCGTTGAAG
>Ga0222713_10004344_pt1 | contig 14256 bp, 15 predicted proteins | sample C33_649DmetaG_FD_165061 | JGI IMG/M metagenome (GOLD analysis project Ga0222713, IMG submission 165061) | Estuarine water microbial communities from San Francisco Bay, California, United States - C33_649D | ecosystem: Environmental > Aquatic > Marine > Unclassified | place: USA: California...
AGGTTGTGCGTCAGCCAGAGCTAGTTGCCATATTGCAGCGCGAATATAAAATAATCGTAACGGGGCCCACTACGCTTGCTGCTATGCTCAATAGCCTACAAATGGGCTTTAAGACCCTTGCCATTCAAAAGCGCTCTAGTGAAGTGTGGCAAATTTTGGGTGCAGTTAAGACCGAGTTCTCCAAATTTGGAGGAGTTCTCGACAAGGCCCGGAAGAAAATTTCTGAGGCCGATTCTGAGCTTGAGAAACTCATTACTACACGCACCAATCAGATGATGTCTAAACTTAAAAAAGTAGAAGAACTCCCTAGTTCGCAATCCGATGCGCTGTTGGAAGGCCCTATAGATTCAATTGATAATCAAGAGTAGTTAATATTTTGTTTGCTCAATTGAAAATTGTGCGATACATTTAGTATAGTCTGATAAAATTTTAATAAGCACACCATGAAAAAAATACTAAGCTTTATCTTCTTCTTAATGCCTATATTGTGCTTTGCACAAGCTCATCTTGGAGATTCTTATTCATCCTTGCAAGCAAGATATCCAGATATTGAACTTCAAATGGAATTTACAGATGAAGGCCGGCCTTATACAATGATCGATCATTTACTTGGCACCTTCATTTACTATTTTGATTCCGAAACCTATTTAACTGATCTCTGTGTGCAAGTTCCCAATGATATGCAGGATCTAAATACACAAATTGAAATTTACAATAATAAATATGTGGTCTTATCTGAAAATAATTGGAAGGCATATTTAGAAGGCGGTGGAAAGATGAATATTGAACTTATTTATAATGAGGAATACGAAACTTACCTTTTTTACTACACCTATTAACTATACGCTATTTTTCCTCGACCAAAGTTGCACCAAAGCTCGTAAAGACTGAACTGGTATTTTGCTGTGGGTCATAAACCAAGCTATAGAGATCTTTTCCTTCAGTATATTCAAAATGATGTGTCAAGGTATTGACACAATACAAAAAGAATAAATCATAGCCCTCACGCCCCCTAAGAGCATGAACCACATACATATATTGGTCATCTGATGGGTTTACATAATAGCCGGCAAAGAAGAGATTTTTCCCTTTATTAAAGATTAAATCTTGGCTTGGAAACCGGTTAGCCTTTAAAACCGATAGCACCGTTTTTTTTACTTGAGATTCTTTGTCTAAATGGACAAAATAATTGCCGGCACCAATTTGAATGTAGTCTTCCATTAAATTGAACTGGTATTGTGCGAAAACTGGGACAGCGCTGCTGAGCAGTAGGCTGGCCATAAAAATTTTGATGTTCATTTTTTACTTGGTTTTACGTTAAGAATTGCTGGGTCGTGGATTAGAGAAATACGACTATCATTTTCTGTGATGTCATAAAAATAACGGTATCGATTTTCCATATAATAACACAAGACGTGATAACCGGGAATACCTTGTTGGTTGCCTCTTATACAGTGCACTATATACACATATTCACTATTCAAGGGGTCTACAAAGGCCGTGTTGAACAATATGTGGCTTTCTTTATTAAAATTTGCTTCAATTTTGAATTGATTGTCATTTATTGTTTCTAAAATGATGCGTTTGGCATCCTTCTGTGATGTAGCAAATAAATAGAAATTTCCTTTTCCAAATTCGTCATATTTTTGCATTACACTCCATTGCGCATTGGCAACTTTTGCACTTAGAAAGAAAATCAAAAGGAATAAAAAGCAAACAACAAAAGTGCCGTGAGGGTTTTCTTGTGCTTTGTGTGCGTTATGACAACGCGCTGCATAGGAGAGACGTTTCATGATTTAAGAATTTAGTCATTAATAAAAAGAATTAACTTCTTATTAAGGAATGTAACTTAAACCATTTGGTTACAAATCAGCGCTAAATCTTACTGAATGGCTTCACTTAATGTATCATTAAGTGCTGAAACGCGCGCTAACGAATCTGCCCTTTCAATTGCTTTTTTAACTTTTAAAAGGTGTGTGGCATTTTTGCGTTCAAGCTCGCCAACAGGGGGGAAGGGGGTAGATGTAATTGGGAAATCCTTTAACATCTCACCACTGTAATAGAATTCATAACAGAGACCTCCGAAAGTGTAAGTTTTATCTCCCACAACAAAAGATGAACCACCTACCTCTGGATTTTTCTTTGGCTTACTTTTATCAAAGCCCAAGTTAAATAAGGTACCTACAATTTCAGGTCTGTAAGATAAGTCAAAGCCTTCTCGTTGCCAATGAGATTGAAGTTGCCTGATCAAAAAGGCAGTATAGAGGTACGAATAAAAATGATCTCCACCCATGATTAGCCTTTGAATAGTTTTATGTTGATGGGCTTGAATGCTATCTACAACCAAACCGGGAGCGGCATCTGTAGTATTTAAACATTTGTAAAAGTAATCCCCGGGATAGAACTTACTGTTCTTGTCTAAAAGTTGCTTTTCAATGCGAAGGGCAGTATGCTCTAAAATACTAGTTACACCATAGCCTCTATTTCTTGGAAGTATGACACTACTAAATGGGTAAACATATTGTTTGAATCTCTCCCTGCTCGCATTAAACATGCGCACCTGTTCGCCAACTAAGCACATAACAATCATCCTAGATTCTACACCGGCAATCCTTGCCGCAGAATCTATTGCTTTTTTGTCTTTGCGTACGGCATTACAAAAGGTTTGCCAAACTTCATAATTTGAAAACTCAAATACAGATTTGCGGTCTTTTACCGCTTTTAAATCTTCGAGTTGCGAGGTAAATTCAGCATTGTCTTTTAAGAGTAATGCAGCTGCATCAAACATTCGTTGGGCGATGAATAAATCTTTGGTGTCTATGTAGGCATTTGTAATTTTAACGGCATCAACAGGTTTAAAGCGTGCTAACAAACCAATTTTTTGCAATAAGAGGTTTTCTTCGTCGTCTAACTCTTGTTGACTCTTCTTTTGTTCTGAGCCATATTCATTGGCCAACTCTGAAAAGTAACGGTTATTTATATCAACTCCTCCACTTGTATTGGTCCACTTGAATTTAACTGCCAAAGCCGTAATGATCATAAAGAAGGCGAAAGCCGAAAGCAAATGTAAGACTACAAAATATGCAATCTTTAAAATCTTTCGTTTTTTCTTTGGCTTGATGTTTTGTTCAATCGGTTCGTTTTCCATTATAAAATAGGGCGTAAATTTGCTCGTATACGTAATTATATTAAACTTGTTCCAATTTGATATAAAAGAGATGCAAAAGTATGTCTATTGATATAGAAAATATAATCATTTGTTAAAAATAATAGGGGAAAGTAGAGTTGCCCCTAAAATGAGATAATTAAATCACCGCCTAGTTTCCGATCTGATTAAATTATCGGATAATAACATCCATGCCAACGTATACGTTATCGTAAACAATTGCAGCCATTTTAGGTGGTATGTTTACACATCCATGTGATCCCCCTGTTTCGTAGATGTTTGCTCCAAAACGCCTTCGCCAATTGGCATCGTGTAGCCCATATCCTTTATAAAATGGCATCCAATAATTCACATGAGCGGCATAACCAGGCCCTCGTAGCACTTTATTTGTGGTTTTGAATAAGATGTGGTATTCGCCTCGAGGCGTTGCCCTGTTATATTTTTGATTTCCCGTAACGACGCTTGTTTCTAAAACGAGCCTTCCTTCTCTAAATAGCCAAAGTTTTTGATCTAAAATATTGACTTCTACAAAATCAGTGAGCCCATCCTGAAGGCCTTGTGGCAAGCCTTGAGCAATAAATACAATAGATTTAGAGAATGCTTTTCCTTGAGGAATAGAATTTATAATATACTCGACCTCACCAAAAATATTCATACGAGCGAACTTTTTGTTTTTAAGTGAGTCAATAATGAACTCTTCATCGCCTAATTCTAAAATTCTACTCAATGGGATTTCAATTTGATTAGCGATGTTTTGAACGAATGTTTGTGCCGATATGTAGTCAACTTTAATTTTGAGCTTGTCATCTAAACTCAGCCAGCTTGCAAATTTCGAACGGTCCAAAGTAAAATGTGCATTTCCATGCGATAAGGCTATCGTAGTTTGAAGGGCTTTATTAAGTTGCCATTTGGCATTTTTTATGGCTGGATCATTTTGAGTATAAGTTGGCTTAAGATATAATTCAGCACTTCTGAGATTCAATAAGGTGTCTTTTGTCTCCCATGCTTTTCTAACCGCAATTGGAAAAGCAGCTGTATCGATTTGTGTACCGTTTTTTTCTTTTTCTAATACCCAGTTGTTGTATTTATAAACATAGGTTGCACTTTGGGCCAATGTAAAGGGTTGCTTACTCAAATGATCTGTTAGACTTCGAATACAAGAGTCTAGTTGAGTTGAAGTCCAGGTGGTATCAATTTTTTTGTAATTGGTTTTTTTGTCTTGTTGGCGCAGGGTAATGCCGTAGGTATCTGTAGATGACTTGGGCCTTCTAATGTTCAGCATAACGTTGAGTGAATCATCGCCAACTAGATGCAAATTTTGTGTATAGGTCTCCTTTATTACGATCTTTTGCTTTGGTTTCTTTGGCGTTGAGCAAGACACCATAATTAAACACGATACAGCTAAATAGAGTAGTATAGATTTCATAGAAGTTTAATCTTGGGGCCAATTTCTTAAAATTCGCTCAATTAACCAATTCAATTTTGGAGAAACCCTAGTTTACCCTATTTTTTGTAAAAAAAAATAACCATTTTTCTAAGGTTTTTAGCCCAATCTACTACATTTGAGAACCATGAATGTATTTTTAGCGAAAATATTTTTGCTTGCCTCAGTCTTAATGTCTTGCACATACAACCAGTATGGGCATAAAGAAGAGCGCGTTGGTCAAATTTATGGGATTGATTTGAGCCACCATCAAGGAAAGATTGATTGGTCAAAAGTTCGAGAGGTCAATGGTCATGAAATAAGTTTTGTATTTATCAAGGCAACAGAAGGTGCTACCTACCAAGACCCTTTGTATAAAACCAATTTCACTCAAGCTAAAAGTAACGGATTGAAGGTGGGGAGTTATCATTATTTCAGAACCACTTCATCTGTTGCCGACCAATTGGCCAATTTTAAACGTTCTGTTAATAAAGCAGATCAATTATTGATTCCTATGATAGATATTGAAGAGAATGATAATTTATCTACTGAAGAATTTAATGCACATTTGCTCAAGTTTTTAAAAGGCATCGAGCAGTATTATCACTGCAAGCCAATATTGTATAGCACCCAACGATTTTATAATACCCATCTAAAAGAGAAGTATTTAGATTATCATTGGATGATTGGCAGGTTTTCTAAACAAAAACCAGTTTTACAAGACTCAAATAAATGGACCATTTGGCAGTATAGCGATAAAGGCCAGGTGGATGGGATTGATAAAGCTGTGGATTTAGATGTATTGCGTTTTGGAATAAAAATTGATGTGCTAACTTTAAAAAAATAATATTTCTAAAAAATGCCAACCTCGCAAATAACCGTGCGTTTGTGCTCAAAAAATAAAAATCATGAAAAAACTTATTTTACTTAGTGGCTTATTGCTCATTTTTGACTCTTTCAAGGCACAAAAAATGTATTCTGTAGATTACGCCAACCAGGCAGATGTGAAGGTATACGTTGTGAAATACGAAAACCAAGCAGACCTAAAGGTCTATAAAGTGAAATATGAAAACCAAGCTGGCAACAACGATGGCAAGTGGTATTTTACCCAATATGCCAACCAGGCCAAGAAAAAAATCTATTTCGTCGACTACGAAAACCAAGCGGATTTAAAGATCTATTTTGTTTCATATGAAAACCAAGCCGGTTGGAGAAACAACTCAAAAAAGGCGTTGTTGTATTGATTATAAATCAAAAACAAACTCCTCAATCTTTTGCCCATCTGTATCGGACACTACCCTGTAGGTGCTCCCATTTTTCAGGGAGCACAAGTCGGGTTGTTTAATTGCCGAAAGGGAAAATAGCAGTTAGATAACTTGTCAGAATTATTAAAATGTCAAGCCAATTGACTCTGCATAATCTAATTTCTTTACCACTTCTGCAGCGAAAGATTCTTGGTTTTTTAATGAGACGGCAAAAGAAAACTTCCTTGCTCGGCTTGGTATGCTTTCGTACAAAATTTTGTGATTTACGGTCGAGTATGCATCGATATTGTAAAGGAATTGAATATTGTGCGCATCCGTTTGTAAGTCACCTTTGAACCAGTATAATTTAAAATCAAATGAATTATTATTTAGATTAAATCCTGTATTGTTTTCAATAGAAATTGTTCCACTATAAGAATCTCCTAAAGGTCCACTTTGAATGGTTGTTTGTTGTCTATTCCATGTTACATTTTTATTTACATAGCGTGCACAGTTTAACACAAGCAATTCAAATTCAAATTCATGCTCTTTACAAGTTTTGGCTATTGAAATATCTGAGTCTATAGAGTTTTTGACATTACTTGAACTAATAAAACCCTTTTTTTTGCAATATTCAAAAATAGGGCTATTATAATATGTTGTAAGACCTTTTGAGTCTAAAATCATTAGACCATTATTTTTATCTGAAACTATAAACTTAATATCCTCTCTGAACTTTCGTGAATACCTTTGATAGCTACCATATACAGAGATACTTCCGTCGTCCTCTATGGTTGAGTTTTCGATTTTAAAATCATTTAATTTCCAATATTTCTCTAAATCTCTAAACTTCGGGTAGATTTGGTTAGCAGCACTAAAATTTTCCAGAGAAATTTCTTTTGTAAATTTTTCAATTAACGAATTGGCTTCCATAATTCGATCTTCATCAGTTTTACAGCTAGTTAAAATGATCAAAATTCCTAATAAAAGGGTGAATACAATTCTCATATAATTTTTTTTACAATTTATCAATTATCAGACAATCCACGAAATAATTGTTTTCATATGTCAAAAATTGATGGGTGAAAGTGTAAAATAAGTATTAAGTTAATATTTATTTTGTGTGTTTTCTCATCTCCTCCAATTCGTATTGCGTCAATGCCGTTCCGCAACACATATCTCCTTTGGGCGTTCACCCGGAGTTGATTTTTTTCCGTTTTGAAGTCTTCTTTGGTTTTACTGAGTTCTTCTTGAAGTGACTTTTTTTCTAAGTTGAAGACTGTAGTTAAACTATCGATACGATTGTTTAAGAGAATAATTTCTTCTTTCTTAGACTGAGCGACCAAAGCTAAAGGAGAAAAAATCAAAACCAATAAAAAATTCGATGTTTTCATATGAAGGCTTTTTTCAAAGGTATTAGTTTGATGTAACTCGCACAAATTCCAATTAAAAACTAAAAATTCATTTTTCCGAAATCGGAAGAAAAATATTTGAAATCCGTCCACGGTTCCGTCCACAGTTTTACGTATCACAAGGCGAATCCATAATAAAAAAGAGGCGCTTTGAACAACGTTTTTTTAATCGTAAAAAAAATTAATAATTTTATCACGAAATTAATGTCTTAAATAAGATTTTCGACAAATGAAAATAGCTGGTCAACATGGCTGTTTTCTCCATTAAAAATAAAGGATAAGGTAAAAGTTAATACTATGATTGAAAAAATGCGTTTTTTATTCGTGACATTGCTACTATTTAATACGGTAATTGCACAAAAAAAGAAATACCATGAAGGTGAAATCGTGAGTCCTGGAGATTCGATTGCTTATTTGAAGTCAACTATGAAGCCTATTGATGGCTATTTGTATAATGATAAAGGAATTCTGGGTTTCTATAAGAATGGCAGAAAAGAGGGCCTTCATAAAAAATGGTATTTTGATGTATATGAAGAAAAAAATTATGTTGATGGCAAGTTGGAAGGTTATTGTAGGTACTGGTACAATGAAAATCACCAACTAAAAATGGAGGCTTTCTATCGTAATAATAAAATGGAAGGTTTATCCAGACATTGGTATAAGGATGGTCAATTGATGTACGAAATTAATTGGAAGGATGATCAATTAAATGGTATAAGAAAAGGTTGGCATGAGAATGGAATAATGATGGTAGAATGTTTATACGTTAATGACCTTCCCGAAGGAATTGATAGGGCATGGTATAAAAACGGGCAACTCCAATTTGAAAAACGCTATTCAAACGGTAAAAAGAATGGAATCTCTCAATTTTGGTATGAGAATGGTCAACTTTGGTCTGAAAGCGTATACATCGATGACGTTGAAAAAAGTTACAAGGTATGGGATAAAAATGGAAAGCAGCTTGAATTCGTTGATAGTAAGGACCTTAAATAATAAAAAAACCAAGGAATAATGAAGATTTTTAATGTCACCTTACCATTTTTAATCTGCTCATGCAACTTCAACTCTGATATAAAAGCAAAAACCCTAGAACATTGATACATTCTAGGGTTTTCTAATTCCTACAGCCATATAGGACTTGTCTTTAACGAAGCGTTTTGCGGTCTGGACGGGACTCGAACCCGCGACCCCCTGCGTGACAGGCAGGTATTCTAACCAACTGAACTACCAAACCAATTTCTTTCACTTGCGTGAGCAACAACAGTTGCTTTGAGAATTGTGTACTGCTTTCGTTAAAGCGAGAACAAAAGTAAGGGCTTTTTTGAATAATAGCAAAACAAAAGGCCAATATTTAATGATTTTATTCTGCAGATTCATGCCCATCGTGATTTTGGTATGATTTTGGTATATTTGAGGGTATGAAAAAAAGCACTCCATTTTTTTTCAGTTTTTTCTTTATTTCACTTTTGCCACTTCTTGTTGGTGCGCAAGTTGTATCTGAAAACGAAGAACTTGAAAGCGACAGTTTGGTATTGGAATCTGTCGTAACTAAAGAAAAAATTGTAATACCTCCCTTTAGTCTGATTGACCCAGATACTCTAGATTTGGGCCCCTACGACGAAGTAATCAGCGATTCTTATACTGCTCTTGGAATGCCTTCGGCTTATGATGCTTTGCATTCTTTTAATGCACGCCGAATGGATAATTTTGGGGGTTATATCAATTCTAAAGTCAACAAGGGGCTCGAGGATATTCGCAAAAAAGGCTTTAATTCTGATTTAAAGCAGCTATATATTCAAATTAACCCGCAAACACTCACTGTTTATTGGACAGCAATTGTGGGCCCAAGTGAAGATGGCCGTTGTTATGTGCGTTTGGATAGTCGGGGTTCTGCAAATGGTGGTTTGGGTGCGGTAAGGCCTCAGCTCCCGAATATGCATAATCTTTATCCTACACTTACACCGGTAATGATTCTAGATTTCAATGAAAACGTAATACAATGTTTTGATTGGAATAGCAAGCCCATAGAAAATGTTTGCAGTCATATTAATATTCGTCAGCAGTTTTTTAAATACTACGATCCTCAAATCGGCAACACGATTTCGTTAGAAGAATATGTGAAGAAGTATCCATATTCCACAGTAGGAGAACAGCTTCCTGGTGTTAAAAAATATGTGAAGACTAAGCCAAAATACAGGACGTATAAGGTTAAATTGGGCGATAACCTGACAAAAATTGCACGAAAATACCACACCACCGTTGCCAAAATCAAAAAGGCCAATGGCTTGCGTTCTGACTTTATTCGCGAAGGTCAAATCCTAAAAATTCCATATTGATTTTACCAAACAAGTTCTGATACAAAAACGGTGCCCTTGAAATAAGCCACAAGTTTTTGGTCTTGGTTGGTAATTTTTACCTCATATACTCCCGTGCGTTTGCCACGGTGCAGTTCTGTACAGTGCGCACTAAGTGAGTCGCCGAGTTTTACTTTGGCTAAATGCGAAATTTGAGTATCGATACTCATGCACTGAAAGCCTCTAGAATTTGAGGCAAAGGCCAAAGCCGAGTCTGCCAATGCGTAGGTGAGCCCACCATGGGCAATTCCAAAACCGTTAGTTGTTTGCGCACTAACGGGGCAGCTCAGCGTACAAGTACCCATATCAAGTGCGACAATTTGCATTTCGAGCAGTTGGCTAAATGCGTCGTTGGCTAGCATCAAATGATGCACTATTTCATCTGGACTCTTCATATTTAAATTAAATATCGCTAAATGCGAAAGTTTCTTTGAGTCTGATTCCTTTTTCGGTGTGCTGCACTGTGCAGCATTCATTTTGGGCGTCGTGTTCAAAAAACAGGATATATTCTTTTTCTGCAGCCTCATTTAAAAAGCGCTCTTTTTCACAAAGCGTGAGAAGTGGGCGGGTATCGTAGCCCATAACGTAGGGGAGTGGAATATGCCCAACACTGGGCAAAAGATCAGCCATGAACACCAAAGTTTTGCCTTTGTATTGGATTTGAGGAAGCATCATACTTTCAGTATGGCCATCAAAAAATGACATATCTATGCCTGGAAGTGCATCTTTAGTACACAAATCATTGCGCTCTACAAACTTAAGTTGGCCACTTTCTTCTATGGGCAAAATGTTCTCACTTAAAAAAGAGGCTTTCTCTCTAGGGTTAGGTGCAGTGGCCCACTTCCAGTGGTTTTGTGAGCTCCAGTAGGTGGCGTTTTCAAAAACAGTGCGGTAAGCTTCTTTTTGAGTATCAAAGGCGATGGCGCCTCCGCAGTGGTCAAAATGAAGGTGGGTTAAAATGACGTCCGTAATATCCGAGGCATGAAAATCCAAGCGCGCTAAATTGCCATGAAGGCTATCGGTACCGTGGAGATGGTAATGCGAAAAGAATTTTTCGGATTGTTTGTCGCCAATGCCGGTATCCACTAAGATCAGGCGCTTGCCATCCTCGATGAGCAAGGAGCGCATGGCCCAAGTGCACATATTGTTTTGATCGGCAGGGTTGGTTTTTTGCCAAATGGTTTTGGGAACTACGCCAAACATAGCCCCGCCGTCGAGCTTAAAAAAACCAGTATTGAGTACGTGTAGTTTCATATTAATTGGTTGCAATTCTGCTTTCGGTTTCTGGATTTTTAAAAACGTCTGCACCAATCTTTAGTATCATCATCATAGGGTCTGTATTGGCCCTTACCGAAACGGTTTTATCCTGACGCCCTAATTGACCTACTTTTGGATGAAATTCTACCGAAATAATATCCGTCTTTCCTGGGGCTATTGCCTTTTCGGGTTTTCTTGGCGTAGTACAGCCACACGAGGCCTTTACATCTTGAATATATAAGGGTTTGTTGCCTGTGTTTTTCACCTCGAAATTAAAGCTGTGTTTGGTGTCTTCCATTACCTTACCAAAGTCATGTTCTAGCACTGAAAATTCCATGGAAGTCATATTTGACTTGGCTTCTGCCTCCAGGCGCTTTTCCTCCTCGGCTACTTCCTTGAGGCTATTTTGTAGCTCTTTGGTGTTGGCATCTGTTGCAACGATAGAATTCTGTGTGTTTATTTCGGGTTTTTCGGATGCCGTACATGCTGCTAATCCGCCTATGAAAATTGAAATACTGAGAATGTTGGGTTTCATTTATTAAAAATTAACTGATTTAAAGTTAATCAAAACTTAGTTTACTAGACTTTGGTTATTTGGTCATAAAAAAAGTCCTTTCGATTGGAAAGGACTTTTTTCTTGTGCCCACGACTGGATTCGAACCAGCACACCTGTTGGCACCACCCCCTCAAGATGGCGTGTCTACCAATTTCACCACGTGGGCAGCAGACTTTTGTAAGTAAATTTGGGCTACAAAGATAAATATTTTAGCGAATTCTTTGCCCAGAAATGATAGAAACCTATAACTTCGAAAAAATTTATTTTCGATGGCCCATCTCAATACGCAAAAAATTTCATTCGCAGGATTATTAATCACAACAGGTATAGTTTTTGGAGATATTGGTACTTCGCCATTATACGTGTTTCAGGCCATCACAGGTGGGGGTGCTCACGTTTCTGAACCCTTCATTTTGGGGGCACTTTCTAGTGTAATTTGGACACTCATTTTACTAGCAACTGTCAAATATATCTTCTTTGCACTCAACGCAGATAACAAAGGGGAGGGTGGTATTTTTGCTTTGTTTGCCTTGCTTAAAAAGAAGAATTATAAGTGGATCTTAATACCTGCATTGATTGGCTGCGCCACCTTGATGGCAGATGGTTTCATTACACCCGCCATTTCAATTTCATCGGCAGTGGAAGGTATCAATACCATATATCCTGACATGCCCGTCATACCCATTGTCGTGACTATTATTGTGCTGTTATTTACTATTCAGCAATTCGGAACCTCGGCCATTGGTAAAATGTTTGGGCCTATCATGGCGCTTTGGTTTTTATTTTTAGGCTATTTGGGTTCTATTCATATTTTAGACAATCCAGTTGTTTTAAAGGCTTTCAATCCTTATTGGGCCTATAATTTAATGGCCAATGTCGATGGCGGTTTTGCAGTTTTGGGTTCTGTATTTTTATGTACAACAGGAGCAGAGGCCCTTTATTCAGATTTAGGGCACTGCGGTAAGGGTAATATTCGCATGAGTTGGGCCTTTGTGTCTACGCTTTTGGTAATAAATTATTTAGGTCAGGCGGCCCTGTGTTTATCGCCAGATTTTCATGTAGTAGAAAACCAAACGATATTTTACAGCATGGTACCAGAACACATCTTACCGCTTGCCATTGCCATAGCTACAGCGGCAACAATTATTGCTTCTCAGGCCCTCATTACAGGTGTTTTTACACTGATGAATGAAGCGATCAAACTCAAACTTTGGACGAACCTAAGGGTCAAATACCCTACTGAACATCAAGGCCAAATTTACATTCCGTTTATAAATTGGTTTTTAATGATAGGTTGTTTGGTGGTGATTGCAATTTTCAAAGAGTCGAGCGCAATGGAACACACCTATGGTTTGGCAATTACCATAGATATGGTCATGACTTCTATTTTGCTTGGTTTTCTCTTGCTTTTGAAATATCCTAAGGCAAAAGCTTTTTACCTGCTAATCTTTATTGCCTTTTTGAGTATAGAGGGTGTATTTTTACTTTCAAATTTAGGCAAAGTTGTTTCTGGCGGATGGTTTACCCTTATTCTCGCCTCTACCTTCTTTGGCATATTATTTTTGTACTACAAAGCAAAACAGTTGCGCACAAGCATCACTGAATATTTGCCAATGAACTCTGTTGTGCCCATGTTAAATGCCGTTCGCGACGACAAATCTATTGAGTTTGAGGCCACTAATTTGGTCTTTCCAACGCGCTCTGATTCTGCCAATAAATTAGACCTAACCGTATACCATTCTCTATTTTATAAAAAACCGCGCAAGGCGGGCACCATTTGGTTCATGCACATTGATATTCTCAACGAACCATGGGGTGTGCATTATTCTGTACATCAAATCATTGACAAGCGCTGTTATTACGTCACCTTACAGATGGGCTTCAAAGAAGAGCACCGCATCGAATATATGATGCGTAAGATTTATAGAAAAATGATTGAAAAAGGTGAGTTTACTGGCGAAAGTATTTTTGAAAGTGTCCGGGGCAAACTCGAGCAAGTAGACTTTAAGTTTATCGTTTTGAATTCTCGCGTTTCCATGGATAACGATCTAACTCCATTTCAGAAACTCTGCGTAAAGGTGTATCGCTTCGTTAAGTCTATAGGCTTGAAACCTGCAGAAGATTTTGGTTTAGACAAGACAAACGTAGTTGTAGATTATATTCCTATCACCGTTGCCCAACAAGTAGATCAAGAGCTCATAGAAGACTTTGAAGACTATTCCCAAAAAATTTAGGCTTAAGCGGCTTCGATATAATTTAAATCTTTGTTAAAAGTTTCCTTTAATTGACTTAGACTATAAAAGGCGAGTGAAACAAAGATAAACCCAACGATGCTTGCGGCAATACCATCATTGATTCCAAATGACAGGAGCAGTCCAAATAGCAGCATAATTACGTTTACTGATCCACGTACAAAATTGGGAACCGTATTGGCCGCTGTAGACCGAATATTGGTTCCGAATTGTTCAGCTGCAATGGTGACAAAAATAGCCCAATAACCAGTGCCTGCACCCAGTAAGAAACAAAGCAAATAATAGGCCTCACTTGAAATTTGGAACCAATGAAAAAATCCTAAAAAAAGTAGGGTGGTAATCATTGTAAAAAACAAATAGAGCTTTACCACCTTTTTGCGACTTTTCATCCATTGACTTAAAAAACCTGCAAGTAAATCGCCTGCACTTAGGCCTATGTAGCAATACATGACTGCTTTTCCATTAGAAATATCATATAAACCAAGCCAAGGGCCGAAATTATCAGAAGAATTCATAATCAAAAGGCCTACAGTATACCAAATAGGAATGCCAATGCTAATACAATGCAAGTACTTGATGAGATTTTCTTTCT
>Ga0222713_10004350_pt1 | contig 14249 bp, 9 predicted proteins | sample C33_649DmetaG_FD_165061 | JGI IMG/M metagenome (GOLD analysis project Ga0222713, IMG submission 165061) | Estuarine water microbial communities from San Francisco Bay, California, United States - C33_649D | ecosystem: Environmental > Aquatic > Marine > Unclassified | place: USA: California...
ACGGACGACGGGCTTCTGGACGTGGATGGTTTCCTGTTGATCATAGGAAATTCCAGAGCGCAGATTAATGCAGAGAGTAAGGATGTGAGCATCTACATCATATCCTTTTACTATTTCTCCACCGCCGAATTGATTTGCAAAAATGGAAAGATTGAGCTCAACACGAATGGGAACTCTGGGAAGGAGAAGGAGCAGGAGCAGGAACAGGAAATCGCCCTTGAAGAGGAAATAATTGAAGAAGAGGATTCCCAGACAGAGTCTTCCTCGTTAAGGCGCAGGCATACACACAAGCACGCCCACCCAAGGTTCTCAATCAAAAACCACGACGATAATAAAAATATAATACTACAAACCAATCATAGACATCGTCACCCCAAACCCGGACACCACCGTTAACTCTCTACCTAAAACGAGGAAGCGTAAGTTCGCTTTGGTCATATACCAATTTCAATATACCCTTTTCTATGTAAATGAAGTTTACACTAAGGGCATATAGTTTAGCAATAATATTAGAATTTGAATAAAAGTAAAGATTTCTTGTGAATTGGATGGTATTCACTATGTTTTTGTTTAGGATGACGCTATTTGGGAGTGCTAATGTGTCGGCGCTCCCCACGTCGGCGGTCAGATTGTTTTCGAGGGTAATCTTATTCCCGAAGATCGCTTCTCCGGTGTAGGCCACGGACGATGCCGAATTGAACGAAACGCGTGGATAAAACTTAAATGCCGAACCACTTGCGAGAATGCTATTTTGATTCAAGCTCACCCAAGAAACTGAAATAGTTATAGAAGTATTCACCAATGGGTTGATATCTATGAAATAACCTTTCAAGAATACGGTGGTTCCCTCAATTCTGTCGATGGTAGTTCCTGGCGAGAGATTATCGGATTTAATCACCGTTTTGGTTTTTAGAATATTGATAATGTAGGGTTTTGATAGAAGGTCTGTAAGTTCGAAGCTCGTCGTGTTCGTGGGGAACGGCGTCGACCCCAGAATATCATTTACTTGCCCAAATTTTACCTCAATATTGTTTTGGGATGTTTGAACGATGGCGTTGTCGCTGGTATACATCCCCACGGTTGGTATGGAACCTTCAAAAAACAATCGGTTATTTGTATCCTTGTCGAGAACTGTCCCGTTTATTACTTTACTTCCGTATAGATTGGTCACCACCCTATCGTATTCCGCCCCCTGAATGGAAATGTGGTCTCCCACCACCGGAAAGGATTCTGACGGCGTGATGGACATGTCGGTGGAACCCAAGGGAGCATAGTTCACGGTGGCCTTTGCGCCAGATCCCTGATAGACCGAAATTATACTCGTCGAAAGTGCCCCTAGGGTTGCTCTTGCCGTCGGTATACAGTAATAGGAAAGGATGTTGGTTGATAGGGTCACGTTACTCGAACCGGACTTCCCGTAGAACACTTGTCCCGAGGGTGCTATAATTGAAATAACAGAATCGTTTACGATATTGAGGCCCCGCACATATTGACCCACCTCGAGGTCGACGGTGTCCGGAACAGGTGACCCCTCTTCGGTGTAAGGAAGGAGGAACGTGTTCTTTTCTCCCTTCGATACGATTTTGATGGTCTTCAAATTTCCACCGTTCCCCTTACTGTCTAGGGTGATGAGGGGTCGTTTTATGGCGGTGAAATTGATGCCTCCATTCAATTTGGTTCGGTTCATGGGGTCCTTGCATAGGGCCAGAGCGTAAATGGATGAGAAGTATCGTTCAAAGGCAGACTCTATTCTCTGTGTGGAACCCGGAAAATGGGCATAATACTGGAACCCTCTCAGGAATTCGGGAGTTCCCACCTCGGCGGGAAGGAGTATTTCATTGTCCAGTTCCACTTCCATGGACTTGAGGTAGTCGTTTCCGTCCGCATTTGTGAGTTCGGCAAGTTTGAACCCCCTCGAATAATCGAACACGGTATCCGTTTCCGTGTCGACGCTCTGGAAAAATGCAAATAGAGCTTTTACGGGATTGACGAAGGAACTTCCCGTATTCTCCTCGACGACTCTTGGAGGAAATTGAATTGTCTTTTCACCCGAATAGATGGGTGCCTGTTGAAATTGAAATTGTTCTACGGGAAAGAGGTAGGTTCGTTTCACGATGGCTTTTCTTACTTCATCGTTCACGTAGCCGTATTCAATCTGCAATCTGACATCGGAACCCTTGACCGTGGAATCCACCCCTCCCCAGCGATCGGCGTTTCTGAACCCGATGTTGATTTCCACCTCCTGCCATCGCAAGGCAGCGAGGGGCAAGGCGAGTTCCGTCTTTCCGTGGAACCAGAATTCCACCGGTATGGCGAGGCGATAGGGTCTTGGATACTGACCGGAGTCCGTGAAGGGATAATTAGGACCTCCCCCAAGCATTCGGTAGAGTTGGGTGATTCCGAATCTCTGCTGTTCCACGGTATCCAGATTTAGTCGCATATTGAGGGTCTCTCCGGTCTCCCTCTGAATGGTTACTCCACCTATGACGATCTCCACATATTCCAACATGGCATGTGCCTGATTCACCTTGGTGGATTGACTACTCGTATAGTCCACTAGCAAGTAGAGACGGGTGATAAAGTCTCCATGGCGAGGGATTAGGAACTTTCCTGATGCACCATATTGAATGTTCACCGGGTCGGTGACGAATGACTGCGTTAGGAAATTTGATTTCTTTGTGAAAACGGAGCGAAAGGGTGTTTCCTCCGTCATACTACTATTTAAGTATCTTATTTTTTCTCTAAAATGGCGAGCAACTGTTTCTTTACGACTTGATAACTCATGGCCTCTTCAACATGACCCCTTATCTTTTCGGAAAGGTCGTTGTATTCTCCCTGAAAAATCATTTCCATTCCCTTTGCCATTCCAATTACGGAGGGTTGAACCCACCATGCGTGCTGAAGCTGATTGTATTTCTTATGAGCGGGTGGAACCGATACGCCGTTCCAGCAGTAATCGTCCATGGCACCGAACTGCGTGGTGACCACCGGAAGACCTAGATATTGGGCCTCCAATTGCGGAATGCCGAAACCCTCCGAACATGAACCGCACACATAGCAATCCAGTGAAAGGTAGAACTTTTGGAGAGTGGTTTCGTCGAGAGTATTCTCCGTTATCTTTACCTGATTCTCGTCCATTCCAAGTTCCCTAACCATATTATAGGTCTCGTAGACATGGGGTTGGTTTAGGGTGGGCGAATGGATCCACAAGATGCTATTGGGATGGTCCTCGTTAAATAGTTTGAAACTGAGGAGGGTGGTATCCAGTGACTTCCTCCCACTTTGCTCATAGTTTCCCGCCAGCGTTCCAAATACGAACTTGTTTTCGATACGAAATTCCCTTTTTATGCGTTCCTTGGTATATTCCTTGCCAAGGGGTGTGTCAAACTCTATGATATGGGGAATGACTGTGCTATCCACATTCATTTGCTGTTTGAGGCGAGTGGCGGTGGAGGGGCATAGGGATAGGATGTGCGTTATTTTTTTGAGTGCCATCTTGGTGGGTGTGTCTATGGGGTCATAGTGGAGTGGAAACCACAGGTAGCTGGGGCACTTGATGGATTTGTTTGGGTCCTTTTCCAAAATGAAGATGTCTTGGAGGAAGAAGATTAGGTCTGCGTTTGTAGTGTCCACCATGCGATTGATGTCGTCTATCTTGATTTCCGTGGGGAAGTTATCGTATGGGCTTAGGATGAAACTGACCTCGGGTCTGTCCAAGAGTGTCTGCGAATAGGGATCTCTATTTTCGGCAATTAGGATGTTATTCCTAACTAGGTCCTTGAAGAAGAGAACACCGGTATGTTTCACGCCACATAGGGCCCAAAGCACCATGGTGACGGTGTGTCCCTCTTCCACGAACATCCTGATGAGGTGCTTTAGCTGTGAGGGGTATCCTCCTTTCGCACCATGGAATGGCGTTCCATTGCTCGAAAGGATAATGTGCATTTTACTAAAAACTATTTAATTATTTAACTTAAGGAGGTTTTGGAATGTCGGCACTCCAAATCAAGTTGAAGTCGTGTTTCTTGGGCCACTCCCTCAATTCCTGCCTGTAGGCAACCCATTTCTGCTTTGTGTCTTCATCCAACCCGTTGTCACTCATCATCGCCCAGTCGCTTTCGGAGAGTATCCTGTTTCTTATCTTTTTTATTTCTGCCATCTTAACCGAAATATTTTCCTGAAATCTTTCCTCCGAATATTCCACGCCATCCCCCGTCTCGTTGATGACATAATTATTGTAATCACCTTCTATTTCTTCTACTTCCAGACACACGTAAAGGTCTGGAAGCTCTTTCGAAAGTTCCGAATAATTGTTTCCAATCACATGCCCTGTATCCTTTCTAATCAAAACGTGCATCTATATTAAAATAAGTATATTAAAAATTATCCCCCCATAATGATGTCTTCTCTTTCTTGAAATTCAATATTCCTTCTTCTTATTTCTCTAATTTCTTCATCTGTTTTTATTCTTAATCTTTTAATGGTTTCAATGTCATATTTGTGCAAAATGCAATTCAAAATTCTGCTGGATCTTTTTAAAAATGCATTATATAAAACATCTTCTTTAAGAGAACCCATGTTTTTCACAAGTTTATTTATTATGTCTACATCAAACATCTTATCTATGGAATAAATCAAAGCATTTTCCAGATTTGCATTTTTTGATATTAGAAAGTCGATAAGAACGTTGTTGTTTGAATCCACTGCGTATGTTGCTAGATCTGCCCCATGGTGGTCCACGAAATCTATAGTGTAGCCATTTTCAAATAGAAATTCGCACATGGATTTTGATTTTACGTGTATTATGATTTCTTCTGAAAACCCTCCGGACTTTATTAAAATATCAGTAATTTCTATATCGTCATATTGTATTGCCAGGTATATAGGTTTTATTTCTCTATTGTTGAACATATTAACATCGGCACCATCTGCTATGAGTTCCTTTACGAGTTCTTTATTTCTCATTTTTATTGCCATGAGCAATGCCGTTGTTCCGTCTAATAATTGGTCATTTATTCCCATGTTTTGTAACACCTTAAACATTTAAATTGATAATATAGAAATAAATGTTAACTTTAATTGCAAAAGGTATATCTTTTTTTTATATATTTTCCATAACATTCGCATCAGGTGTTTTACCAACGCTAATTGATTTTAGAAAAGATGTCATTCATTATCTTAACGCATTGAGTGGAGGGACTCTCATAACCACCTCTCTACTCCATCTCGTACCAGAGGCGAACATATCGTTCAAAGAAACCGGCGTTTCCATACCCTCTGCCTTCCCTCTCGCCGAGTGTATTTCGCTTACCGGTCTCGTCACCACCCTCATTTTGGACAGAGGTCATTCCCATGAAAGTCATGCGAACGACATCGAATTTCAAAGAAGAATGACAAAAACGGAACGAATATTTTTTGTAATATCCCTTTCCATTCACGGAATATTTGAAGGACTCGTGATAGGAAATGCACCCAATTGGTCGGAAGTTTTGGAACTTTCACTGATCCTTTCATTTCATAAAATTCTTTCGGCTATATCTATTTCCATCTACCTCATTTCTAAGGGAGAAGACATTAGTGAAATAAAGAATTCTATTGCGCTGTATAGTGTTAAGATGCCTTTGGGTGTAGCCATAGGAACCTTAATGTATCACATTTCCGAAGAATCTAAAACTCAAATGCTAATATCGGGAATATGCAATTCCTTCGCCGGAGGTTCATTGCTTTTTTCTACGATGGCAGATATAATTATACCTTCATTTAAGCACGACGAACATCATGCGATTTTACAGCACAAGGAGTATTTCCCATTGATGTTGGGGTCTTTCGTCGTGGGATGTGGAATTATGTTGGGCATGCTATTCCTTCATCACTCATATTAATACACTCTACTCACCCATCCGGTTATTATATATTTATCGTGGGAAATGGGATCCAAACCTTCATGAGGATGAGTCCAGTATGGAGGAAAAAATACCAATCTCCCACACTTGGATTCCACGGTGACATCTTGTGCCTTGAAATGGGTTCCCCCTCCTTCTTCGATATCGGTGAGATAGTATATAAAAACAAGTTCCCTATTTGAGGTAGAACTATAAAAACCCGACCTGTCTATGTGTTCTCTAAAACATATATCCCCTTTCTTAGTTTTTTGAACTTTAAATTCTATAACTTCCCACGATCCTCCATTATTAAGATATTTATTTGCGGAATAACTTATCTTAAATAATTTTTGCATGTCCTTTTCAATTTGCATCCTAAGTTTTTTATAAATAGGTGCATATGTTTCAGGATCGTTTTGAATGCTTATGAATAAATCATGAGAATTCTTGAATTCTGGATTTCTCACCAGTTCGTTATTAGAATTTACGGTACAGCCGGGAACCTTTTGGGGATCTTCATCAAAAAATTCTATTATCTCATTTGCAAATTCTTTTGTTATACAGTTATCGAACATGAATATTGAGCTTCCCTCTTTCAATTCCTTCATTCTATCATTCGAACCAACAAAAATTTAATAAAATTCTCCGCACGTCTGTACTCGCCTTCCCTGTGTGTTTGAGATGTCCTGGAAAGGATATAAATCTATTTTCAACGGAATCAACTACGGTGCCTCCTTCAAATTTAGTCTGTCCGTTACATGTATTTAAGTAAAGAATACCCGTTCTATAAGGAGTATTACATCCCTCCACATCCACATGGAATGTATTGAATTCTGCGACCGGATCCCTTACCTGAAGATTTGCCTTTATTCTCAACCAAGATTTTGGCTGCAATTTAATTTCAACGTCTTCGAAAATATTGGGGTGAAATGAAGATTTCCAACGACAATGTTCATAGAAGTGATGCTGAAATTGAAATTTAGACGGATTTGAAATATCTTCAACAGTGTCAACTAAATTAAAGAAAAACCATGGGAATTCATGAGATATGAGTTTATTTTTTAATCTCTTGAATTCTATTGACGGCAAGAAATTATCAATCACTATAATATCTTCGTCCATTTACTAATTATCTTCCTTCATCTTTTTAATTTGTTTTTCCAATTCTACTATTCTGGAATTCATGTGCTGGGTAGCCTTTATCAGTAGGGGAACGAGTTGATCATATGCCACGCTCTTCGAGTTTGTAAGAACCCTACCATATACCATTATTTTTCCATTGGAATCTATAAAATTTCCATTATCTGGTTTCCATTCCACGGTGACGTCTGTTGTTCCTGAATCGTTGAATTTCACTTTCTTAACTTTGCATGCGAGTCTTTTTCCTCCATCGAAATGAAGAAACTCGAAACTATCACCCACGAGAACAGGTTCTATATCCTTTTCCACCACGAATAGCATTTCAGTCTCTTCGACGGACACCCAAGCCTCGCATCTTCTCATTACATCGTGGGTCTGGATTTCATTCCCAAATTTATCACTTATAATTACTTCGGGAACTATTTTTTCAGTTTGTTGAGCGATAAGACCCAAATTTCCGTGTCTTTTATATAAAGAAGGGTCATTCCACTGATACCTGACGGGATTCAATTTTAGTATGCGTTCCATCGCATCTTCCTCCGTTATTGGTTTTATATCCCTTTTTAGGCGACGGTCGGAAGTTGAGAAGAAACCCGAAGAGGAACGAAATCCATCTCCGTATATAGAATATTCATAACCAGATAATTCCACGAGATGTCCTGCGTGAGATCCTCCTGCGTTTGTTGCGTGCTTGTGTGCTATAACTGCATTGCCAGAGTTATCAGCAGTCTGTCCGTGATTGTGGTTTACTTGTGTAAAACCTCCCGGATTTACATCGTGGTCGAAATATGTACCAGCGGTAGTAGTGGTACTAACTGCCGTTCCTCGTATTAAACCGGTAAATGTACTGGAACCCTCTACCGTTAGATTGAGCGTAGTTACTCTTCCCGAACAGGATACCGACCCACCCTGCACGGTTGCAGCCGAAGTGATGTTCCCCGTGGAGCTAACGGTTCCTATCGTCTCTATTCCGGTATCTCCCGTATATTTTCCCAAGTTGTTTATTATGATGTTGCCATTTAGCTTGTAGTTCCCTGTTGTGTTTATAGTTGGAGCTGTAACGGACCCAAACGCATTCATGTTCCCCGTGGAGGTCACCGACCCACCCTGCACGGTTGCATCCGAAGTGATGTTCCCCGTGGAGCTAACGGTTCCTGCAGTCCCCACACCACCTTCACCTATATATCTTCCGGAGTTGTTTATGACGGTGACATCATTTATCTTGTAGTTCCCTGTTGTGTTTATAGTTGGAGCTGTAACGGACCCAAACGCATTCATGTTCCCCGTGGAGGTCACCGACCCACCCTGCACGGTTGCAGCCGAAGTGATATTCCCCGTGGAGCTAATGGTTCCTGCAGTCCCCACCCCACCGGCACCTGTAAATTTTGCAGAAGTGTTTATTATGTTTACACCGTCCATCTTGTAGTTCCCCGTTGTGTCTATATTGGCTCCCGTAACGGTCCCACCAGAGGTTATGTGCGAGGTTGCGGAGATGGTCCCCGTGGAATTCAAAGCAGTTGCACTTAAGGGTCCATTAACCGACATTGAATCAGAAGTCAAAGTTCCTGTAATTGACACTCCCGTATTTTTTGTAGCGAGCTTGGTGTTTCCGGCATAATTTAGGAAGACATCTCCCACCTCGTAATTGACACCCAAGTCCCACCTGCCCACGGTCTGGTCATAAAACCCATATTTAGAGGAACCGCCATTCAAAAGAAACCCTACCGAATTATCTATACTGTATCCATTCTCTCCGTTGTTTCCGGAACCCACGGTTACGACATTACCTCCCTTTCCTAGATTTGGCGTCGTGAGACCTCGGTTCTCCTCGGCACCCAGATACAAGTTGGTGGTGAATACATGTTCGGAGGAACGGATGCTCCCCGTGACATCCAACGCCTTGGCGGGGGCAGGCTTGCTTATTCCAACATATCCATTTGAGTGCACCCTAAAGCGTTCGGTTCCTGCAATTTCCACCGCAAAGATATTCGTGGTGGCCAACGGATAGCCGAAGCGCGTCGTGATGTCCGCTGCGTTGGGCAGCCAAGTCCCCAACACCAGATTAGAGGTGGGAAGGGCGAAATTTTCAAATATAGCCGAAGTGGCATAAATAACCCCATCAATAACCGCACTCTGTTTTATGCGCAAATTTCCGTCGAAGGTGGCTCCATCGGTCGAGGTGACCGAACCCGAGGAGCTCACCTGAAATTGAGGACCCATATTTATTCCACCGATGCCCGTTATGGAACCTCCTATACTAAGGGTCCCACCTGAATTCAAAGACCCCCCTTGCGAGGTCAAAGACCCCGAAACACTCAAGGTTCCTCCGTTACTCAAACTCCCCACGTCACTGGACCCGTTATTGAAATATAGGGTATTGTCACTCCCCTTCATAAATTCCTTCCACTTCACAGTTCCATCTTTAACGAGTTCTATACCCGTTTCGGAAGCATTAAGCGTTTCCAATCTCAGTAGATTGTTTCCATTCGTCTTTGCGTGAATTAGAGACGAGGGGTTGGTCGTTCCTATCCCCACTCGTTTTCCCTGCGTAATCACAAAGGTTTCCTTTGCTCCATTTGTCTGATTGACCACTGGCTGACTTATGAAAAAGTATCCCGCATCTTGATTGTCAATCCCCATGTCCACATTCACGTTGCTGTCCAGATTGGATGGCCTCACCCGAAGGCGCAACTGACGGGAATTCTGAAGCTGAGGAAGACCGTTGTAGTTGCTGAACACCTCAAATGGAACCTTTTGGGAACTGCTTCCCTCCTCTACTGCCTGAACGAATACCTGTCCCTCCACCTCGAGGGGGTGATTGGGATCCGTTGTTCCAATCCCTAAGTAAGACATTACTATTCTAAAATCGCTTTATATTTTATTTTAAACCTCCGCACTCGTCAAAGTAAACCCAACGATGTTATTGTCTTCGTCCCAAACACAATCGTATTTAGTATAGGGACTGTTTAAATGAAATCTAACCATATTTTCATAGTAAAATAACACTATGTCGTCTTCGTAGACCCATTCATCGTCCTTCCCGTTTAGGAATTCCCTAAAGGCCAGACAGTCGCAGAAGGGCAAGAATGTATAGTCGTGAATTTTCATGAATTCAATATACAATCGGTGAAAGGTGTCCTGATCGGTGACCATGTCGATGATTTCGAAGAAGTGGTCGTAGGAGTCTATGAGGGGTGGTATCTTCACTATCTTTCCCAATTCCCTATCCCTGAGATTGGGAAGTTTGAGGTCCTTGCACCTAAGGCACACCTCGTCCCAATTTCGTCGTCCCCTCTTTCGCAAGTAGGAGCGCGTGAATTTTTCGCCTTCGTAATTATCTAAGCAAAACATTACGAAGGGGTTTTCGCTGTATATGTGGATAGGAACTTCGCACCATTTGCAAGTCCTATCGAAGTCGAGCATCTATTTTAGATTTATGCTAAATATTTAAGTGTCATCCTCTTGACTTCAATATTCATGAAGCTTCCGCCCGTTCTGGCTCCGACACCAAACCGCGTTCCGGTCAGGGACTGGGTCGTCGTTGCCTCGAATTTGTAGCCACCCGTGTAGGAATCGTTATTTACAATGATTTTGTCGCCGAAACGAATCATAGTCAAAGTGCTGTAGTTTTCAAATACGTCGTTGTGTCCAGTATTAGTCCAAGGAATTAAGTCTGTATAAGAACTTCCGTTATAAACGTCGATCTTTGATTGAAAGATATGCGTTCCTCCGTTGTAGTAATCCGTTTGGAAGGACACACCGCCATGTCCGGTGTCGCTACCCAAGTTTATTTGGGTTCCTTGACCGAATATATAGAAAATGTCTGCGGGGGTATTTGTGTTCAATATTTTGTATTTTACCGTTAATTTCCAGTTGGAAGGAGAGAGACCTCCTGCGTCAAAATTCATGTATCCCGTCTGACTTCCCCCGTTTACCAAACGAACAAAGTAATTGTTTGTGATAGTATTTTCATAGGTTGCATTTCCGGCTAATGCAATGGAGGGTAGTTGGAAGTTGGGTGACGTCTTCGCATCCCAATCCACGTAAGTGGTTCCGAATACGTCCAATATTTGTTCTGGTTCCAAGGCGGACCACAAGCCGTTTCCGCGCAATACATAATTCTCCTGCCCCGACGTGGGTTGCGGGACAAGGCCTCCTGTTCCGGCGGCGCTCGACGTGGCTCCTGTCATGGTGACACTATTCGTGTAAGCGACCCCGCCCGCCTCCGTGATAGACAATTGCGTGAATTTGTCATTTCGAGGGCGAATGCTGAGGTCTCCCCCCGAAACATCGACGACGCGAATGTAGTATTCTTCCGATAGGGACCCCGTATTGTAAGTGAAATTTACGGAAGGAACATTTACGTAGTCGCCGGTGTAGCCAGAAACTGGCATGATGAGTTGCTTCGCCACCGCAACTCCGTTGATGATGTGGTCGAGATACACGAAATCAAAATCATTGGCCGCGCGGTCGCTGGTGAAGAACGAGATGAAATAGGTCTTATTCGGCGCGAGGGTGAATACGGTCCCCGGTCCCGCACCCGCTCCAGTGTTTGCGTAGGTGATGGAAGTTCCGCTGCTTTCATAGCCGTCAAAACGAAAGTCCTCTCCTGCAAATCGCTGGACGGTCGTCGTATCGGAAACAATCGTTGCCCTGACGAATGAGGGGCTCACGTAGGAAAGGGTCGACGAGGGAACCCAATTCGTTCCGTTCCACATGATCGTGTCTCCTCCGGTGGTTCCATTGGGAAGACTGTAAGTTGCCGCGTAACCATACATCTCCGTTATGGTACACATCGTATACCCGTTTCTCGGGTTGAAAAATGACTGACCCTGGGCGTCGAATACTCTGACGGTATAATTTTCCGCCGTGGCACCGGTCTTGTGGACGAACTGCACCGAGCCCTGGGACATAAATTGATTTCCAGCCGCCCCGCCTTCCACCGGAAGGATCATTTGATCGAGGATGGTCACGCCGTTTATGATGTGCTTTATGTAGACGATGTCAATCGTATTTGCATCTTGGTCGGTCGTGGTGAACGTGATGAAGTAGGTTCGGTTGGCGGCGAGCGTAAACACTGTCCCGGCAGGCGTTCCCGCCCCGCTGTTGCCCCTCGTGATGGCAGTCCCATCCGACACGAATGTATCGAATAACATGTCGGTTGCGTCAACTCTTTGGTAATCCGTGGTGGTGGTTGTGTCGGTCGTAATCGTTGCCCTCATGAAAGATGGCGTGTATGTCGGAACCGAAACCGTGGCGTCCGTCAACTCAGTGGTCAGCGAGTTGATTGCCACATGGGTTCCAAATACAAATGTCCCGCTCCCTCCGCTGATAGGGAGAGAACTTATACCCGTTATAGTGTCCAAATATACTCTATAGGTTTCGGCTGTCGAACCGGTTCTGTAAAGAAACGATACCGTAGGAAGATTTTGAACTTCGGGATTTTGATTTGCGTCGTCTCTGTTGATGTAGTGGAAATATTGACTTACACCATTAATATAATGTCTGAATGCCGCATAATTGAAAGAGGAAACTTGACCTATACCGGTGTAAACGGAAAATGTGATTCGGTAGGTATTGTTGGCTTTCAAAGTAAATTCCGTTCCGTTTGGAAATCCTAACTGATTAGTTGTTAATCCAGTCCCCTTGGTTTGGTCAAAAGTTATATATTGTCCCGAACTGTATGAGACTGTGCCACTCGGCCAAGCCATAGCCCAATCGGGGTCGATGATAGCACTGGTTGTTCCCGCCCCGCCGCCGCCGCCCGAGGCTCCGTAGTCCCACCGGGTTCCGTCGTAGACGATGGTGTATCCCGACTGGAGATTGGTATCCGCGCTTGGAATTCCGAAAAGGGGTGTTCCGGAGGGATTTGTCACGAAAAGCTCATATCCATCTGCGACCTGCGTGGTTCCTATGCCGACCCCTCCTGACACGTGAACGTTGGTTGCCTTTGTGTTTCCGAATAGGTTGGAGGTTCCTATGAGGTGAAGGTTTGAGGAAGGCGAGGGCGAATTGATGCCGATCGTCTTTGTGGCGATGAGAGTCTCCGTGGTGGCCGTTCCATCGAGCACCGAATCGCCCGTCACATGGAATGGGGCAGAGGGTGCCGGCGTATTCAATGAAATGGTCCCCGTGGAATAGGAATTGGTTAGGTAGGTGGTTCCGTAGAGATTGGTCGTGCCGAATACATGAAGATTTGATAGGGCTTGGGTTGTTCCAATACCCACAGAACCTGACAAATTGACGTTAGTGGTTTCGACGTTGCCCGAGAGATTGGAGGTTCCTACGATGTGGAGGTTGCTCGTGGCGAGCGAGGTTCCCACTCCCACGTTTCCGCTGGCGAGGAGGTCTACCGTTTCGGTCGTTCCGAAGAGGTTTGAGGTTCCTATGATGTGGAGGTTGCTGGTGGATTGGGTGGTTCCAACGCCCACCGAACCGGTGGCATTGATGTTGGTGGTATCGATGTTTCCGAATAGGTTAATTGAACCATTCAGAAGGGTGGTTCCCACGACGTGAAGGTTGGCGAGGGCTAGCGAGGTTCCCACACCCACTGTCCCTGGGGTGATGATGTCCGCGAGGGTGGAGACCCCATCCACCCGGGTTGTCCCCTCCACATGAAGATTAGCCTGAGGGTTGGTGGTTCCCACTCCAACCGCGTAGGAGGTGTAGATGTTGGTGGTCACGGCATTTCCGTAGAGGTTGGATGTTCCTATGATGTGGAGGTTGCTGGTGGACTGTGTGGTTCCCACTCCCACTGAGCCGGTGGCATTGATGTTGGTGGTATCGATGTTTCCAAAGAGGTTAATTGAACCATTGAGGAGGGTGTCTCCCACGACATGAAGATTGGCGAGAGCTAGCGAGGTTCCCACACCCACTGTCCCTGGGGTGATGATGTCCGCGAGGGTGGAGACCCCATCCACCTGGGTTGTTCCCTCCACATGGAGATTAGCTTGAGGGTTGGTGGTTCCCACTCCAACCGCGTAGGAGGTGTATACGTTGGTGGTCACGGCATTTCCGTAGAGGTTGGATGTTCCTATGACGTGGAGATTGCTGGTGGACTGCGTGGTTCCCACTCCCACCGAACCGGTTGAATTTATGTTAGTTGTCAAGGCATTTCCGTATAGGTTGGATTTGCCTATTAGGTGAAGTTCTGAAGAAGGTCTCGTGGTTCCTATCCCGACATATCCCGTATTTTCAATTCTCATTCTCTCGGTGGTCGTCGTTTCA
>Ga0222713_10004351_pt1 | contig 14248 bp, 13 predicted proteins | sample C33_649DmetaG_FD_165061 | JGI IMG/M metagenome (GOLD analysis project Ga0222713, IMG submission 165061) | Estuarine water microbial communities from San Francisco Bay, California, United States - C33_649D | ecosystem: Environmental > Aquatic > Marine > Unclassified | place: USA: California...
ATCTTCGGAGTATTCATAACGATGGCCTGGCTTTAGTGAGTCAAGTTTATTTCCGCTAATCGCTCCGTAGCTTGCGAACTTCTGAGCGCTGAAATACACAGAAGAATCGGAACCAACATATGCAAAATCAGCCTCGATCAACTTTCCAATCAGAGTCAACATCAAATCAATACTTTCACTTGCTCGTGGATATGCCGCTGCTGGCACGATGTTGAGGTCTGCTAAATCCTGATGGAACTTCTCCTCATATTTTCGAGCGATCTCAAAGGGGTCAATCTTCTCTAACTTAGCCTGAACCAACATCTTGTCATCATTTACGAAATCTTCAGACATATGTCCAACATCGGTAATGTTTTGAATCAGGTATGGATGTGAACCATTGAGTCGAACAACACGTGCGATTAAGTCAGAGAGCAGAAATGTCCGAAGATTTCCAACATGGGCATCACGATAAACAGTTGGGCCGCAGCAGTACATTTGAATCTGCTTGCGAGTTACATCAATCTCTTTGAGTTGTCGTGATTGCGTGTCGTATAACTTCATACCTTTTCAATCACCCGCTTCCAGACAAAAATCTCACTATGAGAGAATTCGATTATCTCCCCACGCTTATTGCGCAATGTGTACGGGGTCAGTAGATGCCCCAGAATGTCACGAAATCCGCCTTCAGGATCATGGAGTCTGATGCTGACCCGTGAGCCGATGAGTTCGGTGAATTGTGTCTCGAGCTCTGTTGGCATGAGAGAACGATAAGCCCACCTTTCCGTATCAACCAGCGGTAAATATCGCGCACTAGCGAGAGTTGCCATTAGAATTCGGCCAGATACTTTGCCCAACACTTTGGAGGCCGCCCGTGACCTATGTGATTGCAGACCCATGCATCGATGTAAAAGATAAGTCCTGCATCGAAGAGTGCCCGGTTGATTGCATTTACGAAGGCGATCGCATGCTGTACATCCAGCCTGATGAGTGTGTGGATTGCGGCGCATGTGAGCCGGTCTGTCCAGTAGAAGCTATTTATTACGAAGATGATGTTCCTGGTCAGTGGAAAGAGTTTGGCAAGGTCAACACAGAGTTCTTTATTGAAATCGGTTCACCAGGTGGAGCTAGCAAGGTTGGCCCAACTGGAACAGATCACGCTTCAATTACAGCGCGTCCACCAAAGAGCGAGTAACCATTGCGTGCCCAGCTCCCAGATTTTCCGTGGGATGCGTTAGCGCCATACGGTGAGAAGGCTCGTTCCCACCCGCAGGGGATTATTGATCTCTCGCAAGGAACTCCTGTAGATCCAACCCCTGAATTTATTCAACAAGCATTTCGCGATGCCTCAAACTCTCCAAGTTATCCAGTCACCGCTGGGACGGCAGAACTTCGCGCAGCGATTAAAAAATGGGCGATTGATCGTTTAGATGCAACGGGCGAGTTTGATGTCCTTCCCTTGATTGGCTCCAAAGAGTTAGTTGCCTGGCTTCCTACCTATCTTGAATCAAGCACAGTGTTGATTCCAGAGATTGCATATCCGACTTATCACGTGGGAGCGGTATTAGCCGGTGCAGAATCTGTGCCAGTTGCAATAGATGCAAAGAGCTGGCCCGCTGCTGATTTAGCATGGATGAACTCGCCATCAAATCCAACTGGGCGAGTGCATAGCATCGATGAGATTAAAGCCTGCATAGATTGGTCTCGTAAAAATAATTCAATTTTGATCTCTGATGAGTGTTATCTCGAATTTGATCACACCGCACATTCAGTATCTGTTTTATCGCAAACAGGTGGAGATAACACCAATATTCTGGCGGTACATTCATTATCAAAGCGATCATCTATGGCTGGCTATCGTGCTGCTTTCATGGTTGGCGACAGCGCTTTGATCGCACAGATCCGTGAGATTCGAAAGCATGGCGGAATGATGGTTCCACTACCGGTGCAGAAGGCGATGACAGTTGCACTGTCAGATGATCTTCATGTTGCGGAACAACGCGCTCGCTATAACGCACGAAAAGATGCGATGCGTCCTGCACTTGAGGCGGCGGGATTTTCAGTTGAGTTCAGTGATTCAGGGTTATATCTGTGGTGCACTCGCAATGAAGATGCGTGGACAAGTGTTGCGTGGCTGGCAGAGCGTGGAATCCTTGCGACCCCTGGCAGCTTTTACGGCCACATGGGAAAGAACTATATTCGCATCGCAATGACAGCCTCTGATGCCCATATTGCAGATGCAGTTCAACGTTTGAAGGCGTAAAAGTGGCAGTAGCAATCTTGTTAGTAGGTGGCTTTGGTACACGTTTAATGCCATTAACTCGCAATACCCCCAAGCCAATGCTTACAGTCGCAGGAATTCCTGTTACTGAGCATCAATTGATGATGGCTAAAAAGGCCGGAATTACCCAGATAGTTTTAGCAACCTCTTATCTTTCAGATGTTTTTACTCCGTACTTCGGGGATGGATCGCAGTGGGGGATGAGCATTAAGTATGCGGTTGAAAAAGAGCCACTTGGAACTGGTGGCGCAATCCGAAATGCAGCACAGTTACTAGATACGCAAGAGTCGGTCGTTATTTTAAATGGCGATGTCCTTACTTCACATGATTTAGCAGAGCAGATCAGACAACATGAAGCCCACGATGCCGATGTAACTTTGCATTTAACTCAGGTAGAAGATGCCCGAGCATTTGGGTGTGTGCCAACTGATGCTGACGGCAGAGTTACAGCATTTCTAGAAAAAATGGATAACCCGGTTACAAATCAAATTAACGCAGGCTGCTATGTATTTAACCCTCGGGTTATAAATACAATTCCCTTGGATACCGTCGTTTCAGTGGAGCGCGAAACATTTCCGCAGCTAGTGAGTAATGGCGCAAAGATTTATGGGTATTTAGAAAATGCATATTGGTTAGACATCGGAACTCCAAAAGCTTTACTAAAGGCTTCAACAGATATTGTGCTTCGCACTGGTCCTGGCCTTGCTATGCCGGGTTCAACTATCGATCCTTTGGCGCAGATCGTCGGTGGTAGCTGTATCGGCCGCGGTGCTTCAGTAGGCGCTGGTGCTTACATCGATGGCTCCATCATTGAAGCTGGGGCGGTGATTGGTAGCCAGGCATTTATCACTGACTCATTTATTGCAGCCGGTGCTGTTGTCGATAATGAGGCGAAAATAGCCTCATCTTTTGTCACAAAGGGCGAAATTCTTCCAATTCCGCACTAGTTCAGGCGTATTTTTCCATTCCTGGGCTTGACATGGGCGAGTTACAAGCGTGTAATTCACTCTTAAGAAAGTCTTTTCCAAGAGGGATGAGACAAGATCTAGCTAATGGAGCATCGACGCTTATGCCGATTCAACCCGCAGCCCAGAACTCCCCAATCCCCACTTCAGGTCCAACAATTACTCTCGCATCTGGCGAAAACATGGAGCTTTCATGGCAGGAGCGCGCACTGTGTGCGCAAACCGATCCAGAAGCTTTCTTTCCAGAAAAGGGTGGCTCAACTCGCGAAGCAAAGCGCGTATGTCTTTCATGCGATGTTCGCTCCGAATGTCTTGAGTACGCATTAGCTCATGATGAGCGCTTCGGAATTTGGGGCGGCCTCTCAGAGCGAGAGCGTCGTCGCCTAAAGCGTCGTACTGCGTAAGGTTCACATTTCTCTAACGAGAAAGTGAGTTATACCTATGGCTTCCCAAGCCGCAGTCGATAAGCATCGTGTAACCGCTGTTCTTGTTTCCCACAATGGAGCGGTGTGGTTGCCCGAAGTTGTTGCAGCGCTCACCTCGCAAACTCGTCCTATTGATTTAATTACCGCGGTTGATACAGGGTCGCAGGATTCATCAACAAAACTTTTAAAATCTGCACGCATCCCATTTATCTCGGCTGATGTTGAAACCGGTTTCGGTCAAGCAATTTCCCTAGCTGTTCACAAATTACCTAAGTCAATTGATCATGAATGGATCTGGTTAATCCATGATGATTGCGCACCTGCACCCACCGCGCTCGCAGAGTTATTAGCTGCAATCGATGATCGACCTCAAGTTGTTATGGTCGGTCCAAAGTTATTGGGTTGGCATGATCGAACACACTTACTTGAAGCCGGTGTCAGCATTGCAGGTAATGGTGCACGATGGACAGGGCTGGAACCTTTGGAGTATGACCAAGGTCAACATGATGGAAACCATGATGTTTTAGCTGTCAGTACAGCGGGCGCTTTGATTCGCCGGGATGTTTTTGAAGAGCTTGGTGGTTTAGATCCCAACCTGACTTTGTTTAGAGATGATGTGGACTTTGGATGGCGCGCACGTGCTGCCGGTCATTCTGTAATGGTTGCAACGGGTGCTGTTGCATTTCACGCACAAGCATCAGCTAATGAACGCAGAACTGTTGAAGTCGAGGGCGCATTTCTTCACAGACCTTTATTACTAGATCGACGTAACGCCGCTTATGTTTTGCTTTCAAACTCTTCATGGTGGATTTTGCCATGGCTAGTAATTCAGTTGCTGGGAACGGCAATTGCTAGAGCTATTGGCTATTTAATTGCAAAGTTACCGGGTTATGCAGCCGATGAAATCTTGGCTGTTGGATCTTTAATTGTTAGACCAGGGTTAATTATTGCTGCACGTAAGGTGCGTAAAAAGCAGCGCTTTGTCTCAGCCAGAGTTATTGCTGAATTCATTCCACCACGCTGGTCACAGATTCGACTTGCATCGGAGGGTGTCGTCGATGCGGTTCGTGCCAAGTTGTTCCCTGAAAACAATCAAGTTTCAACAACTTCAGTTTTAGATACCAATGAGGATGAGGATTTACTCACTCCTGTAAGTACTAACCATTGGTTTGGTGTTTTCAAGCGTCCAGAAGTAATTGGTTTTGTTTTGATCTCGCTGATCAGCCTCCTGAACTCTCGCAACAGATTTGGAGCACTAGTTGGGGGAGCGTTGCCTATTTCGCCAGCGGGAGCTACCGATTTGTGGCGCACATATTTTGAGTCATGGCATCAAGTTGGAATGGGCTCAACCGTTGCGACCCCAACCTGGGTAGCAATCACAGCAGCAGCATCCCTATTTTTCTTGGGCAAAGTCCAGTTCTTGATCACAACCTTCTTCTTGGTTGCACCTGTCCTCATGATGTATACCGCCTCAAAGCTTCTCAAGCGTTTGACCGGAAATACCTGGATCTCAATTCCAGCAGCATTTCTTTATGCGGTGTCTCCGGTATCAATTGCGGCGGTCTCAACAGGTCACATAGCAACTGTTCTGTTTATGATCTTAGCGCCATTGGTTGCACTACTACTGAGGGATATTGAAAAGATTGAGAATTTTACCTGGAGAAAAATTGCAGGAGTCTCGCTCCTATTAGCTGTGCTTTATGGTTTCTCGCTCATGATCTTTGTGATTGGTTTAGCTGCGGCTCTTATTTCAACCTTAAGTGATTATGAAAAGCATGCACAGGAAGCTAACGCTCCTTTGTACTCGCTGCGACTCCAAAAGCGTGCAGCTTTAATCTTTGTTCCCTTTGTTATGAATGTTCCATACTCATTGGAAACGATCATGCATCCAAGTCGTTTATTAGTTGAGCCAGGATTGCTTATTTCTGGCGGCGGACCAATCCATGCTTTGCTAGGAAATCCAGGTGGTGCAAACTCATTACCTATTTGGTTAATTAGCCCAATTTTATTGGTTTTAATCGTCTCGCTCTTTTCATCCACTCATGCGCGACGTATCGCTGAATATGGTGTCGGAGCACTAGTCATAGCGGTTGTTATTTCAGCTCTTTCAATCTCAACTCATGGAAATGAGGCATCTTCCAAGGTTTGGCCAGGACCTGTACTAGTTCTGGTGACGCTAGCCGCCGTCGCTGCGGGCACAGTGCTACTCGATCGCTTGCGTGAAACTTTGGTTTTGAGTCACATTCATTACCGTCATATTTTGTCTGCCCTACTTTTATTCACCACATTTGCCTATTCAGTGCTGGCAATTGGGTGGTCGGTAAGTAAAGGTGCGGATTCATTAGTTCAGGCAAATCGAGAGACGGTAATGCCAGCCTTCTTGAGCGTTGAAAAAGATGTAAAGATTCTTGTTTTGCGTGAGGTTGGTAGTGAAAATGATAAGAAGATTCAGTACTACTTATCGCGTGGCAAAGATATTTCACTTGGTGAACCAGATGTAGCTCCTGCGCAAACCGATGCAATTGCAGATGCTGCGCGTGGACTCATTGATGGTTCTGGAGTCACCAGTAGTTCAACGCTCAGTGATTTCGGCGTGAAGTACCTTTATGTGAAGGCTCCATTTAAAAGAGAGATCATTCGCTCTATTGATGGACTTGGTGGATTTTCTAGAACCTCCGCAACTTCACTTGGTGTTGTTTGGAAAGTTACAGCACCGGCTTCTCGATTAATGTTTGTGGGTGCTGATGGAGTTCGTAAAGAGTTAGAAGCTGGCGAAGTTGGTGCACGAACATTTGTGCCATCAGCTGGAACTTTGATTTTGACAGAAACATACAATCGCTCTTGGCAGGTTCTAGAAAATGGTTACCGACTAGATCGCAATAAGAATGAGCAAGGGCTACCAACCTTTACTGTGACTGAGCCGGGAGAAATCTCATTAATTCACGATGGAACGATTCGCCGTGGTTGGCTTTCCTTACAGTTAATTTTCTTGGTTATTGCGCTTGTGATGGCCCTTCCTGCAGGCCGTCGTAAGAGTGAAATCTCAGAGAAGGAGCTGGCATGAATTTTTCCCGCCCCCTTCGATTTATAGCCTTCATTGCTGGTGCAATCACCATCGCTTCAGCTCTCAATGTTGCTGTCACTAAGAAGAGTTATTCAGAGAACTATCCCGCGGTTGTTTGTCCGCCAACGCTCTCAGGGTTGTCATCTCAGATTTCACTTTCATCCAAGAAAACCCAGTTCCAAAGGTTGCAAAACAGAAGCACAAAAACTGATTCAGTAAAGGTCTTACGTCTTCCTGTAATGAAGGACTCCTTACTATTTGATGCGCAAGGTTCTACGCCTGTTGTGTGGCAAAGTAGAACTGGCAGTTGGGCGGGCGGAGCACTTTGTTCAGGTCCGGCCTCTTCACAATGGTTTGTTGGTGCAAGTGCAGACATCACGACTAAAGGTCGTCTGATAGTTGTTAATAGCGGTCTCAGTGATGCTGTGGTAGATGTGAATGTCTTTACTGAAAACGGAAAGCAACCGCTACGAACATTAAATGTTCCATCGAAAAATTACTTAGTTATTCCAGTTGATTCACTTGCACCAGGTGATAAGACGTTAACGGTTAACGTTGTCCCACGTTCAGGCAGAATTAACTCCTTCATGATTGATGAACAAGGAAAAGGCTTGCGCGCACTTGGTGGAGATCTAGTTAACCCAACAACTTCACCAAGTAAAACAGTTGTAATTCCTGCGATTCCAAATCAAGGAAAGAAAGCTGGGCAAGGCGCAGCAACAGCACATGTTCTTAGAGTCCTAACTCCTGGAGATGTTGATGCCAGCGTTACCGTTGAACTTCTCTCTGCTGATGGAGTGTTCATTCCAGTTGGTTTGAATTCACGAAGTGTTTCGGCTGGGCTTGTAACTGAATTTACCTTCTCACCCAAGATCTCCTCATCAGCTTTTGCTGTAAAGATCACGTCAACTGAACCAGTAGTAGCTGCAGTTGAGTCATCGGTGGCAATTGGCGGGGGTAAAGACTTTACGTGGAGCACAGCTGCCCCAGAGCTAAGCGAATTCACAATGGCGGTCACTGGCCTAACCCCACTTGTTGTTTTTGCAGGCTCAGAAATTAATGTTGCTGTTGAAGTCACCTTGGTTAATGGCAAATCAATTCGTAAGGCAATTAAGGGCACAGATGTTGCTACCTGGCGCGTACCAGCTGCGGCGCGATCCTTCACTATCACCAAGGTTGGAAAGCAGACCTATGCAGGTGCACTGGTTTCTTCAGTTAACGGATATGGGTACTTCCCGATTGCACCCGGAAGCGTTCTTACTCGTGTCGAGATTCCTGACTCAAATATTCGCATTTTAAATCCTTGATAATCCCAACTTTTCATACCTGCTCCCACTAATGTTTCACTTATGAGAACTCAAAGTGGACGCGGTTGCTCCCGTGCCGGATGCAAATCTCATGCAACCATGACCTTGACCTACGTGTATGCAGAATCAACCGCGGTCGTTGGACCACTTGCTACCTACTCAGAGCCGCATGCTTATGATTTGTGTGTTGTTCATGGAACACGATTAAAGGTTCCTCATGGTTGGAGTGTTATCAAGCAAGAGATTGACGGCACATCACAAGGACCCAGCGATGATGATTTAATGGCTATTGCTGATGCGGTCCGTGAAGTTGCTACAAAAGATATTGAGGCGATAGCGCCAACTCAAACACCGTCTGCACAGCAACAATTAGGTCGCCGCGGTCACCTACGCGCAGTTCCATCATAAAAAATATGGAACTCATTCCCAATATTTTTAAAGCCTACGACATTAGAGGTTTAGTAGATACAGAAATTGATGCAGATTTTGCTTTTGCAACTGGATTGGCCTTTGCTCGTTTCTTACAAATAGAACGTGAACCCGGAACAATTGTTATTGGCGAGGATATGCGTCCTTCATCTCCAGAGTTAGCCGATGCATTTTCAGCGGGAGCAACATCTCAGGGTATGGATGTAATCCGAATCGGTTTAGCCTCAACCGATATGTTGTATTTTGCTTCTGGAAAGTTAGGACTACCGGGGGCGATGTTCACTGCTAGCCACAACCCCGCTCAATACAACGGCATTAAGTTGTGCTTAAGTAAGGCTCGTCCCATAGGAAAAGAGTCTGGCTTAGTAACTATTGAGAACTTTGTCCGCGAGGGTTCACCAATTGCTTTGCGCAATGTGGGGGTCGAGAAGCAGCGCAATATGTTGGAAGAGTACGTCGACCACCTTTTGACCCTTGTCGATGTCTCAAAGATTCGCCCGTTAAAGATTATTGTGGATGCCGGAAATGGAATGGCTGGTCACACAGCCCCGGCCATTTTTGCACGGCTCAATTGTGAAGTTATTCCAATGTACTTCGAGCTGGATGGATCATTTCCAAACCACGAGGCTAATCCCTTAGATGAAACAACTTTAAAGGATTTAAAACAAGCGATGATCGATCAGAAAGCTGACTTAGGTTTGGCTTTTGATGGAGATGCCGATCGTTGTTTCTTGGTTGATGAACGAGGCGTTGCTGTTAATCCTTCAGCACTTACCGCATTGATCGCACAACGAGAGTTAAAGAAGCGTCCTGGCTCAAAGATCATTTACAACTTAATCTCGTCGCGTGCGGTGCAAGAGGTTATTTCTGAAAATGGTGGCACTGGATTACGAAGTCGAGTAGGCCACTCATACATTAAGAAGATGATGGCTGAAAGTGGAGCAATCTTTGGTGGTGAGCATTCAGGACACTTCTACTTCAAAGAGTTTTGGATGGCAGATAGCGGCGCACTTGCAGCCCTTCATGCGATCGCCGCTCTTGGTGAAAGTTCTGCAACCATGTCCAAGCTACTGGCTCCCTTTAATCGTTACTACTCAAGTGGTGAGATCAACTCAAAGGTTGCTGATACACAACAAGCAACTGAACTAGTTCGCAAGAGTTACGACTCGGGCAATGTTGTGATTGATGAATTAGATGGCCTGACGGTAAATGGGGATACCTGGTGGTTTAACCTACGTCCTTCAAATACCGAGCCTCTACTACGGCTTAACGTTGAGGCTGCAACTCAGGCTCAAATGGAGTCGGTACGTGATGCGGTTCTCTCTGTAATAGGTGGCTAATCCCCGTTTTCCAATACGTACTTTTCGCAAGAGGGCAGTAACCTATGCCTATAGCCGCCTAGCACAGTAGAGCCCTACGCCTTAGGTATCCAATTAATACTTTGATTACCATTTAAGGAGATTTACGTGAACGTTCCAGTTACTTCAACTCTTCCAAAGCATGACATTGCTGATGCATCACTTGCAGCAGAAGGTCGTAAGCGCATCGAATGGGCTGAGCGCAATATGCCTGTGCTTGCTCAAATCCGTGAGCGTTTTGAAAAGTCTCAACCATTCGCAGGAGTGCGTATTTCTGCATGCATGCACGTAACAACAGAAACTGCTAACTTGATGCGCGTTCTCAAGGCTGGTGGAGCAGAGATCGCACTGTGCGCGTCTAACCCACTATCTACTCAAGATGACACAGCAGCAGCCCTAGTGCACGAATACGGAATCTCTGTATTTGCTCGCAATGCAGTTGACCGTGATGGTTACTACAAGCACATCAACGCAGCTCTTGATATCGAACCACACCAAGTATTTGATGATGGTTGCGATCTTGTAAACACATTGCATACAACCCGCAAAGAGTTAATCCCTAACATCGCTGGTGGTTGTGAAGAGACAACAACAGGTGTTATCCGTCTTAACCAGATGGCAAAGGATGGGGCGCTTCAGTTCCCAATGATCGCTGTGAATGACACAGATACAAAGCACATGTTTGATAATCGTTACGGAACAGGACAATCAACTCTTGATGCTGTTTTCCGCGCAACTAACTTCCTGCTTGCAGGTCGCGTTGTAGTTGTAGCTGGCTTCGGTTACTGCGGTAAGGGTGTTGCAGAGCGCGCAAAGGGTATGGGCGCAGATGTAATCGTTACTGAAATCGATCCAACTAAGGCACTTGATGCAATGATGCAGGGCTTCCGAGTGATGCCAATGCTTGATGCTGCAAAGCTTGGTGATGTATTCATTACCGTTACAGGAAACCGCGATGTTCTTCGCGATGAGCACTTTGCAGTCATGAAGGATGGTGCAATCATGGCTAACTCAGGTCACTTCGATATCGAAATCGATGTTGCTTGGCTTGAGCAGAACTCAAAGAAGAAAAATGCAAAGATGCGCCACCAGACAGATGAATATGTACTGTCAGATGGGCGTCGTTTGCTACTTCTAGCTGAAGGTCGCCTAGTTAACCTAGGAGCTGCAGAAGGTCACCCAGCATCTGTAATGGATATGTCTTTCTCAGATCAGGCGCTAACCGCTGAGTACTTAGTGAAGGAAGCAAAGAACTTAAAGCCGGGTGTACATGAAGTTCCTTCATACATCGACAAGGAAGTTGCTGCACTTAAGCTGATCAGCATGGGTGGACGTATCGATGTTCTTACTCCTGCACAAGATATGTACCTGAACTCTTGGGAGCACGGTAGCTAATGACTTTAGTTATGGTCGTCGATGACGACCAGGATCTCGCAGAGATGCTCGGCATCGTCTTAACCGGTGCCGGCATCGATGTGGATCTAGTAAGTCGTGGTGATGAGGTCATGGATGTATTCCGTAACAATCCACCAGATTTAGTGTTGTTAGATGTTATGTTGCCCGGCCTTGATGGAATTGAAGTCTGCAAATTGATTCGCGCAGAATCTATGGTTCCGATTGTCATGTTGTCAGCAAAGGGTGACACCCAAGATGTTGTAAAAGGTTTAGAGGCAGGTGCTGATGACTACATGGTTAAGCCATTTCGTCATCCATCTGAACTCATTGCACGAATTAGAACCCGCTTACGTCGAACAAACGCAGATGTTTCAGGGCTCTTAACAATTGGTGATTTAGCTATTGATGTTCAGGCACACCAAGTTACTCGTGGTGGCAAGCAAATCGCTTTAACCCGCTTGGAGTTTGATCTACTCGTTGCATTAGCGAAAGAGCCAGGTCGAGTCTTTACCCGTGACGCCTTACTCAGCGAGGTCTGGGGTTATCGTCACTCAACAGACACACGTTTAGTGAATGTGCACGTTCAACGTCTACGTTCAAAGATCGAACATGATGCAGAACATCCCGAGATCGTTGTCACTGTGCGCGGAGTTGGATACAAAGCTGGAGTCATGGGCGGTTCCTAGCAATGAACCGAATTTACTGGCGAATCCGTAACTCCCTTGCGATCAAGGTAATTTTCTCAACAGTTATTCTCTCCTTAGGGGTCACAGGAGTTACTGGCTCAGCGCTTAATTCTCAGTTATCTGCAGGTGTTAAAGAGGTAAACCTCAATTCAGCCCTAGTTGAAGCACGTTCAACGATTTTTACAGCTGAGTATCGATTCTTACTTGCGCAGGGCGAAAGAGATTCAGTAGTTCAAAAAGTTGTCGATGATGTCATTAGTTCAGCTACTACTTTGACCGCGAATGAAAATGCCCGAGAAGTAGTTTTCATCCGTAGCCCTGGAAACACCATGGATAATAACTATGAGATTGCCTCCAATCTCTTGGATCCAAACTCGATTCCAACCTCTTTGAGTGAGCGTGTTCGCAAGAAGCCTGATCTTGTCTATCAGTACGCCAACATGAATTACCTGACCGGCACAAAGGTGAAGGGTTTAGCGATCGGTCAAAAGGTTCAGATCCCAAACGCCGGTCAGTACGAGATGTACATAATCTTCTCTTTAGCAAACCAGGAAAAAACGCTTGACCTTATTAGTCGCTCACTATTTCTAACCGGTTTTGTACTTCTGCTATTGGTTGGTTTGATTACTTGGCTTGTTGTGCGACAGGTTGTACGACCAGTTCGCGAGGCGGCCGTGATCGCTACCGAGTTCACCGCTGGAGACTTTAGAAAACGCCTCAAGGTTGAATCACAGGATGAAATTTCAACTTTAGGTCTTGCCTTCAATGAGATGGCGGAATCTATTGAAAAACAGATTGCGCGCTTAGAAAACCTTTCCCGCGTTCAGCAACGTTTCGTATCTGATGTATCCCATGAACTACGAACCCCATTAACGACTTTGCGCATGGCATCTGAGGTCATTCACTCTTCAAAGGATAGTTTTGATCCGATCGTCGCCAGAAGTGCCGAACTACTTGTTGCCCAGCTAGATCGCTTTGAGCGCTTGCTCGAAGATCTACTTGAGGTATCACGTTTTGATGCAGAGGTTGCGGTTCTTGAGGCGGTTGATTTCGACATCGTGCAATTAGTACAGCGATGTGCAGATGATTTAGCGCTGGTTGCAAGAGAGCGCAAGACCGAGATTTATGTGACTACAGCACAGCCTGTCATCATGATTAAAGCTGACATTCGCCGCGTGGAACGCATCCTTCGTAACCTCTTTGCAAATGCTATTGACCATGCTGAAGAGATGCAGATTGATGTACGCATCGAGGCGAGCGAACATGACGTTGCAGTTGGAGTCCGTGATTACGGCGTTGGCTTGGATGAAAACGCTCTAATCCGAGTCTTTGATCGTTTCTGGCGAGCAGATCCATCGCGTGCTCGTACACGTGGTGGTACTGGTCTTGGTCTTTCCATTGCACTAGAAGATGCACGCTTACACAATGGAGAGTTAGAGGCGTGGGGAAGACCCGGACGTGGTGCCCACTTTGTTGTGACCTTGCCTCGTAACACATGGGAGAGCATTGATCAGCGATTAATTCCATTACAACCTGAGGATTACAAAGCTTAATTTCCACACATTGATACTTGGAATTCTGAGAACATGATCCACATTCAATAATGCGGCATGAACTCTTTGGCTGAACTTTCTCAACTGTTATTTCCTAGCAGATGTTTCGGCTGCCAAAAGCTTGGCCCAAGTATTTGTTCAGCATGCAGAAGTAGTTGGCATCCACATTATTATCGAACCAAGTTTGAAAACTTAACTGTGCATTCATCGCTGTTGTATACACCGACAGCATCTAAAATTATTCTGGCTGCCAAAGAGCAAGGAATCAAAGGTGCCGATGAGTTAATCATCGGAGCAATTATTCATGCCATTGAAAAATCTAAGATCGATACAACCTTGGCTCGGTTAGTCCCGATTCCATCGAGCACATCATCACAACGTCGACGGGGTCGTAGTTTTATTGTCGATCTCGTTACGAGAATCTCTCAACGCACCGGCATTCAAATGCTGGATTGTCTGCAACTTTCGCGTCGAGTTCTGGATCAAAGTGGTTTGCATCGAGATGAACGGGCTACAAATCTTTCAGGGGCCTTTCGCATCACCTCACATGCCAGGGGAGAGTTGATTTTGATTGATGATGTGGTGACTACTGGGGCAACCCTGCGAGAGGCCTTGAGAGCGGTTAATTCGCAGGGTTTTCACGCTGCTGGCCCAGTCTCTGCGGTTACCGCCTGCGTTGCTCAACCTCTACGATAAGGGCTTGGAACAGGGTCACACCCTTACTGAGAGGCCAGGTCAATGCCAGCGTTTGTAGACAAGATTTTGCGTGCAGGCGAAGGACGCATCCTTCGTGAACTCAGCAAGAT
>Ga0222713_10004353_pt1 | contig 14242 bp, 8 predicted proteins | sample C33_649DmetaG_FD_165061 | JGI IMG/M metagenome (GOLD analysis project Ga0222713, IMG submission 165061) | Estuarine water microbial communities from San Francisco Bay, California, United States - C33_649D | ecosystem: Environmental > Aquatic > Marine > Unclassified | place: USA: California...
AGCCACAGCTCGAGCGGCATTGTTTGTTGGTAGTCCACGTTATGGATTTGGGACAGGTACTTCCAAAGGCGGCATCTATCTGTATGTTAAAAATTTCAGCGATCAATACGTGCCAATCAGTCCTATTAGCAATCAAGACACTGTGCTCACATTAAACACCACAGGGCTGCGTGGATATGGCAATGCAGTAGATGCTGGCAATCAAACCTGGGCCATAGGCGGCGCAAGTGCCAGTTTAGGCCCAGCACCAGCTGGATCACCAGCCAACAACGGCTATGCTGTGGTACTTTGGCGCGATCCTGCTGCTGGTATAGTTAACAGCAGTCCTTGGATACAATCACAATTGTTGACCTTACCAAGCACAACTACTACCACAACACCGGGTGCTGGAGAATTTGGCTACAGCGTGGCCATGAGTCTTGACGAACGGTGGTTATATGTAGGTGCTCCTGGGTTGAACACAGTGTATGCATATGGCCAAGTACAATGGCAAAATCAATTTTTGCAATACAAAGCCAATGGAACCAGCAATACTGCTGACATCAGCAATAACATACAAATTAACAATGCCAATCAAATTGTTGTAACCAAAAACAATGCAGTGTTGGTACTCTCAACAGATTACACAGTTGATGCTGGATTTACCACAGTAACATTTACATCAACTCCGGCAGCCGATGACATTATCAATATTTCGCGACTGTATTTCAAAGCATTTACCGCCAGTGGTGCCACATATTCGTTGTTGCCATACTTGTTTACAGTAACTAACATTTACTCATTCTCGGTCACAGTTGATGGGGTGTTACAACGTCCTAACATTGATTACACTTACTCTGCCGGTACACTGACATTCTATAATATTCCCAGTGGTGGCGCAGCAATTGGAGTAACATCTCAATACTATTATGAGCTTGCTGGAACACTTACACCAACTGTGGCAGTTGCTGCTGGTGCAAGATTTGGTGCCAGCGTTCAGTGCAGTACTGATGGTCGACAAGTTATAATTGGATGCTCTAGTGCCACAGTTGATGGCTTGCTTGAAGCAGGTTCAGTATATGTGTTTGATAGAAACGTACAAAAATTCATTCGCCAAGATGACAGCTCTAACACTTATACTGTGTTAGGAACTGTAAATGAGCCAGTAAGTGTGATAGTCAACAATGCATTCTTAACCAATCAAACAGATAGCATTGTTAGTGCCGATAACACGTTCTCAGTGTCAGGCAATAACATTACCATTAACAAAGATTTGTTTGTGGGAGATGTAATTGAAATTGAAATCAATCAGTTTGTTCAACAGCAATTGATCACAGAAAATGTTGTGGCTGAATACACAAACTATGGTCAAAGTTTAGACCTATGCCCATACAACTGTAGTTTGTATGTGGGTGCTCCACAAGATTCCAGCGTGGTCTGGAAAGGTGGCGTAGTTGAACGCAGTGTAAATCAATCACGAAGTTATGGCACAATTACTTCTACTATTGCCAACCCTAGTTTGACTGCTGGCCAAACTTTGCGAGTAAACAACATGGACATTGCTGTACCGGCCAGTCCAAACAACAATATAGCAGGTCTTGCTGCTGCCATCAATGGTGGCGAAGCAGGTACCAATACAGGTGCTCCTAATGCCACAGCAGTAGTTTCTACAGATGGCTATTTGACTATTTTTGTAACCAACACTGATGCTGCGCTTGAAGGTAACAAATTGCAAGTGGCACCTGGGTCTGTTGGTACAGTATTTTCTGCACTTGGGTTTAAAACTTTTGTCTATACACAAACTATTGAAAGCCCACGGCCAATAGAGTTTGGTCAATTTGGTTACTCAGTGGCCATAAACGATACTGCATTAAATCTAGTGGTTGGATCACCCAAAGGCAGTTTGTATTTGCCAATGGTGTTTGATTACAACACCACAACACAAGAAGCAGGCACCACATTTGACGGCAACTCTACCACATTCTTTAGCCCTGTTGTACAATCTGGTGTGGTCTACACATATGACTATTTGCCTAGCAACAGTCTCAGTGTAGCCAATCCAGGCAAGTTTATATTTGGTCAACAAGTCGAAACTAATTCAGTGACTTATTTGGACCAATTTGGTTATGCAGTAAGTTATAACTCCGGAGTGCTGGTTGCAACAGCGCCAGGTGAAGATTTTGAAGACAGCACATTCAGCGAATACGGTGCTGCCTACTTGTTTGAAAATCCCACAAGACGTCTTGCATGGGAACCAATTGCCATTCAGCAGCCAGTGGTTGATATCAAGTTATTGACCAGTGTGTACATGTATGACAGAATCTCTTCTGCCAAGAGTCAATTCTTTGACTTCTTCGACCCACTGCAAGGAAAAGTATTAGGTGCTGCTCAAGAAAATATTGATTTTATCAGTGCTGTTGATCCTGCATCTTATAATGTTGGTCCAGTTAACAACCGCGGCAACACCTGGAATGTCACAAATCTTGGTGAAGTTTGGTGGGATATCAGTACTGTGAGATTTATTAACCCTAACCAAGACAATCCAACTTACGCCAGTCGTCGATGGGGGCAAGTGTTCCCAGGTAGCAGTGTTGATGTGTATCAATGGATTTCTAGTACAGTACCACCTGCAAATTACACTGGAGTTGGTGTTCCATACAGCACTACCAGCTATGTGGTAAGCACTCGGTTGAATCAATCTGGAACATTTGTAACTGAATATTACTTTTGGGTACGTGGCATAACTGAAACTGCATCACAGTCGGGTAAAACTCTCAGTGTGGCCACAGTGGCATCTTACATTCAAGAGCCCAGAGCCAGTGGTATTAGTTATATTGCACCAATCAATTCTGGTACCATTGCAATATACAATGGCCTTGATTACATTGTGGCGTTTGACACTATTCTCAGTATTGAGTTTGATCAAACATTAACTGATGCAAATGTGCATACCGAGTATGAGTTGATTGCGCAAGGTGAAGAAGATGCATTCTTAACTGATAACTTGTATCGCAAACTACAAGACAGTTTTTGTGGAGTAGACACAGCTGGTAACAAAGTACCTGATCCAAATTTAAATTATGCTCAACGATATGGTGTGCAATTCCGTCCGCGTCAAAGTATGTTTGTGGATCGCTTCTTGGCACTAAAAAATTATATACAACGTGCAAACGATGTGTTTTCTTTGTATCCTATAACAGAAAGCAGAAGTTTTGTTTTGCTTAATAGTGCAGAGCCAGAACCTACCTTAGCCAGTGGCGAGTGGGATTTGCGTGTGGCCAATTTAGAAATTTTGGGATTTCAAAACATCTATGCTGTGCCATTAGGTTACAAATACCTTGTGGTCACTAACAGTTTGAATCGTGGCTTATGGACGATTAATGAAGTACGAGCCACTATTACTGATCCGTCAGTGAGAGAGTTGGTGTTGAGTCGAGTGCAAAATTATGACACACGTCAATACTGGAGTTATGTAAACTGGTATAAACCAGGATACAATTCTAGTTCAACTGTTGTGGCAGAAGTTCCAAACTATGCCACACTAGCTACTCTCGGCGTGTCTATTGGATCTAGCGTTAAAGTAACTGCTAATGCACAAGGTAAATTTGAAATTTATCTTCGCACCGACACAGGCTGGGATCGTGTGGGCCTTGAAGATGGCACTATTGAAATTTCTGCTGAAATTTATAACTATGCTTTGGGCAGATTTGGATTTGATGTTGAAGTGTTTGATGCACAGTACTACGATCAAGAACCAATAATTGAAACTCGTAAAATTATTCAAGCCATTAATGAAGAATTGTTTGTTGACGAGCTAAAAATTGAACGTAATAAATCTCTTACGTTGATGTTTAACTTTATTCTGAGTGAACTGCTGGCACCGGAATGGTTGATCAAAACCAGTTTGATTGATGTACAGCACAAAGTTAGAGATCTAGTACCATATCAAAATTACATTCGCGACAACCAAGACTTTGTGAGTGAGTACCTTCAAGAAGTCAAACCATATCATGTGCAAGTTCGAGCATTCAACTTGACTTATGATGGCGCTGATGACTATATGGGTAGTTTGACTGACTTTGATGTTCCGGCCTATTACAACACAGATTTAACCATACCACAATATGTAAGTCCAATTCTATTGCCTTACCAACATGCTACAGCTCAGGCGTTTAACACGCTTAGTGATACTGCACCTAACAGCACACTCTGGGCAGATTGGCCATACAGTCAATGGTTTGGCAATTATTTGCTACAAGTAGCATCAATTACTGTAACTGATCAAGGTACAGGATACACTATTGCACCAACCGTGGCAATTGTGCCTGCTGATGGAGACACTGGATCGGGTGCAAAGGCTATTGCAGTGCTTAATTCTCTAGGCAATGTAGTATCTATAACAGTAACTAATCCAGGTTCAGGATATCGATCAACTCCAACTGTGGTATTCAGTGGTGGCAATGGCACAAGCGCCACTGCTTATCCTGTGATGTCTGGCTTGGGAAATGCCACCAATCAGACAACCGGCAACTCAGAATTTTACAATTTAGTTCGTAATTTTAAAACAGTTATCAAATATGACCGGTATCAATATCAAACATCTATATTGACTTGGAGTTCTGACGGCACATATGAAAACGGCACATTGGTTAGATATGATAACCGAGTATGGCAAGCTGACAGCACTGATGGCAGTACCGCAGTGGTTGGCCCAGAATTCAATCTTGAAGATTGGATTCTAGTAGATGCAGCCACTCTCAGTGGTGTAAATCGTACCATGGGTTTTTATGTTCCAGGTGTAAACGAACTTGGATTAGATCTAAACTTGTTAGTTGATGGTACCAGCTATCCCGGAGTGCAAGTGTGGGGAGATTATTTCTTGGGCAGTGCGCCGGCAAGTCCTACTTTGGTATGTACCGCCACTGATGCAACAACTAACGAAATTACATGTGTTCAAACAGTGCGATTGTCACTCAATGATCCAATTAGATTTTACGGTACAGTGTTTGGAGGAATTGTAGCAGGCACAGTTTATTATGTTAACAGTATTGTTGATTCCACACATTTTACAGTTGCTCTGTCTCCAGATGGATTAACAGTTAGTTTGACCACTGCTACTGGTACCATGGTTGCAGATGTGCCAGAACCCTTAGACGCTACCTATGCCAGCAGCTTTACTGATCAATATCTTGGCCTGCGCCCAACAGATATCAATGTAGACGGTGGTGAATTTATTGGACCATACGAAGGGCATGCTCCAGAAGAATTGGTGAATGGATCAGAATATGACACACTAGACTTCCGTGTTTATACTCGTCCGGGTGCAGACTGGCTTGATCGTGGACATGGATTTTCAATTGGATCTTACAATTATGTCTATCAAGATTCTGCATTGAGATGGGATGACCTGGTTCAAAATCCCGTAAACATAGAAGTATCCAATGTTACTACAGATAGTGATCTCTCACCAGATGTAGACTATGTTGTGGACTGGGAAAATCAAACTATCACAGCTATCACAGGTGGTGGCATTGCTACCGGTGATGTGATCAATATTGCTGTTTACGAAATGGGCGGCGGCAATCAATTGTTCCGTGGCAACTATGGCGGCTCAGATGTTAATGATTCTGTTGTGATTCCTGTAAAGGCAGACGAAATTTACGAACTGGTATTGTTTGTAAATGGCGAAAATGTGTCAGGGGCTACCTGGACTCCATACGCTAATAGCACACCATGGACTTACGAAAATTCGTATGCAGCACAAACTGTTGTTGAAGACAATAACTTGTACTACCGAGCGTTACAAGTAGTTCCGCCAGGAATTTTGATAGATAATCCACTGTACTGGGTAGCATTTGTTCCAGCAACAAAATCTATAGTAACATTTCCATACCCAATAGCCAGTGTAAAATATGCAACAACAGAAGCTTTGCCTGCTCCGTATGGCTATGTGTACAACAATGGAGTAAACGGAGTTGGCGCAACCTTAACAAACGCCAACATTTACGATTATTATTCTGCATTGACCATTGACGGTGTTACTCCATCAGTAGGAGATCGTATACTTGTTAAAAATGAAGTTGGCGCATATACCAATGATACCACTCAGAGCGCAACATTTAATGGAATATACACTGTTACTAGAGTTGGCAATAGTTTTGTTTCTTGGATACTGACTAGAGCAACAGATTTTGTAAACCCTCAGGACATTCCTAGCGCAGTCACTTTGGTTACATCAGGATCGACCAATGCCGATACAAGATGGGTGTGTGCATCAAATCCATCTATTTCTGTTGGAACTACAGAGATCAATTGGATTCCTTTTATAGGTAGTGCATCGCCATATGGTGTAGGAGATGGTATTTCTATTACTGCCATGGGCATTGAAGATCCGCAATACAGTTGGAGCACAGCAACCACACAATATCGCACAGTTACACTGTCTGACACGTTGACCAACAGCATCAATCTTGAAAATAGCATGCAAGGTACCAATGTAGCCAATCTTGTGGTCACGTTGAATGGCAAACGTTTGCAACCGCCTGAAGGTATTGAATGGACTGGCGATGGCACCAGTAGCAGTTTTGGACTGCCACAACGCGGCGGCGGCTATCCACAATCTGCAATCAATGCATACACTGACATTCAAGTATGGTTAGATAATGTGTTACAGGTGCAAAACTATGGTTCAGTTGTTGGAGACTATTACGTGACCAACTACGATGGTAGCAATACTCCGGGTCGCCAGGTAATATTTTTTACACCACCTGCAGATGGAGCACAAATTTTAATATCAGTCAGCACCATTGCACAATATTCAGTGGCCACTGGAACAACAAACAGATTGTTAATTACGCCATTGATGAATCAAGGTGATCATCTTGCTATTACCAGTTGGAATGATACATCACAACAAGACATATTGACTTTGGTGTTTGTTGGCCCAGTCACTACAGGACTAACACTGGTTGAACCATACGACAGCACTGGATATAGTTTTCCTGATGCATCCCCTGTGAATGATACTCCAGGAAGTTATGATTTCAGCCTTGGTGTAGCCATTCCAGACAACGACTTTAATCTTGGCCGAGAAGGGTTACTTGCTGATAGACTGTGGGTCACACTTGATGGCAACAGACTGTATGCTGGTGTAGATTATGCTGTTCAAGGGCAATATTTAATCTTAGGCTCAGGAGTTATTGGATCTGCACAGGTATTAGCAGTAACAGAATTTACTCAAAGTATTGTGCCAGATGCCATGGCATTTAGATTGTTCCAAGACATGCGTGGAGTTCAAACTACATTCCGCATTACGGCTTCAACAACTACCACTGTGGCACAAACAGTTTCTGCAACTGCTGACACAATCTACATCACTGATGCTGCGGCACTTAGCGAACCCAATTTGAGTGCTGGTATTTTTGGTGTGGCCACAATCAATGGTGAACGTATCTTGTATCGTGAACGAAATGTTGCTGCAAATTCAATCAGTGGATTACAACGTGGTACTGCTGGTACTGCCGCAGCCACACACGCTGTGGGCGCTGAAGTGTATGACATGGGCATTGGTAATAGACAACCACAAGAAGATCAAAACTACATTGTAAGTGATACCAGTACAGGTGACGGGTCTACCACAATATTCTATGCGCCAACTATTGAATTTGATTTAGGCGACAGCTCTTTTGAGATTGATAGTATTGAAGTGTACGTTGGTGGTAATCGTGCTAGAAATGGCTACTATGCTGGACAGTTTGTAATTGGGCAAACGTATACAATTGCCAGCATTGGAAACACCAACTGGTATGCTATTGGATTACCAAGCGATGTTTTCCCAGCGCCCGGTGTGGTGTTTACAGCCACAGGTGCCGGCACAGGCACAGGTGTAGCAGGCAATAGTTTGGCAAGTAATTATTACAAAGAAAGTGAATATGATCCACTAGCGATACAGTTCCTTACAGCCAGTGATTTGCCAGCGCCGGGTGCAGGTGTTGATGTGGTTATTTTGCAGCGCAGAGGCGTAACTTGGTATGCTCCAGGAACTAGCACTCCTAGCAACGGTCAGCCACTGCAACTCACTGACACAAATGCCGCAAGGTTCTTACGTGGATTATAACAAGGTAAATAAAAGATCATGTCAACTACTATGCCAAAACAGCCAGTAACTGCAAATTCTGAGCAAACTCAGCCCAAGCGTCCCAACGAGCAAGGATCGTTTTCCGTAGAAGCTCACGTGCGTATTTTTGACCCAAAAACACGCGAAGTTTATGTGGAGAAACGAGCATGATGATTACCCCAGGTTTAGCCCAAATTCAGGGATTTTTAAAAGTTTACGATCCCAACAATGGTGAAGTATTTGTAGACAAGAAAAACGCAATTCACTACGAAAACATATCAATTGCTATGGCTCAAGCTCTAAGCAATAGACTGGACGCAAATGGTTCAAGGTTGGGAATTATCTATTCTATGGCATTTGGTAATGGTGGCAGCTCAGTAGACCCCACTGGTGTGATTACATATTTGCCCCCAAACACTGTGGGGCAAAATGCAGGGTTGTACAATGAAACGTATGCAAAAGTTGTGGATGATAATTCAGCAGCTGACACTGATCCTGAAACCAATTACATGACAGTGCTACATACATCTGGCACTGTGTACACAGATATTTTAGTAACCTGCTTGTTGGACTACGGCGAGCCGCCAACTCAGCAAGCATTTGATAATTCGACTAATTTTAACGGTGAATATGTGTTTGACGAACTGGGATTAAAATCTTGGAACGGTAGTTCAACTGACTTACGATTGATCACTCATGTGATTTTCCATCCAGTACAAAAAAGTTTGAATCGTCAAATTCAAATTGATTATACTATACGTATACAGACACTGAGCAACATAAATGCCGTATAAATATAGAAAAATATAGGAACAAGGCGATAACCCATGGCATATACAATTAATCTAACAAACGGCACCACGTTTGCTACCATAACAGATGGTACTGTAAATCAGGCCAGTTCGATGACCTTGGTTGGCAAAAACTACGCTGGATACGGCCAGTTTTTAGATGACAACTTTATCCACCTGTTGGAAAACAGTGCTAATTCTACAGCACCTACTGCACCACTCACTGGGCAATTATGGTGGGACAGCACCAACACTCTGTTAAAAGTATATACAGGTGTGACTTGGACTGTAGTTGGTGGCGCTACAGCATCAGCATCAGCACCTTCTCCAGTTGTGCAAGGCGATTTGTGGTATGACAATGTTAATCAACAGCTCAAAGTTTGCTCAGTAGCAGGTGCGCCAGGAACATTTATTGTGGTTGGCCCTGCTTACTCTAGTGCTCAAGGTACCTCAGGCGCTGTGCCAATTACCATCAGCGATGGATCTACAGGCTATATTGTAACAGGACTATACGCCAACAACAACTTGGTTGGCATTATTAGCGGTGCGTCTGACTTTGTGCCAGCTGGTAACAGTTCCAGTTATATCACAGCATTTCCTAAAATCTACAAAGGCTTTACAGTTTGGAACACTGGCAACAACAGCGGCAACATTAGTAATCCAGGTAACATTACTATGGCTGTGGCTGGCAGTGTGATTGAAACAGTAGCCAGCACAGGCGTTTTTGTTACTGGATTGATCAGCGCCACCGGCAACGTTACTGCTGCCAACTTTGTTGGCAATGTAATTCCACCAGCTGGCGGATCAGTCAGTACTACAGGTAATATCACAGGCGGAAATCTGTTGACCAGTGGCATAATGTCAGCAACTGGCAATGCTACTGGTGGCAATTTAATTACTAGCGGTCTAGCTACAGTTACCGGCAATATCACAGGTGGCAATGTTAATGCAGGTATTGTTTCAGCATCTGGCAACGTACAAGGTGGTAATTTACGCACTGCTGGATTGATCTCTGCCACAGGCAATATCACTGGTGGCAATGTGTTGTTTGGTTCAGGTATTGTAAGCGGCACTGGAAACGTAATTGGCGGCAATGTGTTGTTTGGTTCAGGTATTGTAAGCGGCGTAGGAAACATTGCTGGTGGATACATTTTTGGCAATGGCAGTCAACTTACTGGTGTTAGCGCCGCAGTTTCTGTGTCTAAAATTGAAAACGGTTTATCTGTAGCAAACATTGGGACAAGTGGAGGCAACTTAGCTGTTACTATTGGTAGCACTTCCAACGTAATGGTTGTGTCCACTACTGGCATTGTTGTTACCGGACTGAGCACCCCAAGCATTGAGAAAACCGGGTCAAACGCTGTGGGAAATATTGGTTCAGCCAGCAGTTATTTTAACAGATTGTTTGCTACCGCTACTACAGCCTTGTACGCTGACGTTGCAGAACGTTTTGCAGCTGACGAAGAACTAGCCCCAGGCACAGTGGTTGAACTAGGCGGCTCTGCGGAAATTACCAGATCCAAACAAGATTTAAGTGAAAATGTGTTCGGCGTTATAAGTACTAATGCAGCTTACCTAATGAATGGTGGCGCTGGAGAAGACAACACGCATCCACCAGTTGCAATGACTGGCCGTGTTCCAGTGCAAGTAATTGGCGTAGTGCGCAAAGGTGACAGATTGGTATCAGCAGGTGACGGTGTTGCTAGAGCTGCTCAACCAGGCGAAGCCACAGCATTCAACGTAATTGGGCGAGCATTGGTTGACAAGCCCACTGCTGGTCCAGGTACAATAGAAGCAATTGTGACCATCAAGTAATTAGGACAAGGCAATGACATATTCAAGTGGCGGGTTAATTGAAGCATCAGACTTTAACGGTTTTGTAAGCACTGGAAGCCCAAACATCAATAACATTTGGAGCACAGGCTCAACCGACAGCGGCTGGGGACAAACTGCTCTAAGTACAGTAAGTGTTGGCGGAACTGTAACTGCTACAAATTGGGCCAGTTTAGTTAATACATTAGCCAGCATGGGCAGCCAAACTGGTACAACCATTACTAGTAGATCAGCCCCTACCGCAGGCCAAACCATTAGTGTGCTTGCTGCTGTGACCACAGACATTACCAATTGCAATACCAATCGCGCTAATGCTGCGGCTGTTGGTAGCACAAGTACAACCTGGACTGGTGCAGCCGCCAAAACCACTACAACTGGCACAGGTAACGCTGCTTGGTCTATTACTTGGACACAAACTGTAACTTTTGCTGATGCTGCTAGTGCTAGATATTTTTTCAATGCTGGCGGTAGAATTTATTTGACTATGAATAAATCATCTACTGGATTAGACAGTGATGCAGACTGGAATACATTTATTGGCAAAGTTGGCACAATCAGCCTTACTGGTATTGCTGGATCCAAAACACTAGCTGGTACTGCCTACACAGGAACCACAAGAACAGGCGGCTCAGGCGGCACACAAACCACGCTGTCTACAGCCACAGGTTGGTATGCATTAACTGCTGGCGCAGCCGCTACTACCATATTCCAATTGAATGATGATTTATCAGTTTATACAGGCGATACTGTTATTATAACTGCTGCCAAAAATGCTGGATCAACTGCAATAACTTTTGTCACAACATGGAACAGCACTGCCAGAACTGGTGCCGGACAAAACACTCAAATTTCTGGCGGTACAGATACTACCTCGGCATTCACAGCATATGGCACAGCACCAGTGGTGCTTTGCAGATTTGTGCCACCATCAACAACTTATCTAACCAATTCGTGGGGCACACCCACAGTAGCAAGCTCGGTAGCTTAACCAAAAGGGCCACAAGGCTCTTTACTTTTCCCTGTAAATCCTATATAATCGCAACATGAACACTGACGATTTAATTTCGCACAGCCGTGCTCGCTTTGATCACGTGGCTGCAAAACGCATACTCCGAGAGAAATACGAAGCAAAAATGTTGTTTGCTTATCAAGGCGGCATGTGGCGTGCAGGACCTGAACTACAATGCACCTTGTTGTCGTGCGCTCAAGACAAGGATGTTGTGTTACTAGACTTGTATGAAACTCCTGTAAAAGTAAATGTTATTGAAATGTTTGCTAAATCACACGAGCGGTGGCAAGAGCAAATGAATGCTTGGCTGACGGAACACACAGAACTCAGCACCCGACGATGACTACCGGCGCACTAATTTTTGCATTTGATACCGAACACACACGCTACATGGACATAGCAGCCTTCTGTGCTGAACGTGTTAAACAGTTTCTCAACATTCCTGTAGCAGTAGTCACAAACAATCCTGCTGCCGAGAATGAAACAGTATTTGATTGTGTGATATACGCTGACCCACTTGGCGAGAACTCACGCTGGTTTGGAGACTTAAAACAACATGTGACCTGGCACAACGGCAACCGAGTAGATGCATATAACTTGTCACCCTGGGACCAAACCCTAGTGTTGGACGCAGACTTTGTGATCAACAGTGACCAGCTTCAGTCAGTGCTTGACAGCTCACGAGAATTCATGTGCTTTCGATCAGCATTCAATCTTGCTAGACCCGAGGAAGAATTTTTAAACACTTTTGGCAAATATCAGTATCCCATGTACTGGGCCACTGTGATGATGTTTCGCCGATCAAACACAGCACAGTACATATTTGATTCCATGCAGATGATTCGTGAGAACTGGACGCACTACAGAGATCTCTATCACATCGCACAGCCCGCATACCGAAACGACTATGCATTGAGCATAGCACTAGGTATTGTGAGTGGACAAACACTAAAGGTAGATGCAATACCTTGGGGTATGCCCAGTGTGGTGCCCGAAAACAAACTAACACTCACCAATGAAACGTTTTGGAATATTGAGTATTCGGATGCACAAGGCAAATGTAAAACAGTTTCTTATGTTGGACAGGACTTTCATGCCATGGGCAAACGAGATTTAGGAGCAATAGTTGAAACCCATCGAAGAGCAAGGCTATGTGATACTAGCCTTGAACACGCCCCAAGTTGATTACTTGGACTGTGCTAGAACACTGACAAAAACAATCAAACAGTGGAATCCTCATGCCAGTGTGTGCTTGATTACTGATCAAACTCATGCCAACGATCCACTATACAATCACTATCGTGTGATTGACAATGTCAATCGCGATAACTTGTACGCAAACGACTGGCAAGTGTTTTTTAATTCGCCATATCGTGAAACCATCAAGCTAGAAGCAGACATGATGATTGCCAGTTCAATTGATCACTGGTGGACCATGTTTAGACATAGGGACGTTGTGATTTCTACAGGCTGCAGAACATGGCAAGATCAAGAGAGCACCGCAAGACACTATCGCAAGGTGTTTGATGCTAACCACTTACCAGATGTGTACAACGCTATTACCTATTGGCGGCTGAGCCAAACAGCACGAGACTTTTTTGTGTTGGTGCGTGACATATTTGCCAATTGGGCAGAGTTTCGGAAACTGATTCGGTTTCCCGAAGATGTACCCAGCACTGATCTTGTGTATGCTCTGGCAGCAGATATAATTGGCAGAGAACTGGTAACCATGCCATTTGCAACATACCCACGGATTGTGCATATGAAACAAGCACATGCTGGTACAAAGACACAGCAATGGACCAACGAACTGGTGTGGGAAATGAATCCCATGCGTATACAGACTCGAGCACAATGGGGTGCGTTCCACTATCATGCAAAGGACTGGCGTCATGACACCTGAAGAGTTTTGGAATATTTTACATTCTGCGCCCGAGCCGTTACCAGTATTCTATCGCTTGTATTACAATGATGCAGGCGAACCTGTTTGTTACAGCATGGAACACCTGCCAGGTAATTACATTGACATTGACGCTGAAACATTTGCCCTAGCACCTGCCAACGTGCGTGTGGTCGATAACAAACTCAAATACATTACTGTACGCACATCAGACAAACTTGTGCCCGGCAACACAGGTACACAGTGCCACCCGCAAAATGTTGCGGTTGTAGTCACTCAACACGGAACACCATGGAGCAAACAAACATATGGCCTTGAATCAAATTGACATAGCAGATTTAGACTGCATATACTTGACATACGATGAACCACAACGAGAAGAATTTTGGATCAAGATTAGGAATATGGTGCCTTGGGCACGAAGGGTGGACGGTGTTCTGGGGAGCGATGCGGCTCACAAAGCGGCAGCCCGGGCGTCTAGTACGGATAGATTCATTCTCATCGATGGCGACAATCTCCCCGATCCGGCGTTCTTTAATCAAACACTTGTTTTTCCTGGCAAAGAATATGAGAGTGCTGTGTTCCGGTGGCGGGCACGTAACTATATCAACGGA
>Ga0222713_10004354_pt1 | contig 14241 bp, 9 predicted proteins | sample C33_649DmetaG_FD_165061 | JGI IMG/M metagenome (GOLD analysis project Ga0222713, IMG submission 165061) | Estuarine water microbial communities from San Francisco Bay, California, United States - C33_649D | ecosystem: Environmental > Aquatic > Marine > Unclassified | place: USA: California...
TCATTACATTTGATAAAGCCAAACTATAACACATGTCAAAGACGAATATTCTTGTTGTAGAAGATGAATCCATTGTTTCCAAAGACATTCAACACAGCTTAAAGAAATTAGGGTATTATGTTGTCGGAGCGGCTGCAACCGGCGAAAAAGCGCTGGATCTAGCAAGAGAGTTTAAGCCGGACATTGTTCTTATGGATATAATGTTGAAAGGAGACATGAACGGCGTCCAAACAGCAGATATCATTCGAAACAAATTTTCAATTCCCGTTGTTTTTCTTACTGCATATGCTGATGAGTCAACACTAGCTAAAGCAAAGATTGCAGAGCCGTATGGTTACATTATCAAGCCGTTTAAGGAGATAGATCTTCACACCGCTATAGAAATGGCGATTTATAAACACGGAAAGGAAAAGGAGATAATCAAAGAAAGAGATTTGTTGTATTCAATAGTTGAAAACAAGCAAGTAGCAAATGGCTTTATCTTCGTGAAGGCAAACAGTAAGCTGGTAAAATTGAAAACTTCAGAGATTTTCTATATTGAGGCCTTAAAAGACTATGTTGTGATCCACACCGAAGACACACGGTACACGATTCATTCAACAATGAAAGAGATCGAAAGTAAGATGGGGACGGCAGAATTTATTAGGGTGCACCGTTCATTTATTGTGCGCCTGGATAAAATAGCGAGTATAGAGTTTCCAAATCTTACCCTTGAAAATGATAAAAAAATCATTCCAATTGGAGGGTCTTATCGAGAAGATCTGAATAATCGCTTACGCATGGTGTAAAAGCCTGCTGCAGCGACGCGCAAAAGAATAGAGTATAAGTGTATAGTGAACAATATTAAATTGTTACAATGAACAAACGAAGGAGGTTTAGTACATTCAATAAGTGTGTTGACGATTGTTTATTTTTCGATCAACTCTAGATCAATTTGTCGTTTCCGTGGATAAACTTCATATATCTTCACCATGACTTTGTCACCGAAATTGTATTCATGTTTGCTTTTTGCGCCTATAATCCGATATTTTTCAACATCAAAATAATATCGGTCCCCAGGGATCTGATTCATAGCAACCATTCCCTCACAATGGTTTTTGTCCATACGCACAAACATGCCGAACTCAGCAAGACCGGAAACCGTCCCTTCGAACACTTCTCCAATGTGATCTTGAACATATAGTGTCTGGAAGTATTTCGTGGACTCTCGCTCTGCCTCTGTGGCTTTGCGCTCCATTCTGGAAATACGTTTGCAAACATCATCCAGCTCATTTCCATATAGATGCTTCTTATGAGTAAGCTCTATCTGAAGGATACGATGAACGATAAGATCTGCATATCGACGGATCGGTGACGTGAAATGAGTGTAAAAATCAAAAGCAAGACCGTAGTGACCAATGTTAACCGTGTCATAGGTTGCCTTAGCCATGGATCGGATCGCCATTGTTTGAACCAGAGAATATTCGTTTTCTTCCTTGATCTCTTCAAGTAACTTGTTAATACGGGAAGCGATCTGTTCGGGATGTGTGAAGTCTAGTTTGTGACCAAACTTATCAATGAATACATTGAACAGCGCGATCTTTTCCAGATCTGGTTTATCATGAACCCTGTAAACAAATGGAATGGTGTCTCTGTCCTTTCTTGGTTCCGCAATGAAAGTTGCCACTCTTCGATTGGCTAAAAGCATGAATTCTTCGATCAGTTTATGAGCGTCTTTCGATGTCTTGATGACAACCCCAACAGGGTGTCCGGATTCATCCAGTTGGAACCTCATTTCTTCAGACTGAATGTTTAGCGCACCCTTTTTTAGTCTCGCTTTTCGCAAAATTTTAGCGATTTTATCCAGAACAAGAACTTCTTTCTTATAATCACCATCTTTTCCTTCTATGATCTCCTGTGCCTCTTCATAGGCAAATCGACGATCAGAATGAATAACGGTCTTGCCAAACCACTGGTTATATACCTTACCATTTTCATCCATTTCGAAGATTGCAGAAAAACTAAATTTATCTTCATTCGGACGTAAGGAACAAGCCATATTTGAGAGCTGCTCCGGAAGCATTGGTACAACACGATCAACCAGGTAGACAGAATTTGATCGCTTCAAGGCTTCTTTATCCATTGCCGATCCTGGACGAACATAATGGCTTACATCCGCAATGTGTACACCAATTTCTAAATGACCATTTTCAAGCTCACGATATGACAAGGCATCGTCAAAGTCTTTTGCATCGACAGGGTCAATGGTAAACGTTGTCACATCCCTGAGATCCCTTCTACGTTTAACTTCTTCTTGATCAAGTTCAAGGCCAACGGTTTCTGCTTCCTCCAATACTTCATGCGGAAACTTGTAATCAATACCCAGATTGCAGAGGATCCCAATCATTTCTGTGTCACTAGAACCAGTAGCGCCTAAAACTTCAACAACTTCACCATACGGATTTCCGGCGGTTTTAGGCCAAACGGTTATTTTAACGAGCGCTTTGTCTCCGTTTTTGGCACCATTCAGCTTTTCTTTGGAAATATATATGTCTGTTCCTAAACGAGTGTTGTCCGGCACCAGAAAGGCAAAATTTTCATGCAACTCAATCGTTCCAACAAACTGAGTTCTTTCGCGTTCAACCACCTCAATTATCTGGCCCTCTATTCTGTTCTTGCCTTGTTTCGTTATCCTTACCTTGACGCGATCACCCGCAAGCGCCTGATTCAATGCGTGTGTGGGAATATAAATATCTGCTTCTCTATCATCGGCAACCACAAATCCAGCCCCTCGGTTGGTGATCTCGAGAATACCCTCAACACCTATAACATTCAAGCTCAAGGAGTAAACACCATGTCCATGTCCTTGCAAAAAACCTTCAGACTTCAAGTCTTGTAAAACATCGAACGCAAGCTTTCTAAGGGCTGTGTCTTTTACATCGATAAGGGCGCAAATCTGCTTGTGAGAAAGGACGCTTTCTGGATTTTTATCAAAGACCATTCGAATGATGTGCCTCAAAGAGGACCTCATTTTGTTCGACTTTCCGATTTTATCCCCTTTACCGGAGTTATTTTTCTTTTTTCTTGACATATTTCCCAAAGTTAAGCTTTAACAAATGAAATAAGTACCCATCAAAGAGCTTGATTTGCAAACAGATTGATAAATTTGTAGGAATAGCGAGAATTGTCGCTGTTGATAAAATAAACAGTTGAATATGATGAATAAAAGAGTAGAAGAGGCATTGAATGAACAGATCCAAAAAGAGGCATCATCATCTCAGTTTTATCTTGCTATGGCGTCGTGGGCTGAAAACAATGGGTTAAATGGCACAGCAATGTTTATGTACACCCACTCAGACGAAGAAAGATTTCACATGCTGAAGCTGGTGAAATTTGTAAACGAGCGCGGGGGACGGGCATTAATTCCTGCGATCGATTTACCACCAAGAGATTTTAAAAATCTTGAGAACGTATTTGAATTGTTGCTTGAGCATGAAATAGGAGTAACTGAAAGCATCAACAACCTTGTTGATATTTGTTTACAGGAAAAGGATTATACAACGCATAATTTTGTTCAGTGGTATGTTTCTGAGCAGTTGGAAGAAGAGGCGTTAGCCAGAACGATCTTGGATAAATTAAGACTGATTGGTGGAGACAAAGGGGGTATGTATATGTTTGACAGGGACCTTGAAAACTCTGCAATTCAGCCATCACCAGTAAATACAACCAAGCCGAACGCGTTTTAAAAAATGCGAATTTTTCGCCTGCTAATACTAACTGTATTGTTCTTTTCTTTCAAGGGAACATGGGCGCAAACAACCTATCGTTTTAGAAATTATTCGATCAGTGACGGATTGTCTCAAAGTTCAGTTACCTGTATAATACAAGACGAGAATATGTCATTGTGGATCGGAACTCAAGACGGTCTTAATCGGTTTGACGGAAAGAACTTTGAAATCTTCAATTCCGACGGAACGAATGGTTTGGAAAGCGAGTATATAAAGTGCTCACTTAAAGAGCCAAAAGGAACCTTGTGGTTTGGAACAGCCAACGGTTTGACGAAATATGATCCGAACACAGAAAAATTCAAAACATACCACCTTAACACTTCATCCACTCTTCAAATCGAAAGCATGGATATCGATGGTGAAGGGCAGATCTGGCTTGCGACAGCAGGTAATGGCGTCCTGAAATTTTCAACAAAAACCGAAAAATTCATTCTGCAAGAAGGCCTTATACCCGCCAGAAAAATTCAATCGCTGTTGCTGGCTTCAAATGGCGAACTATTCATTAACACGGAGGACAAGGGGCTATGGAGAAGAGGGGTGTCATCTACAAAAGCGGAACAGCTATTTTTACCAGGAAAAGGGTCCCTGCCCTTAACAATAAATAAAATTACCGAAGCGAGGAAGGGAGAGATTGTGTTTTCCACGAGTCAGGGTCTTTTCCAATATGAGATAACAACACAGGAATTGAAGCCTATCTTTGAAGAATTGGATAATTCTTTTGGAATTATGGCTATTTCTGATGTGTTTTATCTATCCGAAGAAAACAAGTGGTTTATTGCTTCGGTGAATAAAGGTCTTTTTTCTATTCGTCAAGACGGTACAATTTTACAAAGCACCCAAGATATCTTCCAGAAAAGCGCCATTTTGTTCAACGACCTTAGTGTATTATTCAGGGATAACTCAGGCACAATGTGGGTTGGAACAGACAGGGGCCTATCAAGTTTTGACCCTAAGAATCAAGGATTCCTTGGTGTTGGACCGAGCGGCAACCTAGAACACGGAATTCCCAATCCCAACGTTTGGAGCTTCGGAGAGGATAAATCAGGAAAACATCTATATATCGGTACCGACAAGGGGATCTCTAGATTCAACAGAAACACGGGAAAATTCGAACAGTTTTATCGCTCCTTCGGGACCAACAAAAATCTCGAAGCATCAGAAATAACAGTGCTTTCAATGTATGTTATTGATGTCAACCATGTTTTAGTAGGCTGTCTCGATGGATTATTTGAGCTAAGTATTATCTCTCCTAACGACTATTCTTTCAAGGAAGTTAAAGGTTTCAAAGACGATGAAACAAAACAAAGACACTCAAGAATATATTCTATACTTCCATTTAAGAAAGACCAATATTTTCTAGCCACTAAAGGAGGTGTTGTACTTATTGATACAAAAAGAGCAACAACTCAAGTTTTCGAACACAACCCGAAGAGCCCGAGGGAGAGTATTCGTGCGGGCGTTTGTCGTTTAGGGTTTAGGGATAACACAGGAAGATTTTTATTCGCGACCAGCTCTGGTGGGTTGAATGTTTTGGAAGGAAATGGCGAATATTTAAAGATAGTGCCCTATCGCTACAACTCCTACTTAACGAAATATACTAAAGATTACTTGTTTTCTATTTGTCAGACAGGAAAGAACGAATACTGGTTTGGAACCTTTGGTTCAGGGCTTCTTTACTGGAATGAAAAAACAAAGGAATCGAGAATTTATACAAAGAAAGATGGCCTTCCCAACAATGTGGTCTATGGAGTACTTCAAGACGGCCAAGCAGATCTTTGGATTAGTACTAACCGAGGGTTATGCCGATTCAACAGGTTATCAAGCGAAACAACCAATTATACTGAAGTAGATGGTTTAATGAGTAATGAGTTTAACCATGGGGCATATTTTAAATCGAAAAACGGGGAATTGTATTTTGGGGGTATTTACGGTTATAATTTTTTTGACCCAAAGAGTCTTGTTCTTCATAATCCAGATGTTGTTGTTAAGCTTACAAAATTAAAATTAGACAAAACCTGGTTGAAACCAGGAGAAAAAGGATCCCCTCTAATAAAGCCTCTATCAAAACTTGATGTATTAGAATTGTCTTATCGACAGAGAAGTTTTACAGTGCGATTCCAGTCTTCTGATCTAAGTAATCCTGAATTGGTCAACTATAAGTATATTCTTGAGGGTACAGATGAGGGCGAGGTGATGCTTGGATCATCGAACGAGCTTCGTTTCACGTCACTTTCATCAGGAACTTATAAACTCAAGATCTTTGCAAGAATCGGTGACGGGCCTTGGGGTTCACCAGCAATATTGAACATTAGCATTACTTCTCCTTTCTGGGCGTCTTGGTGGTTTATTTTGATTGTAATCACAGTGTTAGCGATCAGCGTAAGGTTGTTCATCCGAAAACGAATTGAAGATGCAAGAAGGGAGCAGGTTAGGCTTGAAATGAAGGTGGCACAAAGAACTCGTGAGATAAGGGCGCAGAACATTCAGATCGAGCGGCAAAGACAACAACTGGAGAAGGAAAAAAATAAAGTGGAAGAAAACCAGCGTTTGCTCCAGATTGAAAAAGACAAGACAGAAAAATTATTGAAAAACATAATTCCTGACGAGATAACCGAAGAGTTGAAAAATAAAGGTCGTGCAAGCGCAAGAGCATATAAAACGGTTTCGGTACTCTTTACAGACTTTGTTGGATTTACAAAAATTGCAGACAGACTAACCCCAATGGAGCTGGTAGGAAAATTAGACGTATACTTTAGAAAATTTGATGAAATCATTGTAGAAAATAACCTTGAGAAAATCAAAACAATCGGTGATGCATACATGTGTGCTGGTGGTGTGCCAGTGAGAAACAACACAAACCCTATAGATGCTTGTCTTGCTGCTTTACAGATCCAGGACTATATGACAAAACTGAAGTATGACGCCATTGCGAACAATGGTGAATACTGGGAGCTAAGACTAGGAATCAATACTGGAGAAGTGACTGCCGGGGTGATTGGCAGCGAACGTTTAGCTTATGATGTCTGGGGGGCAACCGTTAATCAAGCGCAACGAATGGAAATGCTGGGTGAACCGGGTAAAGTTACGGTCACAGGAAACACATTTAAGCATATCGAACCGTATTTTGAATGTACATTTAGGGGCAAAGCCCAATCAAAGAGTCGCGGGTTGATCGACATGTTCACTATTGACAGGATCAAACCTGAACTATCTGTAAATGGAGAAGGAATCTATCCGAATGAACGTTTCCAACAGATCGTTAACCTTCACCATTACAGTTCGATCAACTATTACAAGGCAGAAAGGCATATTATGAAAGTATTGGAAAAAGGACTTTCAGATAAACTCCACTATCACAGTATTGCTCACACAAAGGATGTGGTAAAGGCCGTGGAGCGCATTGCTTTGAGCGAAGGGGTAACTGATGAAGGGCTTTTCTTGTTAAAGTCTGCTGCAACCTACCATGACGCGGGTTTTGTGGAGCAGTACGATAAGAATGAACCAATCGGAGCCAGAATGGCGGATGAGATCCTTCCAAAATACGGCTATACCGAACAACACATTCAAACGATCAAAGAATTGATCTTCGTTACCCAGATCCCACATCAACCAAAGAATAAGCTGGAAGAGATCATGTGTGACGCTGACCTCGACTACATTGGAAGAGATGATTTCCATGAGATTGCGGATCGTTTGAGAAGAGAGCTAAAAGAACATGGTAAGATAGATAGTGATCGTAAATGGGATGAGATCCAGGTAATGTTCCTGACTCAACACAAGTATTTTACAGAAACATCTATTCGCACGAGAAGGGCGAAAAAACTCCAGAACCTTGATGAGGTAAAAGAACGACTGGAAAAAAATGTTTACCTCGATTGATTAACGAATAGCGCGCTAGGATCGTTAATTATGTAGAACCACTCCAATGAAAAAGGCAACCTATTTTCTAATAATACTTCTTACAATTGCTTACGGTTGTCAGAAAACTGATATTCCGCAAAATCAGCCGGTGCCCGCAGGAGTTCAAACGACCGGGTGGATCTATGTTGAAAATGGCGCGGGAGAGACATTTACGATCAACTGGGACGCAGATGTGCTTTATGGAAATGCTGTTGACTCTTTTGATTTAGACAATAATGGTGTTTACGATATTGAGTTTCAATTGAATGTAATCAATCCTGACAGTTCTCATTTGTTAGTAGGAACGCCAAACCCATTCCCAAATTTTAGAGCGATTGGCAAAAATGGAGTGACTATAGCCTCAATAAGCCATAGCGAGTATGTCGGGCTAGGCCAAACCACCACCAATTACTTTGTAAAGAATTTGAATCTAGGAAATGATATCACCAAGGAAAAACTTTGGAGAGGAACAGCACCGCTATGGCAAGAAAATCCTGTGGGTTGGTATCCCGGACCATGGACCGGTGTTGAACAAAGCTATTATCTGGCATTCAGACGAATGGAACAATTTGGAAACACCTACTTTCCAAAGTATGGTTGGATAGAGATTGATTGCACTGTGTTAAATAATCCAAAGTTAGTACGATGGGCAGTGCAATAAAAAACCCTGACATTTCTGCCAGGGCTCTTTTTCGCTTTTTTTCTATTAACTGAACAAAATACTCTGACCATATTTACCACTGATGTCAATCGGGTTTACGATAAGGGCAGGAACTTTTGCGTCATTCGTAATAATATACTGTTCGTAGTTGGTTCCCAAACCGCTCAAGATTCCCCCCCTATGCAGGTTCATGATAGCGATAAGGTCCGCATCTATATTAACAGCATGTTTAACTACTTCTTTATCAAAACCTGAACCAGGCACAACAGTTGCTGTCATTTCAATCTCTCTTTCAGTGAAAAATTTCTTTGCAAATTGGATGTTAGCCTGAACCTGGTGCTGAAGGAACTCGTCCGTCTCATCTGGCGTAATCACGTGAACACGCGACTTAAAGTAAGTAGCAAGGTTTGCAACGATGGCGAGCTTTTGTTTGGTCTCTTTATTTAGGTCCATAGGAACAACGATATCGTCATAGCCGGTTTCCTTAATTCCTTTTTCTTGAACAATAATAAACGGAACCGATGAACTAGTTACCACTTTAAGGGCATGACTACCTGTTATGTGCTGCCATCCATGTGCGCCATGGGTGCCCATAAAGATCAACTCAGCGTGATGTTCCGCGGCGAAATCACCGATTTCATCAAAAATAGACCCTAAACGAACGTACGGGATTAACTGTGCTCCGCCATCCTTGTGGGCAGCAAGAACAGCGCTTAATTTATCCTCTGCCTCATTGATATCCTTTTCCTTAGGGACAACATGCAGCACATAAATTTGAGCGCCTAGGGGTTTTGCAGTTGCGATAGCATGCTCTAGAGCAATATCAGCGACAGGTGTAAAATCATGAGGTACAATAAAAGTCTTCGTTTTCATAGAGAATGTTTCTGGTTTTAGATCCGTTTGCAAATGTAATAATAAACAATTTTTCTTTTATAAATTGATAGGTTTTTTATGGTTTGTTGGAAGTTAACTCTGTCCCCATTAATTTCAATTAGCGTAAATTTGCTCAAAGTGCCGCAATGAAGATAATCGGAAAGCTTCTAAAAAAAACTACGGAAATTGGTTATTTGCGCCAGGCCAAAAAAGGACGCGACTATCGGGATCAGTTGGAAACATTGAGTGGTTTGTTGGAAAAGGCAAAAGGAACTCGTTTCGGTGTTAGGCACGACTTTTCATCATTAACCAAAGAGGAAGATCCAGTAAAAAAATACCAGAAGAGAGTTCCAATTACAGATTATGATGAATTTCATGATAACTGGTTGAAGGGTTCTATTTTAGGGTTAAAAGACAACACTTGGCCAGGAAGAATTAAATACTATGCATTAAGTTCGGGCACCACAGGTTCACCATCGAAGCGAATTCCAGTGACGGAAGAAATGATCAGATCCTTTCAAAAGTCAAGCATGCGCCAGATCACAATGCTCCATGAACTAGACCTTCCAGACACATTTTTTAATGCGTCGGTACTCACTGTTGGCGGAAGCACAAAGCTCACCAAGAAACAAACGCACATTGAAGGAGATCTGAGTGGGATTCTTAAAAAACACACTTCTTTTATTTTATCCCCCTTTGCAAAACCGGGAAATAGAATTTCAGGTTTGAAGGACTGGAACCAGAAACTGGAGAAAATGATAAAAAAGGCTCCCGATTGGAATATTGGAGTTGTTGCAGGTGTGCCAAGTTGGTGTATTATGTTGATGGAAAAAATAGTAGAACATTACAACCTAAACTCCATACATGATATTTGGCCAAATTTTCAGGTATATGTGCATGGAGGCGTATTCATAGAGCCCTATTTGCAGCGACTGGAAAAAGTCACTTCAAAAAAAGTTCACCTACTTGATACCTATTTAGCGAGCGAGGGATATTTTGCTTATCAGACTTCTACAACCAAAGAGGGAATGCAGCTTTTATTACATACCGGAGTTTTCTTTGAGTTTGTTCCGTTCAACGCGAACTATTTCGATCAGCAAGGAGAGCTAAAAGATAAAAACGTTGCTTATACCTTGGCAGAAGTGAAAAAAGGAGTAGAGTATGCAATAGTGATCAGCACAAACGCCGGTTTGTGGAGGTATATGATTGGAGACCTCATTAAATTCATCGATGTTGAAGAACGTGAAATCCAAATAACAGGAAGGATCAAACAATACTTGAGTCTTTGTGGTGAGCACCTTTCACTTGAAAACATCAACCAGGCGATCAATGAGGTTAATAAACGCGAAAGAATTGGCATTACAGAATTTTGCATTATACCAAGCAATGAGGAAATGAAACACTATTGGTTCATAGGTCTGGATGAAGAAGTTGATCCTTCGAGGCTTATGGATCAGATCGACCAAGTATTAAAAAGTGGTAATGACGATTATGCTGCGGTTAGAAAATATACACTTTCAGATCCTGAGATTCGTTGCTTCAAATCCGATGTGTTTTATCGTTTTATGGAGACCATCGGGAAAACCGGTGCTCAGAACAAAGTTCCGCGTGTTATGAATGCCCATCAGAGTGAGATGTGGCTCAATTACCTTAGGAAGGAAGGACACTTATAGCCCCGTTTTTAATTCATTATTTGGTTGTCTGCTTTTCAGGTAATATTTAAGGACAGCGTTTACCACAATAACCAATACGATAATTGCTGATCCGATGTAGAATTGAGAACCAAGGACTTCATTTTCCTTCAAAATAACAATGGCAAGGAGAATGGTGTAAACGGGTTCCAGGTTAATACTCAAAGAAACAGTAAATGCACCAAGCCTCTTAACAACCTCAATCGTTGCAAGAAATGCAAATGAGGTACATAGAATCCCGAGGAACAATAACCACAGAAAATCGCTAAGAGTCATTTGAAAAAGATCAGCATTTAGTTTGTTTTGAGACAACAGAACGACACTCAAGAAAACGAAACCAGCGATCAATTCAAAAAAAGTAATAGTTGATGAGGATTCTTCTTTTGCAAGACGGGCGTTACTTACGGAGAACAATGCGGCAAAGAACGCGGAGCTGAGACCATATGCTAAAGCAATGTAATCATTTTCTGAAAAATCTCCTGAAACAAAATAGATTCCATAGATTACAACGATCCCCATAAAAAACTCAGTCCAGGAGAACTTTCTTTTTAAGATCAGCGGCTCAAGCCAGGTTACATGAAGCGTTGTTGTAGAAAGGCATAAGATACCCAGCGAAGCAGTAGATAATTGAATAGACCGGTAAAAAGTTAACCAATGCAACGCGACAACAACCCCAACACCCAAGATAAAGAATAGATTTTTCTTATTCGAAACGGCTAAGCTTCTTCGAATTGAGAGGAGAGTAATCCATAAAGCGACCCCTGCAATTAATATCCTGTACCAAACCAAAATAAGGTCGTCAAGATGGATGAGTTTGCCCAGAATTCCGGTGAACCCCCACATGAAGATAATGGCGTGTAAGAGAATATGATATTTGTACTGCTTTAACACGGGCCGAAAATAAAAAAAGCGGATGATTTATCACCCGCTTTTCGTTACTCTTAATTCGCTTTTTTCTTTGCCTTTTTTCGTTTATCGTCTATCTTTTTCTGATCGTCGTCTAGTTTTTCGTGTTTCTTCTGAAGTTTTTCTAGATCAGACATTAACCCACTTGTATCTTTTCCTTTCTTCTTCGCCTTGTCGATCTTTTTGTCTAACTCTTTGATCTTACCGTCAAGTTTTTTGCGCTCGTCGTCCAACTTCTTCTGATCCTCATCGAGTTTTTCCATTTCTTTTTTATACTCCTCCGCACGCTCTTTTTCTTTTTCGGCCTCTTTTGCATCTTTTTCAGCCTCTTTCTCTTCTTTAGCAGCTTCCTTGGCTTCTTTTTCTGCTTCCTCCTTGGCTTTTTCTTCTTCCTTCTCTTTCTTTTCTTCTTCTTTTGCCTCTTTCTTAGCTTCTTCAGCCTTTTCTTTTTCAGCCTTTTCTTTTTCTTCAGCTTCCTTTTTAGCTTCTTTCGCCTTTTCCTCCTCTTCCTTTGCTTTCTTCTCCGCTGCCTTTATGTCTTTTTCCTGTTCTTTTTGCTTTTCTTCCGCTTCTTTTTTAGCACGTTCCTCCTCGGATTTTGCTTCTTCCAGCTTAGAGTTTTCGAGCTCTTTTTTCTTTTCTGCTAATTCCTGCTCTCTTATTTTAGCCTCTTCTTCTCGTTGTCTTGCTTCTGCTTCTGTTTTCTTTTCATTCTCCAAACGAATTCGCTCTGCTTCTTGTCTGTTTTTCTCAGCTTCAGACGCATTCATTTCAGCATTTTTGCGCTTTTCCTCAGCAATTCGTTCAGCCTCTTCTCTTTCTTTTCGAAGCTCTTCCTGCGATTTCATTGCATTTTCCTTGTTCTCATTATACTTTTCAGTATTCTCCTTATATTCTTCGGTTTTTTCGAGACTTTCATTGGTTTTTTCCTCCAACTTGTTCACTTTCTCTTCAGAATTTTCATTGATCTCTTCGGCTGTTTGAGTCTTGGATTTCAATGAAAAAGAAAATGTTCCACCGTTCGTAAGTGTAACTTCAGTCTTCTTGTCATTCTTGTATAAAGCATGTGAAACATCAATGCTCACCATTTGTCCACCGTAAGTAGGGATAGTGATATTTGCTTTTCCTGAAGCGTCAGTTGTTGCAGCGCCAATTGTCATTCCGTTTGCGGCGATCTTTACAAGCGCTCCTGCCACAGGGCCTTTTGAACTAGATACATTTATAGTAACTGTAATAGCGTCCTTAATCAGCACTTCTGTTTTATTAACAGCAGCGAAAACGCTGTTGAGCGCCCCGAAAGAAGCAAGCAACAAACCAACTAATATTAATTTTTTCTTCATTGTTCTGAGAATCTCGTGTTTTGGTATCTAAATATACAATTATTCGTGTTTTGCCTCTGCTTTGAGCAAAAACAATTCTAAAAATCAAGTAATTTTAGAGCATGTTATTTCAACAGGTAACCGGACATGCGGAGTTAAAAAGATTATTGATTCAGGAAGTGAATGATCAAATGATCAGTCATGCCCAGTTATTTCTTGGAAAAAGCGGTTACGGGTCCTTGCCATTGGCATTAGCTTTTGTGCAGTATATCTTTTGTGAAAACAAACAAGCAAATGACAGTTGTGGCTCTTGTCCCTCTTGCATTAAAGTTAAGAATCTTCAACATCCGGATCTTCATTTTACTTTTCCGACGGTTTTGTCAGAAAATAAAACAAGTGATCCGCTTTTAGGAGAATGGAGAGACCAGATCGCAGAGTCTCCCTATTTTGATTTGAATGACTGGCTTGCAAGAATTGACCCCAAGCTTAGAAACCCAAGCATAGGAGTTGATCAAAGTCAGGAAATACTGAAAAAGCTTTCACTTAAGGCGTTTGAAGGAAAGTACAAGGTGATGGTGATCTGGATGGCGGAGGAAATGAACCTTCAATGCTCCAACAAATTGTTGAAGATCCTGGAAGAACCACCGCAGAACACCGTGTTTATTTTATTGGCAGAGTCGGTTGACAGAATTCTACCCACCATTCTTTCAAGAACTCAACTATTCAAGATCCCGAGGATTGATACAGAGAGTTTATCAAAGCATCTTAGAGAAGAATTAAATGTTTCTCCTGTCCATCTTCAGTCTGTTCTCGTTCGTGCAGAGGGGGATAGAATTGAAGCAGAAAAACTGGCCCAGGCTCAGGAGGAGACCAAGACAACAAGAGATATATTTATCCAGATGATGAGGGTCTGCTACAAAAAGAATGTGATCGACATGATGGACTGGGCTGAGAACATCGCCTCGGAGGGAAAAGAAGCACAGAAGCAGTTTCTGGAGTATTGTTTACACATGTTCAGGCAAAGCATGCTGAAGAATTATACTCAGGATACCTTGACAAGAGTTTCACCGGAGGAAGATTCGTTTCTCGAGAACTTTGCGAAATACATTACCGGGAATAATATA
>Ga0222713_10004355_pt1 | contig 14240 bp, 8 predicted proteins | sample C33_649DmetaG_FD_165061 | JGI IMG/M metagenome (GOLD analysis project Ga0222713, IMG submission 165061) | Estuarine water microbial communities from San Francisco Bay, California, United States - C33_649D | ecosystem: Environmental > Aquatic > Marine > Unclassified | place: USA: California...
AAATATTTTCCAGATAATTTAGAACCTATTGAATTTTATAAGCCTACAACTCGAGGATTAGAGAGTAAAATTCTTGAAAAAATGAATTATTTAAAATCTCAAGACAAGCAAAAGAAATAGGGTATTTATGATAGATATTCAGTTATTAAGAAATGATATTGAATTTGTTAAACAAAAGCTTTTAAGTCGAGGCTTTGATCTTGATGTAAGCACTTTTCAGTCATTGGAAAATCTAAGAAAAGATCTGCAGGTTAAGACGCAAGATCTTCAAGAAAAAAGAAATTCTATTTCAAAAGAAATAGGTCTTGCAAAATCTAGGAATGAGAATACTGACTTACTTATGAAGAGTGTCAATGCTATTTCTGATGATTTAAAAGCAGGCGAGTCAAAATTGGCTGAGCTTCAAGAAAAAATCAATCAGTTTATGCTGAATCTTCCTAATATTCCTCACGAATCTACTCCTTTAGGTAAGTCTGAAGCTGATAATAAAATAATTAAGACGGTAGGCGAGCCTAAAAAATTTACTTTTAAGGTTAAAGATCATGTTGATGTGGGTGCAAATCATGGACTTAATTTTGATTTAGGTGCAAAGCTTTCTGGAGCTCGTTTCGTAGTGATGGAAGGTAAGCTTGCAAAGCTGCATCGTGCTATTGCGCAATATATGCTCGATACTCAAACAGAGAAACATGGTTACAAAGAGTGTTATACGCCTTACTTAGTCAATAGTGAGACATTAATAGGCACAGGACAGCTCCCTAAGTTCGAAGCTGATCTTTTCAGCCTTTCACATAATGAAAGTAAATTATATTTAATTCCAACTTCTGAAGTGACGCTAACAAATTTTGTTCGAGATGAAGTCGTTAAGCAATCCGATCTCCCGATTAAATTAACAGCACATACACCATGCTTTAGGTCAGAAGCTGGGTCATATGGAAAAGACACGCGCGGTATGATTAGGCAGCATCAATTTGATAAAGTTGAAATGGTTCAGATTGTGAATCCTGATAAAAGCTACGAAGCATTAGAAGAGATGGTTTCGCATGCTGAGTTTATTTTGACTTCATTAGAGCTTCCATATCGATTGTTGTCATTATGTACAGGTGATATGGGCTTTAGCGCAGCAAAAACTTTTGATTTGGAAGTTTGGCTTCCATCACAAAATACATATCGTGAAATCTCATCTGTTTCAAATTGTGAAGCTTTCCAGGCTAGACGATTAAAAGCCAGATTTAAAAGTGAAGATGGAAAGAATTTATTTCTTCATACATTAAACGGTTCTGGATTGGCTGTCGGCAGAACTTTGGTTGCAGTTATTGAAAACTATCAGAACGAAGATGGCAGTATTATGATACCCAAAGTATTGATTCCTTATATGGGCGGTATTGAAAAGATCTAGCTTCTCCAAATTTCGCGAACATTTCCATTGTGGCTAATTAGAGCGCCATGAGCCAAATTGTAAAAAATACCATGTTCTACTATGCCAGGTGTTATTGAAAGTAAGGTATTTAAGTTCTCACTACTCTTTTCAGCAAAATTAAAATCAAGTACAAAATTTCCACATGAAGTAATGGCATAACCATCTTTTGCTGCATTGATTCTAATATCCCCTGTACCTTTTTTCATTAAGACATTTTTTATAAGCTCCCAGGCGAATGGATGAACTTCTGAGGGGATGGGGAAATTATCTCCAATATTTTTAACGATTTTAGACTCATCCGCAATAACGATAAATTTTTTGGCTGCACGTGCAAGCAGCTTTTCTCGAACGAGATCATATCCACGCCCTTTAAGTAAAGTAAGGTCAGGTGTAATTTCATCTGCCCCATCAATATAAAGATCAATTTCTTTTATTTGATCCATTGATAAGAGGGGTAAACCAGCTTCTTTTGCTTTAATCATACTTACAACAGAACTTGATACCGCTCTTATATTTAATTTTTCTTCTTTATTTCGTTTAGCTAAGGCATCAATAAAGAAGTTAGCAGTGGATCCAGTACCTAAGCCCACAATCATATTTTCACTAACATATTGTAAAGCTTGATGTGCGACTAATTCTTTATCGTTCATGATATTCCCTCTCAATGAATGCAGCCTTTAAAGCTTATAATATTGGTAATCATTTATACATGCAATATATGTCAATAGAAGCAAATAATCAAAATAAAGAATCACTATCAATCATAAATATTGATGGCTCGGATAGCTATTCTTTAGCTAGATATATTCAAGATGAAGTTATTAAGAATAAAAAAAATTTAGCTATTTTTACTGAGACTGCATTCGAAGCAAGACGTCTCATGGAAGAAATGCTTTGGTTTAGTCCAAACTTAAAAATTAATCTTTTGCCTGATTGGGAAACCCTCCCTTATGATCATTTTTCTCCTCACCCTGATCTAATCTCCGAAAGACTCCTTACACTCTACCAAGTTACTCAGAAAAGTTTTGATGTGGTTATTATACCTGTGACAACTGCGCTACATTTATTGCCACCCAAGAGTTATATTCAGCAATTTAGCTTTCATTTCGCCAAAGCGCAGAAAGTTGATATTGAGGCTTTTAAAAATCAACTAACACTAAATGGTTATATGAATGTCGTTCGCGTAATGGCTCCAGGCGAGTTTTCAGTGAGAGGCAGTTTAATTGATTTATTTCCTATGGGAAGCATAGTTCCATATCGTTTAGATTTTTTTGGTGATGAGATTGATTCTATTCGAACATTCGATGTTGACTCACAAAGAACACTTTATCCTGTAAATGAAATTAAATTACTCCCTGCGCGAGAATGTCCGATGGATGAAAAATCAATCAGTACATTTAGACAAAATTACCGAGAACGCTTTGAAGGAGATCCATCTCGCTCTTCGATCTATAAAGAAATTAGTAAAGGGGTTCCTATAGGTGGTATTGAATGGTACATGCCCTTATTTTTCCATGAGATGAGTGATATTTTTAGCTATTTCTCGGATAACACTATTATTTATAAGCACGGTAATCTTGATCATGCATGTAATCATTTTTGGCAAGAAACTGAGAAACGCTTTCGATTATTTGCTTATGATGCTGAACGCCCAATATTAGAACCTAAAGATCTTTTACTTAAATCAGATCAATTTTTCAAATCTATTAATGCATATAAACAATTCGATTTAAAAAGGCCGGAAATATTTGAGAAAATTCCAGATGTATCTATTGATCGAAAAAATATTCAGCCTTTAGCAAAGCTTGATCAATTTATCTCCGAAAATACCAAAAAGATTTTTATTTTAACTGATAGTTTAGGTCGTCGAGAAACCGTTTCTGAGCTTTTAAAAATAGGTGGTATCAAGTTTAAATCTGCAGATGGTTGGTCTGAATCTTTAAATATGAATGATCAAGTTGTATTAACAGTAAGTCCAGTTCATCAAGGCTATATTTCATCAGAGCATATTGTAATTACAGAGTCTGAGCTTTATGTGAATACTGTCCGCCAATCAAAAAGGCGTCAACGCGATAAGAACTTTTCAAGTGATGCAATGGTGCGTGACTTGTCCGAGCTAAAAGATAGCGATCCAATTGTTCATCAACAATATGGTGTTGGGCGATTTAGAGGATTATTTAATTTAGATTTCGGTGAAGGCGAAAGTGAATTTTTACTTTTAGAGTATTTTGGTGACGATAAACTTTATGTTCCTGTATCTAATTTAGATCTTATCTCCCGCTATTCTGGAGGGCCAGCAGAAACCGCACCTCTTCATAAGTTAGGTTCTGATCAATGGGATAAAGCAAAAAAGAAAGCTTTAAAGCAGATTCATGATACTGCAGCTGATCTTTTAAATATCTATTCTCAAAGATCTATTAAGAAAGGCTATGCCTTTAAGATTAATTTACAAGACTATGAAAGATTCACAGATGGATTCCCGTTTGAAGAAACTGAAGATCAATTATCAGCAATCAATGCAGTCATCAATGATATGGAATCCCAAAAGCCTATGGATCGTCTTATATGTGGCGATGTAGGATTCGGTAAAACAGAGGTAGCATTAAGAGCTGCTTTTATTGCAGCGAATGATGGTAAACAAGTCGCAATATTAGTGCCTACAACACTTCTTGCTGAGCAGCACTACAATAATTTTATGGATCGTTTTTCAGATTCACCCATTAAGATTGCAGAAATTTCTCGTTTTAAATCTAAAAAAGAACAAGCTGAGTCACTTATAAAATTAGCAAATGGTGAAATTGATATCATTATTGGTACACATAGGCTTATTCAGAATGATATTAAATTTAAAAATTTAGGTTTGATTATTATTGATGAAGAACACCGTTTCGGCGTCCGCCAAAAAGAATTACTTAAAGCAATACGCGCGGAAGTTGATGTCTTAACTCTAACGGCAACACCTATTCCTCGAACACTATCTATGGCTATGGAAGGTTTGAGAGAATTTTCCATAATTTCTACGCCCCCTCAGAAACGCTTATCAATTAAAACATTCGTAAATAATTATTCGGAAGGCATTATTCGCGAAGCAGTTTTAAGAGAATTTAACCGTGGCGGCCAAGTGTATTTCTTGTACAACGATGTTGAAACTATCCTTTCAATGAAAGAAAAATTAGAAAAATTAATACCTGAAGCAAGAATTGAAATTGCTCATGGACAAATGCGAGAGCGGGAACTTGAGAGAGTTATGCATGATTTTTATCAACAAAAAGCTAATATTTTGCTTTGCACAACAATTATTGAAACGGGTATAGATATTCCTTCAGCGAATACAATTATTATGAATCGCGCAGACATGTTTGGATTAGCGCAACTTCATCAACTTAGGGGTAGGGTAGGAAGATCTCACCATCAAGCATACGCTTATTTACTTGTTGATCCGGACAGAAAAATTAGTAGTCATGCTCAAAAACGATTAGAAGCTATTCAACTTTTAGAGGATTTAGGAGCTGGATATTATCTTGCCATTCATGATCTGGAAATTCGGGGCGCCGGAGAGCTTCTTGGGGATAATCAAAGTGGCCAAATGCACGAAATTGGATTTAATCTTTATGTCGACATGTTGAACTATGCTGTTAAGCAACTCAAATTAGGTAAAAAATTAAGTCTCGATAATCCAATTCAAAAAAATACCGAAATTAACCTGCATACGCCGGCTATTATTACAAATAGTTATTGTGGTGATATCAATGAAAGACTTGTGCTCTATAAACGTTTATCAGGACTCAATGATCATGAAGCGTTAATGGACATGAAAGAGGAGTTGATAGATCGTTTTGGTGTCATGCCTGAACAAACGCAATCACTTATTTCTTTTCATGATTTGAGAATTTTTATTCAACATCTCGACATTAAGAAAATAGATGCTAGTGACACTTCAATTCAAATTACTTTTGCAAGTGATAGTAAAATGGACCCATTAAAGCTTATTAAACATCTGAGTGAGGATAAGCGGTGTCGCATGAATGGCCCGGATAAAATTAAAATAGGTGTTACAATTGTTGATATTTTAGAAAGAGTCAAATTTATTAAAGATTTTTTAAAAAAAATTTCAATCTAAATTTTCAATCGCATAAGTTTGGGTACAAAGTCCTCAATTTTACTATTCGGTGTTTCTATTTTAATATTTATTATAGGTTTTGCCTCCTGAAAATTCCTGCCGTAAATATCCCAAAGTATAGCTAGAAATGAATTTGATGCAGCCTTCATTTCATCTTTAAATACTATAGAACCTATAAGGTGAAGTTTCATTTTTGCTCTTGTCATAGCAACATAAAGTAATCTTTTTAATTCATTTTCTTCCTTATTTTTTTCAATGTTATAAATAAGATTATGTAAGTGAGGTAATTTGTTATCTGGTTCGCTAAATGCTGTTATATAACACATATGATTATTATTGATGAAATTATCAGATACGATCATTTTTTTTTCTGTTGAGCGTGTAGTTGAATTTAATGATGGAATAATGACTGTATCGAATTCAAGGCCTTTAGCTTTATGAACTGTGAAAAATTGTATACGCTCCTCGGCTGATGGAATGTCTGATAAGTATGTTTTTGTAGTTTGATATTCGACTGATTCAAAATCAATAGCTATAGGTGTACTCGATGTTTGCAAAATATCGAAAAACTTATTGATATCTACGATATCATTTGGGTGATGAAGGCATTTCTCTCCTCCTAAATTTATCCAAACTGATTCTATAAGTCTTCTAATATGAGTCATATTTTGATGCTCAAATGCATCATTTAGTATGTCGACTAGTCGGTTGATCCTTTTTTTTCCATCAGCAGAAATATTATTCATTTTGTTTGTATTATGAATAATTTCCCACACAGTAGATGAGTGGTCATCTTGAAAAAGTACAGCTAAATCATTAAGTGTGATGCCACACCATGGAGCCCTGAGAATTGCAAGCCAATGAATTCTGTCGCTTAAGTCAAGCATAGCGTAGCTTAAAGAAAGAATATCTTGAATTGATTGATGTTGATCTAATGCATCAATTTCTACAGCATTAAATTTTAAGGTAGGTTTAAATTTTCGAATGTAATTAATTAATTCCGAAAGATGACTTCTTGATCTTGTGAGAATAGCAATTTTTTCATTTTCAGGAAATGTATCAATTAAGTTACATACATACTTTGCTTCCTCAGTATCAATATCAGTACCTTCATCAAATGTTAATGCGTGAAATTTGAATTCACTTGCACCGGTATCACTTTCTTTTTTTGCTGAGAAAAAAGGCTTGTAACTTACAGTGCCTTGTTGAATTGAGTCTTCTTTTGGCAGTATTTTTTCAAATATCTGATTCACTTCATTCACGATAAGGGAGGAAGATCGCCAATTATCCTCAAGCCTTATAGTTTCTAAAGGAATTGTATTGAAGCCATATTTTTTAGCTTCAATAAAAATGCTGACATCAGCCTCTCTGAATTTATAGATGGATTGCATAGGGTCACCCACACAGAAAATGGTTTTCTGAGCTTCAGATGCCCAGCCATCAACTATTTTCTTTAAAAAATTAAAGTGACTTCTGCTCGTATCTTGAAATTCATCAATAAGTAAATGTGAAATTTTATAATCTAGAGATAATAAGAGATCACTTACTGTATCATTTTTACCAAGGGCTTCATTGGCTATTTCTATGATCTCGATAAAATCAACTGTATTACTCTGCCTAAATAGCTGTCTTAGTTTTTTATCGCATTGCAGAAGAAGATTCGCAATAGATTTAAGTTTTATGACATATTCTTCATTTATAGGCTCCGGAATATCTTTAATTGTTATTAAACAATCTATATTAGGTAGATTGTGACATTTAGCCTTATAAATTTCGCCTTCTTCATCATTCTTAAATCCTTCTCGCGCTGAAATTGAAATTCGCCTAGTATTTTTATCTGTAAATAAGATTTGTATGATTGTTTGCCATAAAGGGATTTCTTCTACATCAAAATTAAAGCTATTTTTGTTTCCTAGCTTTATATCTCCTCTCAGCTTTACCTTTTCAAGGTAATGAAGCACCTGCATAAGATCATTTAGCTGATCCTGATTTAGTGAATCTTTAATTTTTTGATAAATAGGGTTTATTAAATGTTCAAGGTACGCATTGATTTCTTCGACAATTTTTGTATTTGTTTTTTGAGTAAGTGTCTGGCATCTAGATTTCCACTGATCTCTAATTGACATCATCTCGATTAGACGACGATTAATTTTTTCATATTCATTATCATAATGAATAAAGACAATTTTAATGTCTTCCATACTCTCTTTATTCTGTAATGTCTGTTTAACAGACTCTTCATAAAATTTTTCAGGAGTATCAGTGACATTAGGTTTATCACCCATTTTGCTTAATATAGGAATTTGACTGACAACGGTATGGCAGAATTTATCAATAGTCATCACTTTAAGTCGTGATAGGTCGTGCTCGATGGCCCAGCCTTTTTCTTGTGAGCGCTTTAGAATTGTCTGGGCAAAAGGACTATCGCCTTTTTTAATGCGCTCTAGGATTTTAGACTTCATCTCTGAAGCAGCTTTCTTTGTGAATGTAATGGCTACAATTTCTTCGGGCACATCAACAATAGTGAGAAGTTTTAAATATCGATCCGTGAGTAATCTTGTTTTACCAGAACCTGCAGGAGCTTCAACAATGAATGAGCGTAAATCAAGAGCTCTTTGTCTTAATTGGATGTCACTCATTGGTTCGTTTGCTCAAATTGAAGTATTCGTTCAGGCAACCTTAAGATAGGCTTAACTTTACAATAAGCTAAATCTTTTTCTCGTGTAAATTTGACAGCGGCATTGCCCGACTCATAGCTTTTAATTGCGTTATCAATTCGACATTTCCAGAAGCTAATTAAATCATCCCAAGATTGGTATTTAGTAGCAGAAGAATCTTTAATGCCTTGAAGCAGATCTTTATCTCGACCGATACCAATCCATTGAGGTTTTGGTGAGTTAATAACACCAATCGCAATGGCATCAATAGGTTTATTTGAGGCGAAGAGGGCGTAAAAGGGCATCTGTAGCTCACCATATGCATTTAAGAACCATTCGTTTAGAGTTTTTGTTGTGCCAGATTTATAATCAATAACAATATTGTTTTGATTCACTTCATCGATGCGATCAATCTTGATGTTAAAGCTAAGACAACCCAACTGAATAGATATATTTTTTTCTGTCTCTTTGATTTCAAAATCACCTCTTTTTAATTCATGGCGAATCCATTTTTCAAGGTAGCTTACTAAGCGCATTTCCTCGATATTAAAAAACTCAGACAAAATCCTGGGGTAGTTTTTCTTTTCAATAGATATATTTTTATGCGCAATTTCTTGTATTTTTTTTGATAGCTCTTTTTTATTTAAAGCATTTACTTGAGACGATGATTTATATTCTGTCCAAAATTCTTCTAGGGTTTTATGAAAGAGATTTCCACGCAATCTAGTAGTTAAATTTTCTTCATCTTCATCTTCTATTTGTTTAGCGCCAAGTCTAAATTCATAAAATGCCCAAGCAGGACAGATGGATTGTGCTTCAAGTAATTTTATGCCTGATTTAATTGTCTGCAGCACTTCAATCTTACTTGAAGTACTATCTTCAATATATTCTATATCTTTTTGATTAAATTCATTTTTTTTAAATTTATAATTCATATCTTCAAGTAATTTCGAAGATATAAAGTCATGTAATGTTGGCGATGGAAATATCTCTTCTTCACCTATTTTTTTGGCATACGAAAGTGTCACAAAAGGTGATGTATGAGTAAATTTTTCTAAAATCTTTGAGGCATTTAAATGACGTTTTTCATGAGTATTGATATGCCTATCGTGCTGAATTTTAATAGGTATAAATGGATTGTACTGATGAGGCGCAGGCCATAGATGTTCATTTAAATTCATAATCCATGTAGCGTCATAATTTTCATAAGTTGTTTCATGAAAACCTAAAATATCAATTTTAAAATTGCCTTGATGTTCGTGTTGGTGAGTAGTTTTTTTAAGGTAATACTGAAATATATCTAGCATCTCTTGGATGGATATATCACCCATCATATTGTCTAGTGAAGCTATTGTTTCGTTGGTTTTGTTCCATGCTTCATAAATACTTTCTTCAAAAGCATTTTTCGGATTTAAAAGACTAGATTGAATATTCCTTAAATATATATCAAATACTTTAATCCATCCTGAAGGATTTCTCTTTATTCGCCATTCATGATGTGAGGCATGGATTTGATTCAAGTGCGTCTTTAAGTTAGGAATTTCATCATTCAAGTCTACAATTAACTCAGACATTTCAATGAGATCTTTAATTGAGATATTGCCCCTTCGTTTTCTTTCTAGATAGTTAATAAGCTTGTAGCGTCCACATAACTCTTTGCTATCTGACCAGCCATTATGTCTTAAGATGTTTTTAAGTTCATTGATCTTAGAGTTACCTCTCGCGGCCAATTCTATTAACATTAAATTTAAATAAACCATAGATAGGTGAAATAAAGGAGTATTTAAGGAAAACTGATAAATTCTTTTTTGTTGTGATAGGCTCGGAGTGAATGTCTCGGGATGAAATGTTTTATCTAGCATGCTTGTGAGGCGATCGATAATTTGATCGAGCTGTGGCGTCACAATCAATATCTTTTTGTTATTCTCTATTTGTGTTTTACACCATTCGACAATCTGCATGCATTCATGTTCTTCATTAAGAAAAACACGTGACTCAATATAAGGCACTATTTGTGGCGCTTTAAAAAGCTCTATATCAACTTGAGTTTTACATGCTTTAATAAAAGAATCTTCAATAGGTGTTGTTAATTCAAAATTAAAAAAACAAATAGGGTGCCCAATTGAAATATCACCATTTCTAATATGTTCTTCACATATCTTTAAAAGATTATTAAAAGTGATAACATTTTTATCGCTACAATTTTTTTTAAAAAGTAGGCGCCAAGCGTTAAAAAATGCATGCTCTTCACTACGCTCCTCACTTTTTAGAGTATTTTCACTAATATTAAATTGATCAATGAGACGGTTGGCCTGCATTGCGGTTTCACTTAAGTTTTCAATGTTTGATAAATCAAAAAATGATTTTTTATATTGCTTAATACTACTTTCCCATAACAATTTTTCTTCAATCCCATTAAGTACCCGATATGGCATCTTGATATTTGGGTGTTTTTTAAAGAGGCTATTGATGAAGTCATGAAGTGCACATACCTTTTCTTTTGAATCAAAATGTTGGCTTAATTTATAAGCTTCTTTTGAATTGCGGCAGAGGTAGATAGGCTTTTGTTCAGAATGCATGCTTCTATTGTAAACTTAACCCCGTTAATTATTATTAAAAAATATGACAGAGCGTAAAAATTACATTACCAAGCAAGGATATCAGCGCCTAAAAGATGAGCTCGATTTTTTAGTTAAAGTTGATCGACCTAAGGTTGTAGCTGATGTTTCATGGGCTGCAAGTAATGGCGATCGGAGTGAGAACGGAGATTATATCTACGGGAAGAAGCGCTTACGCCAAATTGATGCAAGAGCTAAATTTTTATTCGGTCGCATTGATGAAGCGGTAGTAATTGATCCTTCGTCACAAGAGCAACAAGAGAAGATTTTTTTTGGCGCATGGGTAACTTTAATTAATGAATCAGATGATTCGGAGCATTATTATCGTATTGTAGGGGAAGATGAAATTGATACAGAAAAAGGCTTTATTAGTTGGGTATCACCCATTGCTAAAGCCCTTTTAGGTAAAAACTTAGATGATGAAGTAAAAGTTGAAACCCCTGGAGGTATAGTGAAATTTAGAATTATTGATGTAGCTTATCATGAGTAATAAAAGTTCTATCGTGTGCCACTTAATATGTAAGGTGATTGATTTTTTTGGGGATATTGGCGTTGCTTGGCGAATTGCAAAGCAGCTTAAAGTTGATTTTAATATTGAGGTGCATCTTCTCGTTGACGATCTTGTAACTGCCAAGAGATTGATACCTTCAATCGATCTTTCCCTGCAAAAACAAACGATTAATGGAATCAATATTTGTCATTGTGATTTTAATGAAGACTCAACATCACTTCCGCCTCCTCCAGATTTTGTGTTTAACCTTTTTAATATAGATTTGCCACATAGCTATAAAACGCTTATTAAGCGGAAAAAGTCTAAATATATTGCGATTGAATATTTATCAGCCGAGCCTTGGGTAGATAACTTTCATTTAAAACCTTCTATCGATCCTGAATCGGGACTTATTAAAACTTTCTTCTATCCTGGCTTTACTAATCAAACGGGGGGTCTTATTCGGGAAAAGGGGTTGTTGATTCGCCGAGAGGCTTTTGATCAACCTAGCCGCAAAAAGTTTATTCAGTCACTAGGTGGAGATCCAGACTTATATTCGATATCACTCTTTTATTATCCAATACAAAAAATTGAAGTTTTTTTGGATACTATAGATCGCCTAAAGAATCCTGCACAATTTTTTATACCTCAATATCTATTTGATCTTTTAAAGCTAAAAAAAAATTATCAATTTATTCATATCATTCCTTATCCATTTTTAAATCATGATGATTTTGATAACCTACTTTGGTCATGTGATCTTAATTTTGTGAGGGGAGAAGATAGCTGGACTAGAGCAATTTGGGCAGGCAAACCTTTTATTTGGCAACCTTATATTCAAGCAAATAATATTCATTTAATTAAACTTAAGGCTTTTATGAAGCGTTATTACGAAGCATGCGATAAGGATTTATCAGATATTTTAATTAAAATGCATGATGACTGGTCGAATAACAAATTTAACGAAGTTTTATGGCGTGACTTTTTCAAGCAAAAAGCTCGTTTAGAAGCTTTTACATTAAAACAAAGCCACAATTATTTTAAAGAAGTTTCATTAGTGGAGAGTTTGGTCGCTTATTGTTATGAAACATAATTTTCGAGTATAATCTCACCCTTTATTTGGTAAGCATTCCCAAGGATCAATATTATGAAAATCGCTCAAGAGCTTCGCGCTGGTAACGTTATTATGGTTGGCACTGACCCTATGGTCATATTAAAAACTGAATATAACAAATCAGGTCGAAATTCAGCTGTTGTGAAGATGAAAATGAAAAATCTTCTCACCGAAGCGCCTAGTGAAAACGTATATAACGCAAGTGATAAATTTGAAGTGATTGTTTTAGATAAAAAAGAAGTTACTTATTCTTATTTCTCAGATCCTGCTTATGTCTTTATGGATAGTGAATATAATCAATATGAAGTTGATGCTGAAAATATGTCAGAAGCCTTGAATTTCTTAGAAGATGGCATGCCATGCGAAGTAAAATTTTACAATGGCAAAGCGATATCTGTAGAGTTGCCAAACTCTGTAACGCGAGAAATTACCTATACTGAGCCAGCTGTTAAAGGCGACACTTCAGGTAAAGTCATGAAACCAGCTAAAATCAATACAGGTTTTGAAGTTATGGTGCCTTTATTCTGTAATACAGGCGATAAAATTGAAATTGATACACGTACTTTAGAATATAAAAACCGCGTTTTATAATTTTAAGCAGTTCCACCTACAACTAAGCCATCAATTTTGATTGTGGGCTGACCTACCCCTACTGGAACACTTTGACCTTCTTTGCCGCAGGTCCCTACCCCTGAGTCTAGAGACATATCATTTCCGATCATACTAACTTTTTTTAATACCTCTGGGCCATTGCCTATTAGTGTTGCGCCTTTGACTGGATAAAGTAATTTTCCATCTTCAATCATCCACGCTTCAGCTGCAGAAAATACAAATTTACCGCTTGTGATATCTACTTGACCACCACCAAAGTTAACTGCATAAATACCTTTTTTGACTGATTTGATAATTTCTTCCGGTGTTTTAGTGCCATTAAGCATGTAAGTATTTGTCATTCTTGGCATAGGAAGATGCGCATAAGATTCTCTTCTCGCATTACCAGTGATAGGCATGTTCATGAGTCTCGCATTTAATGTGTCTTGAAGATATCCTTTTAGAATACCGTTTTCTATAAGCACCGTCCTTTGTGTTTCATTACCCTCATCATCTATATTAAGTGAGCCTCTTCGATCTTTTATCGTACCATCATCAACTACTGTAATATCCTTTGCAGCGACTTGAGTACCAATTTTATTGCTAAATGCTGAACTACCTTTTCGATTGAAATCACCTTCTAGACCATGACCAATAGCTTCATGTAAAAGAATACCTGGCCATCCAGGACCCAAGACAACTGTCATGCTCCCAGCTGGTGCAGGTTTTGCATTCAGGTTCGTAGTAGCCTGATGAACTGCTTCATGCGCATATTGCTTTAATATTTCATCAGAGAAATATTCAAATCCAAAACGACCACCGCCACCTGAAGAGCCTTGCTCTCTTTTTCCATTTGATTCTGCAATAACATTAATCGATAATCTTACGAGAGGCCTAATATCAGCAGCAATTTTTTGCTCATGATTAATGACTAATATGACTTCATATTCTCCCGCAATCGATGCAGTGACTTTAGTAATGCGCTCATCCATTTTTTTAGCAAAATTTTCTATTTTTTCTAGCATTTTAATTTTAGCTTCAGCAGGCACTGCCGAAAGTGGATCTTGAGTGTTATATAAATTAGATATTATTTTTGGATGATCACGTTTATGACTTTGATTTAAATTTTTTGAAGCAATAGCTTTGGCAATATTTGATGAGGACAAGAGGGCTTCAATGGAAATGTCATCAGAATATGCAAAAGCGGATTTGTCTTTGTTAACAGCTCTTACA
>Ga0222713_10004356_pt1 | contig 14240 bp, 16 predicted proteins | sample C33_649DmetaG_FD_165061 | JGI IMG/M metagenome (GOLD analysis project Ga0222713, IMG submission 165061) | Estuarine water microbial communities from San Francisco Bay, California, United States - C33_649D | ecosystem: Environmental > Aquatic > Marine > Unclassified | place: USA: California...
AACGTCATCCCTCCTAATATCATCACCGCCCGCTCGCTGTGCGCGACGCTCACGAACGCCGCGATCAATATCGCACACAACGATGTCTTCGCCCCGACGTCGCTTTCCAGCGCGCGCATCGCGCACGACCTATCGCCGCCATCATTTCCTCGCAACAGCGCGCGCTCTAAGAACGCGATTAACCGCGCGTCGAGGTCGTGCGCCCCGCTCGCAAAGTCGTGCGCGCCGTATTCCCCGAACCGCGCGATGACATTCATGACGACGTCGTCCGAGCGCTTCGGCACGCGCGCGCGCGAGGAGACATCGCGCGAGTGATGTTCGTCGATGACGTTCGTCGTCGTCGCGCAAAGCGCGGGCGTCGGTGAAGTCGATCGCGAAGCCGCGCGACGGCGTCACAGACGCGCGCGCGCGAACGAATGACGTGAGCTCGGGCGAAGGACGACCGAAGGACGACGGATGACGGGTGGAAATCGAGACGAAGGAAAAGAGAGGAAAAGAAACGCGCGAACGAGCGCGTTTGGGCGCATATGCGCGCGCGAAACGTCGGCGAAGATCGCGCAGAGAGGGGAATTTAAAGCCTTCTCGAGCATTCCGCCGAGGCTGACGATAGCGGTAGAACGCATAGTTGACGAGCAAAGGACGATGCTTCGATGCGTGTTGCTCGGGTTTTTAGCCGATGGCGATCATTTGGTGAGTTACAGTGGGGATGGAGAGAGGTACGCGCTGCAGATTTGGAGGTTTCGTGCGATGGCCAAATGCGAATTGCTCGCGTCGACGCCTTTGTTTGATGTGGATGAACGCGCGCCGAGTGAGATGGAGATGAATGATGAGTTCGACGGGGCCGCGATGCGCGTCAACGTGTGCGAGAGCTGGGATCGGTCGACGCTGGTGATACACGGAGAGGAGCGAAGGCTGGAGACGAGCGAGAGCGGACCAGGGAGAGACGAGTATAGGCGAGCCAAAAGGTGCTTCGTGACGGTGTTACCGTCGCCTGCTTCGGTAAAGGTGGGAACGGCGATCGCAGCGACGCATTTGAGTTATTTGAGCGCGGCGCAATCGCCGTTTCATGCGAGTTGGAGCGGGATTGTTCCGCCGGCGAAAATGCGAGAGCGAACGTTCGAGCGCGGCGACCAAGGCGATAAAGGAAATGGTACAAACGCCGACTCTGGGGATCCATACGCGTTCAACGAAGCCAGTCCAGTGCGTCGGAGGAGAAAGACAGTCGACGTCGCTCGGGACTTGAATGATAGCGGACATTTTGGACTGAACACGAGCGACGCGTTGCTATGCGTCGACATCGCGATGGCGACGCTGAATCCTCGAGACGCTCACGACCGATCGCTCATGGAGGCACAAGTCGAAGGCAGAGTGAGTGACCTCATAACGGTTGTTCCAGCTTGTCATTCGCCACTGGTGAAATGGCACGGTGACGAAATGAGCGACGTGAGCGTCGGCGAAGAAGATTTGTTTGTCGATGCAGCTGAACTCGGCGACGCCACTCCATACGTCTTCGTATCTGCGCTGCCGAATAGTGTGCGAGTGTGCGTGCTTACCCCTTGGATTGCGCTCGAAATGGACAAAGTTCTGAACCATTCGCTTCGCGCGGCTTTGGATTTTGGGTTTGTCGTGCGCGATTACGAACTGTTACCTTTGCAGTACCAGGTGAGTGCCAGAGATGGCGAAGAGCCGAGCATGCTCGTCGCCTGTCTCAGCGTACTTGCCCCCAGCTCTTGGGCGTACCAACCCTCGTGCCCGGGTCGCATGTGTATCGTCGTCACGATCATCGATCGTCCGCTCGATCGCACGCTTGGTGACGGGAACATCGTGTACAGTCACGAGCTTCCGGTGAGTGGAGACGGCAAGCAACCCACGCCTGCACTTTTAAGCACTGCCCGAGCGCATGTGATGATGGTGAGAAAATCTATCATCATTCCAACCAGTCGATGGATTCGAAACGCGTCTTCGATGACAAACTCGAATGTTGTTACGTCAGGTGAGAGTGCGCTGAGCATCAAACACCCGACTTTGCCAATTTGTATTGTCGGTTACGGAATCCGCTTAGAGCGATTCCACTCCGATTAATTGTACTCTGAAGTAGCTGAAGAAAGATGTATTTGAAATGAAAGATTGTATGAACCGAGCTATGATTTCCTATTTCTTATCGATGTTCAATCCCTGGAAAGCAGACCACAAATGCACCAACGTGTCCCCCGCGTACGCCAGTACCAACTCCTTCGGGTTGAACGCGATCGAGTTGATGGCCTCTTTGGTTTTGATTTGTCCCATGCACTTCCCCGTCTTCGCGTTTGCTATATCTATGAATAGATCTTCTGAGGCGGCGGCTATGTACTTGTTATCGTGACTATAAGACACTGTTCGAATCGGACAATCCAATCGAACGACAGTTTGATAGCAAACGTGACTCTTCGTTTCCCACAAACTCACGATCGCATCCGCCGCACCGAGGGCAAACATGTCACCGTTTGGCGAAATATCAAGGCAGTAGCATCCGCCGTTGTGCGCGAAATGAGACTCCAACGGCGTTAACGCCGCCGTCGTGGCGTTAAAACTCAACCTCTGGAGTCTCCCTTCCCCGGTGGCCATGAAAAACTCGTTCCCCGAGTGATTCCACATCATTTGATTCACTTCAAATTTGTATTTGTGTTCCCAAACGACCGTCATCGTCTTCGTGTCCACCATAGAGATGACGTCGTTCCGGTTGCCGACGGCAAAGAATCGCCCATCCGGCGACCACGCGACGTTCATCAACTCTCCTTGCGTCGTCACCGTCGCCGCGCATCGCCCACTTCGCACGTCCCAAACCTTGGCCGTTTTATCCGCGCTCACCGTCGCCAGCGTTTGTCCATTCGACGGTTCGAATCGAAGTTGCTCGACTTGCGCAGTGTGTCCCGCGAGCTCCGCGCTCGCGCCTTTCCCGGCGCCTTGTTCGATGTCCCACACGCGCGCGACGGGCTCGGTACCGCCCGTGGCGAGCTTTTTCCCGCACGGCGCCCACGCGAGGGTGTGCACGCGCTTTTTATGCCCCACGAGCTCGCTAGTTGTCTGCGAAAGAAGCGACGAAGAGGTGAGCGAAAGAGTAAAACCACGAGCGTCGACGTCGCGCACCGTGTTCGTGGAATCGAAAGGGAACTTCACCGGCGGGAACTCTCCTGGGTTGGGCATGTACATTCCTTCTAAGGCGTACATGTCCTCATCGCTGTCGTCGGGATCCATCATGACGAGCGCCGCGTCGCGTCGATCGCTCCCGGCTCTGGCGCTACCCTCATCCAGAATCAAACTTTGTATTTACTACAATCAACGTCCTCCTAAACGACCGTCGCGGACGGTCGAGACGCGCTTCAAAAAATTTCATCTACCTCTTTCGCCGCCTTCAAGCACTGCTTCGCGTCCGAGAACGCCATCAGTTTCGTCGTCGTCACCTTGTCGATCTTCCCGCTCGCCTTGAGCAGCGTCGTAAACGTCCTCGAATCGTGGTTCTTTGGGAACGAGTATATCACCACCCCATCGTACTCCCCGGTCTGGGAAACAAAATACGATTTCAAAGTCCCTCCCATGACGCCGAGCAATCGCGCGGTCGCGCGTTCGGCATCCTTTGGTTCTTTCTCGTTCAAGCTCTCGCGCGTCGCGCTCGCGCTCCACGTAAACTGCGTCATGAACACCGGCTCGCTCGGTTCAAACTTCGTCTGCTCATCGCGTCGTCGCACACATTCTCATCGTCAGTGTTTTCATCTCGTCTTCCGTCACTAATCGTTCGTTTTCGTCCTTCTCCCGTCGTCGCGCTCGCGTCCCGCGCTCGCGCGTCCCGCGCACCTTCTTCGTCGGCGCGTACGCGAGTTCTTCCTGTTCGGCCCCCATCCACGTCCCGAACGCGCGATCGATCGCGCTCGACGTCGTCGTCGTCGTTCGGCGCGACGCGCGCGCGAGCGCGCGAGAGAACATCCCACGCTCGAAGTCCCGCGTCGGGACGGGACGACGCGCGCGAACGTCGCGACGAACGCGTGCGCAGGGACTCATTGACGAGTCATGAACCAGAAAGCTACGAACACCCGGCGACACCCGGGCGCGCGTGCGCAGGGACTCATTGACGAGTCGTGAACCAGAAAGCTACGAACACCCGGCGACACCCGGGCGAATGGATGCGCGTGGCGACGCGACGCGCGCTCGGCGCACTTCGCCGCACGCGAGCGCGAACGGCGAGGAGACATGGCGTTTTGCACGTTAAACGCCGCGTTCGCGATCGCGGCGGCGACGTTCGCCGGGGGCGCGTACGTCGCCCATCGCTCGGGGGCGTCGAACGCGAGCGCGCTGGGTCAGCGGCGCGCGCGAGCCAAGGCGAAGGAGGACGAGGCGAAGCGCGCGATCGCGGAGGCGGAAACGAAGAAGGTGCGATTAGGGAGAATGCGAAGGGAGATGCGCGCGCGTTTTGATGCGGATGCGAGAACGGAGGGAATGGACGAGGGCGACGGGGACGCGACGGGGACGCGACGAGGGTTGGAGGATAAAGCGCGCGCGAGGGCGAACGCGGGACTGACGGAGAGGCGCACGCGCGAACAGAACGTTAAGGACGGGAAGAAAGGCAAGAAGTGAACGATGTGGGGAGGAATGTTGATTGATTATACGATTAGATAGCCGACTGAACGAGACGCACGAAGAGGACGAGCGACGACGAGGCGACGACGAGGCGGGCGCGAGCGACGCTTCGTCGACAATACGTGTCGGGAGATGATTTGATTTTAAAGAACGGAAGTTTAGTTACACTTGTTGTGCGTTCTTTCCAACTTCCGCTCCTCTATCGCCTGTTTCCTCGCAAACAAACACACCCACTCTCTACAACAACTTCGTCGGGCGACGTCGAAACGCTGAACCCGCTTCGGAAATTGTTTTCACTCGTGCACTTAATACAACGATCGGAGGTTTTCTCGTAAAACCGCTTACATCGTCAACTCCATGATCGCACTGACGATGTCGTTCGGGTTCGCCTTGAGCGCGGCCACCGCCTTGGCGCGAGACACGTTCGCTTGCGTCATCACGAGCTCGATGTCCTTCGCCTCAACCCCAGTCTCATCAACGTCACCAATCTCTTCGATTTCACCCACCGCCGCCGCAGCGCCCATCGCTGGAACTTCAGACTTAAACGCCCCAGCCTGAAACGCAGCCGCTTGTTGCGCCAGGTCCTCAATTTTCGCCTCACCGAAAATCACATAGGATTCAGAATTCGGCGCGTGGAACACGTCTGGATTGTTGATGACGTACATGACGTTCTTATTCTTCTTCAGCGTCACGCGTTGCACGTCTTCGAGTTGCTTCAACCCTAACTTCAGCATCGTCTTGCGCGCTTTCCTCTCCGCCTTGCTATGCGTCCCTATGAGCGATGAATAAAACACCCATCCCGATCAGTCGCTCGCGCTCGCGCTCGCGCGCGCGCGCGTCCTCCATCAATCACCCAGGCGCGCGTCATCGTTCGATTTCCCTTTCGCCTTACGTACCGTGGTCGCCTTCGTCCTCGGAGACTTCATCCTGTAAATCAAACCAATACATTAATCATCGTCAGTCTCCCCGTTCGCTTTTTTTCCCTTCGCTCGCCGTCGTCCATTCCCCGAACGCGCGCGCATTGAAAAACCCTACGACCGCCTCCTCGATGCGTCGCCGTCGATCGTCACCCCGCGATCGGGCGATACGTCATCGCGCGATCGCGCGAGCGACGCCGACTGACGTTCGGGATGACGCGATAAAAATCGCGTCGACGATCACGACGAACCGCGACGGGCGAACGAACGCAACGCTTACCTCGTGATCGTCGCGTTCGGGGACCATCGCGCGCGTCGCGAACGCGCGCGTCGACAAAGGCGGTCGACCGCGGTCGAGGGTTGGGGATCGCGCGCGTCCTCGGTGTTATTACATTCGTGGCGTGCGTCGAGGACGTGGTGGTATTATTACATTCGTGGCGTCCTCGGTGTTCCATTCGTGGCGTCCTCGGTGTTCCATTCGTGGCGTGCGTCGAGGACGCGCCGCTGATGACCGAGGAGGCGAGCGCGCGACGAGCGCGTCGAGCGGGACATTACCGATGCGCTAAATTCCCGGTTAAGAACGCTTCGAAGACGTCGTGGTGAGAAAACACGCGAGCGTCGTCGACGTCACCGAGGGCGGGTGGGACAGAGGAGATGAGGACGACGACGTCGGCGTCGCGGCGGGTCGTCGGCGACGCGCCGGCGATGAGGAGCAAGTCGCGAATGTGCTCGTCGATGTTCGACGGCGTGCACGGGTGTTTTGGATCGTTCATCACGCAGAACGTTTTGGATTTGAAGCAGTTTCGGTTGGTCCATCCCGCCACGGATCCGTCTGGTGGGGTGAACTGGTGCGCGGCTTCAAATTTTTTGTCGCGCACGACGTGAGGCGCGTACGGCGCGAACGATTTCGCCTTCGCTGATTTCTCGACCCAGGACGTGCTGCATATGGGACGTCGTAATATCGATGCAGCCATGACGTTTTTCGTGCGCTGCAGCGGCGGTTCGGTGATGAAAACGTCGAATTCTTGTAAAGAATCCGTCGTTCGACCGCCGAGCGAGGAAATCTTTCTCATCAATTCGCGTCTTTGGCGTTCGCTAAAGCCGCTGGAAAGTAACACGCGCACGCTGGCGTTTTCCTCTTTCCCCTCGCTCGACGGTTTCTCCCGCCCATCTCCTTTCGCCGTCTTCTTCGACGCTTTCCCTTCGCTCGACGGTTTCTCCCTCCCGTCGCCGCGCGCCGTCGTCTTCGACGTCGCCGGCGCGTCCTTCGCGCTCGCCTTCCCCGTCGTCCCTCCCGTCGTCCTTTTCGCGTTCGCTCGCCTAACCGTCGTTCGTTTCCCTTCCAACTCCACCTTTTCCCTCCTCACACGTCGTTCCCCACGATCGACCTCATCGCCTCCGTCGCGCGCCTCGCTTCGTCGCTTCGTCGCGCGCCTCCGCGATCGCGATCCGCGCTCGCCTTCACCACTCCCACCGTCGTTCGACTCATCTCTCTCACTCGCCCTCACTCGTTCTCCCGCACGCGCACGCGCGCGTTCGTGCGTCGCCAACGCGTCGAGCGCGCTCGCGTTGGCGCCGCTCGCGTTCGCGACGCCGTACGCGCTCCACGCCTCGCGCGAGCCGCTCGCGTCGTCCAACGCGCCCGAAGCGAGCGCGCTGGACGACGAGCTCGACGGTAATTGCTCGAACGTTCGCGCGTGCGCGCGCTCGGGGGACGATCGTTCGCATTCGCGCGAACACGCGAGCGTCATGGGACGATCACGCGTGGGGAAAAGTGCGAGGTGACGGGATGAAACACACGAGCACATGGTGACGGTTGTGGTGACGGTTGATATTCTCGAGGCGTTCGCGAGAGCGAAAGAAACGGCTCGAGAGGCGACGCGACACATCGCGCGAGTGAGTGCGACAAGGGAACGGATTTAAAGGTGATTTTAGCGCATCGCGCGCGATGGCGGTGATCGATTTCGCGCTCTCCGGGACGGGGTATAAGGCGTGCAAGGCGGTGACGCTGGAGGACGCGTGCGAGACGGCGCTCGCGTGCGGGTTCGTGAGGAAAGATGTCGCTAAGGATAAGCCGTTGACGCGACGGGCCGATATGGATGGGTTCTTTAAGATGTTCTCCGTCAATGGGCTTTCGAATTTTAAGCGCGTGTTCGCGGGGAATACGTTGATGAAACCCAAGCCCGGGGGCGAGGTGTTCATCGAGGAGAAGAAACGCGTCGTCGAAGAGGTGGTCACGTGGGAGTGCCCGGACGTGAGCGAGTACGAAAAGCTCGCCAAGGATTGGGATAAAGAGCATCTCCACAAGTGGAGAATGCTCCCCAAGCCCGGGGGCGCGGTGTGCCGACCGGATGATTGGTACTCGTTGTTCGCCGCGAGAGAGCAAGTGCTCAAGGGTGACCAAACGACGCCCAAACCGATGTGGGCCGAACACGGCGGCATCGCCTACGACGAGCGCGAGCGGTGGGAGTTCCGCCAGAAAATGAAAGGTCTATCCCCTGATCAGGCAAAGAAGAAATTCTGCGAGATCTACGGCCGCGCGATGCTCAAAGAACGCGAAGGATTGAACTTTCGTAAGTATTAAGCGTCGTCGACGACTCGACAGTCGCGCGCCGCGACGACTTCACCGTCATCACCCCCGCGCGCTCGAACGCGCGCGTGTGATGCACATCTACATCAATCAGTCGCACCGATTCATTTTATTTTTTCATCGACCATGCACGAAATCGTTCGATCATTCCCGTTCGCGTCGTCTCGTCTCGTCCCGACCAAGCCGCGTCCCGCCCGCTTCACACCGCTCCGCGCCTCAGCGCATGTTCGCTCATTCTCCCGCCTCGGCGCGCGCGAGCGTTCGAGTTCGCGCGACGAATGCGAGCGATCGCTCCATGCGATCGCTCGCGCGCACTCCCGTCGTCGTCGCTCGCGTGACGCCAACCGCGTCGGGCGCCGACGTCGCGCCGCTTTCGCGCCGCGCCGCGTGCTTGGGCTTCATCGCATTCCACGCTTTATTCCCCGAAAGCGCGCGCGCGCGCGCGCCCGACGTCGTCGCCACCGCGCGATCGCCCGTTGCGAACGCACGGAGCGCGGCGAACGCGTACTACTTCGCCAATGGGTGCTTCTGGGGACGGCAGCACACGTTTTACGACGTCGAACGCGCGCTCGGTCGATCGGATGATGAAGTGACGTCCGTCGTCGGCTACGCCGGCGGACGAGGCGGTTCAGGGACCGCCGACGCGGTGTGCTATTACTACGGCCCGAGCGAGACGGTGTACGAACGATTGGGACATTGCGAGGCGGTGTCCGTGACCGCGAAGGATGAAAACGAGCTCCGCGCGTTCGCGGATGCGTACTTCGCGAGCTTTCAGAAAGTTCCTGGGATAGGGATGCAGCGCGTGGATCCACAAGATGCAGGGCCAGGGTATAGAAACGCGATTGGGATACCAGGCGGGATGGCGTCGCCCGCGTTCGCGGTCATCGAAGCGGCGAACGTGCATAAGATGAAACTCGTCGCCGGCCAAGGGAATGGCTTCACCGCGGGGAAGCCCACGGAGACGGATGTCGTGAACTCGGTGTGGATTTACGATTCCAACGCGTTGCCGTTCTACCAAGCCGAGGTGTACCATCAGTTCCACGACGGGTTAGGGTACAAATTTCCGCTCGAGTACACGCAGGGCGTGAAGCGCAACGCCTTGCAGCGCGGATTAATCGCCACGACGGGTTGCCCCGAGATGCGCGAGCGCGCATTCGCGGAATTCATAAGTGCGTCGGCTTAATTTTCTTCCCCTAGGCGCGCGCGCGCGCTCGATGCTGTATTATTAATTTGAACGCCGACGCCTCTCAATCACCACTGCTCGACTCGCGGTGGACGCCGCCTCGTCAACTTCGACGTCAAACGCACTCACCTGGAGCGATCGCATCGCGCGACAACTTTCTTGCGTAACGCATCGCGCTCGCATCGCGCGACATCGACGGCGGTCGTCGTGACAGACGACGCAATTGGCAACGAGTCGCTAGGCAATTGGCAGCGCGTCTCTAGGGATCGGCGTCGCCATGGCTGAAGCGACGGGAACGGATCTCGCCGCGGGTGTGGCGGCGATGCCGCCTCCGCGAGAACGAGAAGACTTTTTACGACCCAAGTACTTGAACATGACGCACGAACCATCGACGCCAACGATGAGCCTGCAAGGATTCAAGACGGCGCTGTTGAAACGACGATTGGCAGAGATCGATATACTGGACAACGCGCGCGTTAGAGGCGCTCGAGTCATATCAAAGACGACGATCGCGAAAGAGGTGAAAGCGATCAAGCATGAATTACGAGGAACGAAGGCGCGGGCGGCGGCGGCGAGATTAGCGGCGAGACATAGAGAAATTGCTGAGGAAACAAGAAACGCCCGCGCAGAGGCGGAGCGAGCAAAGGAACGAGTGCGCGCGTTGCAACAAGAGCTCGAAGATGAGTCGAAGGACATTGAGAAGATTTTACAAGAAGAACGCGAAGAGCGCGCGGCGATGTTGAAGGAAAATCAGGAGAAGCGCGAGCAACGTCGCGCCGTCGTCGAAGCCGAGCTCGAACGCCACGAAGAGAAGCGCCACAAGCTCGTAAAATCGTTGAAGGACGTCATCAACGAGCAGAAAGAGGCACGCAAAATCCTAGAAAATGCGAGCGAGCTGGGTGGAGGCACGCCGCAGAAGTCGCCTTTGGCCGCACCGAGCCCGACGACTGCCATCGCTCCCAAATCCGCCTTTCCATCCGGCGGTTGGGGACGCCCCGCCATACCGCGTCAACCCACGTTATAACGCCCACGAACGCCGATTAGTTCCTCACTCTTCCTCTTCCTCTTCATTCTCTGTCGCCTTTTTTCGCATCTTCTTTCGCATTTCATCCATCCACCTGTCGCGCTCGCGCGTCTCCGTCCCGCGCCGCGTTTATGACGTCACTTTTTTCTTCGCCATGTCGCGCATCAGTCGCACTTGCGCTACGTCCCACTTCATCCGTGACCGCATCACTCTAAAGCACACGACGTCACGCACGACTATTCGCGCGCGTGCGACCGCGCCAGCGCTCGAAAGTGCGTCACCGTCGTCGAATGCTTCGGGACAAGAGGCGCGCTCGCGCACCGTCGTCGTCGTCGGCGCGGGCTGGGGTGGCTTGGGCGCGGCGAAAGCGCTGTGCGAGGCTGGGGTGGACGTGACGCTCATAGACACGATGCGCGACCCGAGCGCGCGAGCGATGGACGCGACGCCGAGCGGGAAGCCGTTCGAAAACGGCACGCGTGGATTTTGGAAGGATTATCCAAACGTCAACGCGTTGGTTCGCGAGCTCGATTTGGACGAAAGCGACGTGTTCACCGCGTACACGTCGTCGTCGTTTTTCTCGCCGGATGGATTAGAAGCCACGGCACCAGTTTTTGGGGATTCCTTTGCCCTGCCGTCGCCATTCGGACAAGTGTTTGCGACGTTTGATAATTTTAAGCGTTTGCCTCTGACGGACCGCGCGTCGATGGTCGGATTGTTGTACGCGATGTTGGATTTGAATCGCGATGAGGCGACATTTGAGGCGTATGATAGAATGTCGGCGCATGAGTTGTTCATCAGGTTCGGGCTAAGCAAGAGACTGGTGGATGATTTTATTCGCCCGACGCTTTTGGTCGGGTTGTTCAAACCGCCGGAAGAATTGAGCGGCGCAGTCGTCATGGAGCTTTTGTATTACTACGCGTTGGCGCATCAAGATTCGTTCGATGTGAGGTGGATTAAATCGAAGAGCATCGCGCAGCTCATCATCGCGCCACTGTGCGATAAGCTCGAGAGAACGCACGGGATGAAGGTGATGGGTGGGACATTTGTGAGCGGCGTCGATGTCGATGAAAAAAATCGACGCGCAACTGCTGTTCGGTATCGCACGATGGATGGTGAAGATGGCGAGATCAATGACGTTGACGCGGTGGTTTTCGCCCTCGGTGCAAAGGGAATGAAAAGTGTCGTCATGAACTCGCCCACGCTCGCTCGAGTTGCACCGGAATTCTCTGCCGCAGCGTCGCTGGGCTCTGTGGATGTCGTTGCCACGCGCATTTGGCTCGATACTTATGTCGACGTGGAGAATCCGGCGAACGTTTTCTCTCGATTTCCGGGCCTACGCGGTGCGGGCGGAACATTCTTTATGTTAGACCAACTCCAGAAAGACACGGAAGTGGAGTTATGGGGCGGCGAAGAGCCGCGCGGCTCGGTCATTGCTGCTGATTTTTACAACGGCTCCGCCATCGCGACGATGAGCGATGAGGACATCATCAAGTTACTCACCGACGAACTTCTCCCTGCTGCAGTGCCCGCATTCAAAGGCGTCAAGGTGGTTGATTCCTGCGTTCGACGCTACCCGGGCGCGGTCAGTCTCTTTTCGCCAGGTTCATACAAGAAGCGTCCACCTTTGGAAACATCCATCTCAAACATCGTGTGCGCGGGCGACTGGGTTCGCATGGGCGAGCGAGAGCACGGCGCTAAAGGCTTGTGCCAAGAACGCGCTTTCGTGAGTGGCCTCGAGGCTGGAAACTCGTTACTACGCCGAGGTATTGTCTCGGGAACAGGCGGCGTTTCTGGCGGCGCTGGTCATCCAGTGATCCCGATTCGTCCCGACGAGGCCCAAGTCGTCGTCGGGAGAGCGCTCAACAAGCAGTTGATGGATGCTCTATCTCCTTTCGGCTTAGCCTCGCCTTGGATCCGGTAGAACCGCGCGCACCACGAGCACTATGTTATCGATTATCGATTTACAGCTACCATTTAGCACTTTGTAAAATCATCCGCGGCGGCTCATACTCGCTTCACATCGCGAAAAAGGCATGCTTGCGCGTTGTCATCTCTCTCCGCCCACGCGCGCGACGTTGGCATCGCACAAACCGCGTTCATTGTCGTTCGAGCGAGCGCCGATCGTCCGAGCATCCAAGGATGACGATGGCGCGTCGTCGTCGTTCTCGCTCGTCCCGCGCGATGCCGAGGATGGCTTATCTCGCTACCGCGCCGTTCTCGCGCCGCTCTTTTTCGCCGGCGGAGCGTTACACGCCCCCGACGTCTTTGGCGCTGGTCCAATTTCTCACGTGTGCGACGTCAATGCGTTCGCCGACCTCTCGGCGCCGCTACAAGCGTTGACGTTGCTGTGGGCGTGCGGCGGCCCCGTCGCCGCAGTCGGGCTGCTTCGCGCGTCGTTCATCGGTGACGTCGCGGTCACCGCGATCGCGAGCGCGGAAATCATCATAGGCGTAGATTTTCCAAGCGCGATCGCACCAGCGGAGATTCCTGCGCCGATACTGTGCGCGCAGGTAATCAATTTGTCGTCGTTGATCGCGTTGCGTTCGTGGGAGACGTATGAAAAGAAAAAAGCAATTGAGTGATCGTTTCGTCGTCGGCGATGACGGTTATTTATAGATATTAGCGCTTGGAAATGACGAGAGGATTGTAGGTTTTAGACTGGATGATTGTGGAGGTTTCGACCATCAACTCATGCGTATGGTGTGTATTATAAAACGCAACCGTAGACCGCGCTCGACGTCGAAGTAAAAAAGCGGCTGCGAGATATTTTTGACCGCGAGTAAACATGGTTTATGTTCCGACATGTGAGTTTTTTGCGTCGGCGGGAACTTAAGCCAACGTCATGTCCATGCCGAGGAAAGCCGTTTAGGGCAATTGGCCAGATTTAACCACCTTCACGGGCTTGGACGTCGCGCCAGATTGCGAGCCAACCTTTTCGACTTTTTGCACGACGTCCATGCCTTTGCTCACCGCGCCAAAGACGACGTGCTTGCCGTCCAACCACCCGGTGGTGGACGTGCACAAGAAGAACTGCGAGCCGTTCGTATTCGGCCCAGCGTTCGCCATGGACAAAATACCCGGTCCAGTGTGCTTCAGCACAAAGTTTTCGTCTTCAAACTTGTTGCCGTAGATGGATTTTCCCCCCGTACCGTTGCCGGCCGTAAAGTCCCCTCCTTGGCACATGAACCCAGGAATGACGCGGTGAAAAGATGAACCTTGGAATCCAAAGCCCTTCTCCCCCGTGCACAACGCGCGAAAGTTTTCTACGCTCGAGCGCACGCATCACAAATCGTCAGTCTGAACGAACGACGCTCTCGCGTCGCGTCGCGTCGCGTCGCCGTCGCCGTCGCCGTCGCCGTCGATCGCGCGCACCCGCGGTCTTCGGGCACACATCCGCGCGTAACTACGCTCGACGCACGCATTCACGTCAGTCGCCCTCATTTCACGTATTCTCCCTCGTTCGTGTCGATCATCATCTCGAACCCCCCCCGTCGTCGTCTTCCGTCGCTCGACGCGATCGCTCTGAAATCGCATCCAATCTTTCCCCTTCCGATCGCCACACTCGTCATCATCATCATCATTCATCATCGTCCTCGTTCTCGTTCGTCATCACGCGCGCATCGCCGTCGCGTCGATCGCACGCACGGTCATTTCGATCCTCCCCGCTGGGACGCCACCGATTTCGATATCAAAGTACACCACTGGGTTCGGCATCGCGCGTCGCGTCGCACAGTCGCGCATTCGACGTTCGACGTTCGACGACGTTCGATCGACGACGACGACGACGACGGGGGGGTTGTTGATGGGTTTTGACTCGTCGTCAAACCGTCCACCGAGCCCCCGTGGACGCGCGATGAGGACGCGCGCGCGAGGTGGGAGGGCCATGGAGGTCGGTCGGTCACAATGTCGGTCATT
>Ga0222713_10004359_pt1 | contig 14237 bp, 12 predicted proteins | sample C33_649DmetaG_FD_165061 | JGI IMG/M metagenome (GOLD analysis project Ga0222713, IMG submission 165061) | Estuarine water microbial communities from San Francisco Bay, California, United States - C33_649D | ecosystem: Environmental > Aquatic > Marine > Unclassified | place: USA: California...
TCGCCGCGCGCTTCCCGATCGCGCTGATCTCGTCGCCGGCGCATCAGTTCATGAACTCGACCTTCGTGAACGTGGGGTCGCTCCAGCGGGCGGCGCGCGAGCCCGAGGTCTCGCTCCATCCGCGCGACGCCGAGCGGCGCGGGATCACGGAGGGGATGCGGGTGACCGTCGAGAACGATCGCGGGCACTTCGAGGCCACCGCGCGACTCCGTGAGGGGATCCGCGAGGGGGTGGCGTGGGCGCCGGGGATCTGGTGGGCCAAGAGCTCCCCCGATGGCCGGAATGTGAACGCGACGACGAGCCAGCGCCTCACCGACATGGGGGCGGGGCCGGTCTTCTATGACAATCTCGTGGAGATCCGCGTCGCGGGGTGAACCCCCACGGGGGCTCGCGCGTTGAGGAGGGGTTCCCTCACCCGAGCTCTCCTGTGACCCAGTCTCTGCCGACGACCCTCGGCGCCCTCAAGTCCTCTCCCTTCGGCGCCCCCGCCCTGCGCGGTCGCTCGGTGAAGGAGGAGATCCGCACCAACCTCCTCGCCAAGCTCGCGACCCGCGCCCCGCTCTTCCCCGGCGTGCTCGGCTACGAGGACTCGGTGATGCCGCAGATCGTGAACGCGCTCCTCTCGCGGCACCACTTCATCCTGCTCGGGCTCCGCGGACAGGCGAAGTCGCGCCTCCTGCGCGCGATGACGACGTTGCTCGATCCGGCGCTCCCAGTGATCGCGGGGAGCGAGACGAACGACGATCCCTTCGCCCCGATCTCCAAGTTCGGGCGGGACCTGATCCGCACCGCGGGGGACGATACCCCGATCGACTGGCTCTCCCCCGATCAGCGCTACGTCGAGAAGCTCGCGACCCCTGACGTGACCGTCGCCGATCTGATCGGCGACCTCGATCCGATCAAGGCGGCGCGTGGCGGGCACCTCTTCTCCGACGAGCTCTCCATCCACTACGGGATGCTCCCGCGCGCGCATCGCGGACTCTTCGCGCTGAACGAGCTCCCCGATCTCGCGGGGAAGGTGCAGGTCGGATTGTTCAACGTGATGCAGGAAGGGGATGTGCAGATCAAGGGCTATCCGGTGCGACTCGCCCTCGATGTGGTCCTCGCCTTCACCGCGAACCCCGAGGATTACACCGCGCGCGGGAAGATCATCACCCCGCTCAAGGACCGGATCGGGAGCGAGATCATCACGCACTACCCGACGTCAGTGGAGCTCGCGCAGCGGATCACCGCCCAGGAGGCGTGGACCGATCGTGGTGGCCTCCCGCTCCGGCTCTCGCCAATCGTCGCCGAGGTGGCGGAGCGCGTGGCGTTCGAGGCACGCGCCGAGAAGCGGATCGACCAGCGTTCGGGCGTCTCGCAGCGCCTCTCGATCACCCTGCTGGAGAACGTGATCTCGAACGCCGAGCGTCGCGCGATGCAGTTAGGCGAGACGGAGATCGTCCCGCGGCTCGCCGATGTGTATGCCGCGTTGCCGGCGATCACCGGGAAGATCGAGCTCGAGTACGAGGGGGAGCTGATCGGTGGGGCGACGATCGCCCGCGAGCTCATCCGTCGCGCCGCCGACGCCACGCTCAAGGAGCGTGAGGTTGCGATCGACTTCGACGCGATCATCCTCTGGTTCGAGCAGGGGCAGGCGCTGCAGGTGAGCGACGATGCCGGCACCGCCTCGGCGCAGATCGGCTTCTCGGTGGTGCCGGGGTTGGTGGAGCAGCTCACCCAAGCGGGGCTCGCGACCGAGGACCCCGCGGATCTGCTGGTCGCCTGCGAGCTCGTGCTCGAAGCTCTGGTGGCGCGGCGGAAGCTCTCGCGCTCCGAGGGGGGACGCTACGGACGCGCGGCGCGGCGGTCGCAGCGGCCGGTGGAGACGGAGCAGGACGAGAGCTAGCGAGCCGCCGACGCGCTGACCCTAGCCGACCGGGGACTCCCCCGCACGGAAGCGGTCGACCGCCGCATCCACCACCGCTTCGACGCTCCCGCGCTTGCGCCGCACCTGACGGAGCCATGAGGCATCGCTCCCCTCGCTCGCGATCCGCTCGATGAGCGCCAGTGCGGGGACGGAGCCGAGCGACTGCGCGTAGGGCGCGATGCGCGCGAGCGTCGCACGTATGTCATCCCGTAGCGGGACCGACTCCAGTGAATCGGGCCGAACCATCGTCCCATCGAGTCCGAATCGGCAGGCCTGGAATCGGTTGTAGCCGTATACGAGATAATCATCCTCGGATGGCATCGGTCCCCGACGCTCCCGCAGCTCGGCGGCGAGCGCCTGCAGGTAGGCCGCGATCGCGGCCGCGCGCTCCACCGTCAGTGGGGTGTCGCACACCCGAAGCTCGATGGTGCCATACTCGGGCTTCGGGCGGATATCCCAATAGAAGTCCTTCATGCTCTTCACGACCCCGGTGCGCTCCATCTTGCCGAAGTAGGTCCCGAAGGCCTCCCAGGTGAGGACGAGTGGGGCGCGCCCGCTCAGAGGAAAGGCCGAGACCGAGTTCAATCGCGCCGAATTGAAGCGCGTGTCACGCCCCTCGACGAACGGCGAGGAGGCGGCCAAGGCGATGAAGTGCGGCACATAGCGACCGAGCGCATGCAGGAGATAGAGTGCCTCATCTCCATCGGCACAGCCGATGTGGATATGTTGCCCGAAGACGGTGAACTGCTGCGTGAGGTAGCCGTAGAGTGCGGAGACCTCACGGAACCTCGGCTTGGGGAAGATCCGACGCTCGGCCCAATCCTGGAATGGATGGGTCCCGCCACCGGCGATCCCGACGTTGAGACGGTCCCCCGCGCGGACGACCGCGTCGCGCATCGCCACGAGCTGCGCGTGCAAGGTGTCGTACGTGGCGTGAACGCCCGTCGCCATCTCGAACATGCTTTGCGTGATCTCGGGGGAGGCGGTCCCGGGAAATGTCGTCCGCTGCAGGAGATGTAGGAGATCGGGACTCGCCGGCGCGAGGTCGAGGTCGGTGCGACCGACGAGCTGCACCTCGAGCTCCACGCCAATGGTCAGCGGCCGTGAGGTGGTGAAGTCGGGAAGGGACATCAGTCGCGCGCCTCCGGGTCCGGGAGCTCACGCGCGGCCCGCAGCGCGCCGACGACGAGGATCGGCCCGACGATCTCAAGGACGAGGATGCCACCGAGGAGCGGGGCGAGGGCCGGGAGAAGATCGACGCTGGCCGGCTCCAACAGCACCAGCGCGAGCGCCGACATCGGGGAGAGGGTCACGCCCGTCCAGATCCCCTTCTGCCAGGTGATCCCGCTCGGCAGCGCAAAGGCCGTGGTCGACAGCATCGTCGCGGCGAGACGTACGAGGACCACCACGACTCCCGTGCCGAGCGTCGCAGGGACGAGCGACCAATCGAGGGCGGCGGCGAGATAGACGAAGAGCAGGACCGAGAGGAGCTCACCCAAGGTCCCGAAGCCGCGCTGCCGCGCACTGAGCACCGTGCGACGCGCGCGTGCGACCAACCCGAAGGTGAGGGCGGCGAGTGCGGGACTCGCGACCAACGCCTCGGCGAGCCCGACGACGACCGCGACCGCGAGCGCAAAAGCCATCGTCCCTTCGTCCCGATCACGGGTCACCGCGCGCAGCAGCGGTGGGAAGAGGATGCCGAAGAGCCCACCGAGTGCGATGGCGAGGGCGAGCCCGCCGAGCACAGAATCGGCCGTCGACATCCCCGAGGCGTGCGCGTCGGTCATCTGCCCCGCGCGGACGCCCATGAAGGCGACGATCCCGATGACGCAATCGAGAACGGAGAGATGGATCGCCCGTTCGGTCACCTGTCCCGCCGCCCGCTGCTCATTGATCACGCGCAGCGTCGCCGCCGGTGAAGTCGCGATCGCGAGGGTCGAGAGGAGGAGGGCCTCGTCGGCCGGGAGTCCGATCACCCCGAGGATCCACCGGACCGCGCCGAAGGTCAGCCCCGCCTCCAGGAGACTGGTCGAAAGAAGCCAGGGGTTCGCGACGAGCCAGGAGAGATTGGTGCGATACCCCGCCTCAAAGAGGATGAGACCAAAGGCGATCGTCGCCGCGATGTCGAGGCCATCTGGTGAGATGGCGGGGAGCACCCCGGTGACCGAGGGAGCGAACAGCACCCCGACCACCGCATAGGTCGCGATGCGCGGCACACGCACCCACCGTGCCGCGAGCTCACCCAAGCCCCACGCCACGAGGATCGCGAGGGGCCAGGCGAGCTGGGTCTGTACCTCGATCCACGGCGACATATCCAGAACATAACCCGCGGCACCGGCGCGGGGTCCCTCGCCAGATCAGTCGTGCGCGAGGCGCGGCTGTCGACGGAAGGCCCAGATGGCGAACAAAAACATCAACACCGCGCCCCCACCGATCGCCCACTCCACGCCCGCGGCGCGCGCCACCCACCCGCTCGTCGCGCTCCCGATCGGCGACCCCCCGACGTAGACCATCACGTAGATGGAGAGCACGCGCCCGCGGAGCGTATCTGGGACGAGTTCCTGCAGGCGCGCGTTCACGAGCGCGTTGTTGAGGATCATCGCAAGCCCCACGCCGAAGAGGAGGACCGCCGCGAGGATCACCTGATGCGAGAGGGCGAAGGCGAGGAGGAGGATCGGGAGCGCGAACGAGGCCCGACGGAAGAGTCGCCCCTTCGATGCCCCGCCCCCGGTCGCGGCGATCACGAGCGCCCCCACCACCGCGCCGAGTCCGAAGGTCGCCATCAGCGAGCCGTAGCCATCGGCGCCGAGCCCGAGCTGGTCACGCGCCACCACGGGAAGGAGGGAGAGCACGGGGACGCCGAGGATCGAGAATCCCATCGCGATGGCGAGGAGCATCCCGAGCGGGGGGGTCGTGCGGATATGCGCGTACGCCTCGCGGAGCCCATGCCAGACGTTGCGTGAGGGACGGGTCGCTCGGTTCCGGGGGATCGGCGTCATCAGCGAGAGCGCGATCAAGACGGCGAGATAGCTCAGCGCGTTCAAGCCGAAGGTCCACGACACCCCGAGCGTGGCGACGACGAGGGCCGCGATGCTGGGGCCAGCGACGCGCGCGAGGTTGAACCCCGTCGAATTGAGCCCGATCGCCTGTGGGAGATCCTCCTTCCCCACCAGCTCGACGATCAGCGATTGACGCGCGGGGATCTCGAAGGCCGCCATCACCCCGCCGAAGAGGGAGAGGGCGAGGAGCCACCCGATGGTCAGGTGCCCCGTGATGGAGAAGAGCCAGAGGAGCGCGGCCTCAGCGAGCAACAGCGCCTGCGCGATCCGCACGATGCGGAGCCGCTCATGCCGATCGGCGACGTGCCCGCCGGGGATCGAGAGGAGGAGGATCGGGAAGGTCCCCGCCGCCGCGACGAGCCCCACGAGGAAGGGATCGTTCGAGAGCTCGAGCGCGGTCCACCCCACGGCGACCTGCTGCATCCACGAGCCGACGAGGGAGATCGTCTGCCCCACCCAGAAGAGCCGGAAGTCCCGGTACTGGACCAGGAGCCGGAAGGGGTTCTGCGCGGTACGGAAGAGGGAACGCGACATCGGTCAGGTGAAAGGTCGCGGATGGGATGCCCCGATGACAGCCCGATGCCCGCCCACTTGATTACCGCAGGTGGCGATCCTCCTCCCTGCCCTCCTCCTCATCGCCGGTCTCGGTCTGCTCGGGCTCGGCGCTGACCTGCTCGTGCGCGGGGCGGTCACCGTCGCCCGCGTCGCGCGGATCTCCGCCACGGTCATCGGGCTGACGATCGTCGCCACCGGGACCTCCCTCCCCGAGCTCACCGTGGGGGTCTCCGCCGCTCTGCGAGGCGCCGCCGACCTCGTGGTGGGGACCGTGGTGGGGTCGAACATCTTCAACATCGGCCTCGTCATCGGCCTCACGGCGCTCCTCCGCCCGATGACGGTCCATCCGACGGCGGTGCGCTACGAGTGGCCCTTCATGTTCGTCGTGAGCGTCCTGTTCGCCGTCCTGGCCCGTGATGGGCGCCTTGATCGTCTGGACGGTATAGCGCTCCTGCTCGTCCTCGCCCTCTTCCTCTGGTTCGTCGTGCACATCGGTCGGATCGGCGTCGGCCGTGCCGAACAAGCGGATCTGGCGGCACAGGTGGACGCCCGTGAGCTCTCGGATGGTCCGACCCTGCTCTGGAAGGCGGTCGGATGGATCGTCGCGGGGATCGCCCTCCTCGCCATCGGTGGCGAGGCCCTCGTGCGCGGCGCTAGCGACCTCGCCCGCGCCCTCGGCATCTCGGAGCGCCTTATCGGTCTCACGATCGTCGCGATCGGCACCGGCTCCCCCGAGATCGCGACCTCGATCATCGCCATCCGGCGGGGCGAAGGCGCGATCGCCCTCGGGAACGTCATCGGCTCCAATCTCCTGAACATCGCGGGGATCCTCGGCCTCGCCGCCCTGATCGCCCCGACGGCGGTGCACCCCGCGATCCTCGGCGGCGACCTCCGCTGGATGCTTGCCCTCTCGGCGCTCCTGCTCCCCATCATGTGGTGGCGCGCGACGGTGAGTCGCCTCGAGGGCGGTCTCCTCTTGGGCCTCTACGGAACCTACTTGGCCCTCCTGGTGTTCGGCGCATAGCCCCCCATGCGCTTCCATACCTATTCGAAGTTCCGCCCCGAGTCGGCCGATGCGGTCGATCTCCAGTCCCTCCTCGACAAGTTGGCGGGCTTCCTCCTCCAGTCGGGGTTCGCGGGTGGGGGGAACCCCGACCCGTGGGGGCTCTCCGACGCGGACCACTCCGGGGACCGCTCCCTCGATGCGCTGCGGCAGGCGATCCTCGAGGCGCTGATCTCGAGTGGGCAGTTCACCCCCGAGATGCTCGAGGCGCTCCGCGGCGACGGCGACGAGATCTCCGAGGCGAAGCTCTCCACCCTGTTGGATGAGATCGTGCAGCGCCTGATCGCCGAGGGGTTCCTCACCGCCAAGCCGACGGGCGAGGGGAAGGCCGACCCGCGCTCGGTGCTTGGGCCCGGCGGGCTCGCGCAGGCCGCCGCGCAGCAGGTGCAGTTCGATCTCACCAGCAAGGGGATCGACTTCCTGGGCTACAAGGCGTTGCGTGGCATCCTCGGCGGGATGGGACGCAGCAGCGTCGGCTCGCACGAGACCCCGCATCTCGCCACCGGGGTCGAGTCCGATGCCGGGAGCCGGCCCTACGAGTTCGGCGACGTCCTCAACCTCGACGTCAACGAGACCCTCAAGACCGCGATGCTGCGCACCGGGTCACTCGAGGTCCCGATGGACCTCGACTACCGCGACCTCATGGTCCGGCAGACCGACTTCCGCTCGAGCTGTGCGACGGTGCTCATGCTCGACTGTTCGCACTCGATGATCCTCTACGGCGAGGATCGCTTCACGCCAGCGAAGAAGGTCGCGCTCGCCCTCACGCATCTCATCCGCACGCAGTTCCCCGGCGACACGATCTCTGTGGTGCTCTTCCATGACTCCGCCGAGGAGATCCCGTTGGGCGCGCTCGCCTCGGCGCAGGTGGGGCCGTATCACACGAACACGGCCGAGGGGCTCAAGATGGCGCGGCGGATCCTCAACGCGCAGCGGAAGGAGATGCGGCAGATCATCATGATCACCGATGGGAAGCCCTCCGCGCTCACCCTCCCTGACGGGCAGATCTACAAGAACCCGATGGGGTTCGACCCGTTCGTGTTGCAGGAGACCCTGACCGAGGTCGCCGCCTGTCGCAAGGCGGGGATCCCGGTGCACACCTTCATGCTCGCGCGCGACCGTGCGCTGGTGGAGTTCGTGAAGATGGTCTGCGGGATCACGAAGGGGCGAGCCTACTTCACCAACACGATGACGTTGGGGCAGTTCATCTTGATGGATTTCCTCAAGCGGAAGACGACGACGGTCACCTGACTTCTATGATCAGTCCCTTCTCCGTGATCGCGCTGGGCTTCCTACTCGGCCTCCAACACGCCACCGATGCCGATCATATCGCGGCGGTGACGACGTCGGTCAGCCAGGAGCGCACCGTGCGTCGGGCCGCGCGACTCGGCGCCCTCTGGGGCATCGGCCACTCAATCACCATCCTGCTCGTCGGCGGCGTGATCATCACGTTCCGACTCGTGATACCACCGCGCGTCGGGCTGGGACTCGAGTTCGGGGTCGCGCTGATGTTGATTGGGCTCGGCATCGCGAACCTCCGACCGCGTCCGGCTACCGACACCGCAAAGTCTGGGTTCAGCACGCGGCGCCCAGTCCTGATCGGGATCGTCCATGGCCTCGCGGGCTCTGCAGCGGTGGCGATCCTTGCACTGAGCGCCATCCGCGAGACCTGGCAGGCCGTGGCCTACTTGGCGGTTTTCGGCCTCGGCACGATCGCCGGCATGATGCTCGTCACCGCGCTGATTGCTGCCCCAGCACTATATGCCGCGGCCTCGGTGCGTCGGGCGCAGGGTGGGATCCGCCTCGCGGCCGGGGCGCTGTCGATCGTCGTCGGCCTGCTCCTCGCCCGTGAACTGATCGTCGATGGAGGCCTCTTCTCCGCCGCCCCGACCTGGGATCCGCACTGAGCGTGCCGCGCGGTACCCGTCGTGCCAAGCGCGTGACTCCTCGCACGCCACGCCTCGATCACGACGCACTCAAAATCTTCGGCACCAGGCTCCGAGCGTGGTATCGTCGCCACGCGCGCGATCTGCCTTGGCGCAGGACCCGTGATCCGTATCGCATCCTCGTCTCGGAGCTCATGCTCCAACAGACGCAGGTCTCGCGCGTCATCGATTTCTATCACCGCTTCCTCGATCGCTTCCCTTCGGTCGAGGCACTCGCGAAGGCGCGAGAATCACAGGTCGTCGCGCAGTGGGAGGGGTTGGGCTACTACGCCCGCGCGCGGAACCTGCACAAGGTCTCGCGCGCCGTGGTGCGCGAGGGATTTCCGTCCGAGGCCGACCAGCTCCGACAGCTCCCTGGGATCGGCCCCTACACCGCGGGTGCCGTGGCGACCTTCGCCTTCGAGCGGCGCGAGCCGTTGGTCGATACGAACGTCGCGCGCGTCCTCACCCGCGTCTTCGCGCCGAAGCTGCACCCCAAGCGCGCCCGTGATCAGAAGGCGATATGGGCCATCGCTGAGGCCACGCTACCGAGAACCGGGAAGGCGGCCTGGACCCACAACCAGGCGCTGATGGAGCTGGGCGCGCTCGTCTGCACGGCACGGGTGAAACACTGCGCTGCCTGTCCCGTGCAGACCCTCTGTCGGAGCGCTACTTCGTGATCTTATGGCTGAGGTCGACCTTCGCCTGATACCCCCGCTCGGCCTGCCCCGTATAGATCTGCCGCGGCCGCGCGATCTTCTGCTCCTTGTCGAGCAGGAGCTCCTCCCACTGGGCCATCCAGCCGGCCGTCCGCGCGATGGCGAAGAGCACGGTGAAGTAGTCCGTCGGGAAGTGCATCGCCCGATAGATCAGCCCAGTGTAGAAGTCGACGTTCGGATAGAGCTTCCGCGAGATGAAGTACTCGTCGCTCAGCGCGATCCGCTCGAGCTCGAGGGCGATCTCCATATCCTTCGTGAGACCGGCCACGCGGAGCACGTCGTCGCAGAGTGACTTCACGATCTTGGCGCGCGGGTCGTAGCTCTTGTAGACGCGGTGCCCGAAGCCCATCAGGCGCGCCGCCCCCTTCCCGCTCTTCACCGACTCGATGAAGGCCGGGATGTTCTTCACATCGCCGATCTCCTCGAGCATGCGGAGCACCGCCTCGTTCGCCCCGCCATGGAGTGGGCCGTAGAGCGCCGAGACGCCGGCCGCGATCGCCGAGTAGGGATCGACGTGCGATGAACCCACCGCGCGGACCGCGTTGGTCGAGCAGTTCTGCTCGTGGTCCGCGTGGAGGATGAAGAGGATGTCGATCGCCCGCGCATATACCGGGTTCGCCTCGTACTTCGGCTCCGACATCCGCGCGATCATCGAGAGGAAGTTCTCGGAGTACGAGAGCGAGTTGTCGGGATAGACGTACGGGAGCCCCTTCACATGGCGGTACGCGAAGGCGGCGAGGGTCGGCATCTTGGCCAGGAGCCGGATGAACGCGATGTCGCGCTCCTTCGGATCGTGGATGTTCTTGGACTCCGGATAGAACGAGGAGAGCGCCGCGACGCCGGCGGTGAGCATCGCCATCGGATGCGCGTCGTAGCGGAACCCCTCCATGAAGCGCCGGATGTTCTCGTGCACGTACGTGTGGTACGTGATGTGGTGCTGGAAATCGTCGTATTCCTTCTGCGTCGGCAACTCACCATGCCGCAGGAGCCAGGCGGTCTCGAGGAAGTTCGACTTCTCCGCGAGCTGGTCGATCGGATACCCGCGATACCGAAGGATCCCCTTGTCGCCGTCGATGAAGGTGATCGCCGAGCGGCACGACGCGGTGTTCATGAAGGCGGGATCGTAGCCCATGATCCCGAAGTCGTCGGGATTGACCTTGATCTGCTTGAGGTCGGCGGTGCGGATCGTCTCGTCGGTGATCGGGGCGTAGTAGATCTTGCCCGTGCGAGAGTCCTTGATCTCGAGATGGTCGCCGGTGGGGGGAGTCGTCGTGCCGGACATCGTGGAGGGTCCCGACTGCGGAGGGTGAGAAAGGGCCAGGCAGGGCGCGCGGCCCATGACGAACGCATCGGCGTCCGTCCATCGAGGGAAAGATAGTGACTGGTACCCCGGCACGGATGTCGGGTTCGACTATCCTTCGGGGACCTTGATGGACCAGACCACCCTCCTCCCCCTCACCGCGCTCGCCGCGGCCGTCGGCGCCGCCATGAATGCCATGGCCGGTGGGGGGACCCTCGTCACCTTCCCCGCCCTCATCGCCCTCGGGATCCCCCCGATCACCGCGAACGCGACCTCGACCGTCGCCCTCTGGCCGGGGACGATGTCCTCGATGTGGGGGTACCGCGCCGAGCTCCGGGGGGCCCGTCGCTGGGCCAAGGCCTGGGCGGTCCCCAGCATCCTCGGCGGGATCATCGGGGCCCTCCTCCTCCTCTGGACCCCCGAACGACGCTTCGCCGCCCTCGTCCCCTACCTGATCCTCGGGGCGACCGTCCTCTTCATGATCCAGGGCCCCCTCCTCCGGTCGTGGATCGCCACCCGGACGATCGCCCGCCCCGATGGGACGCTGGACCTCCCCCCGCGGCGCTTCCTCCTCTTCCAGTTCGGGGTCGGGATCTATGGCGGGTACTTCGGCGCCGGCGCAGGGATCCTGATGCTCGCCGCGCTCGGTCTGATGGGGCTCACGAACATCCACCAGATGAACGGCCTCAAGAACTGGGGGGGCGGCCTCATGAACCTGGTGGCCGTCGTGATCTTCACCGCGAGTGGGATCGTGAACTGGCCGGTGGCACTCACGATGGCGATCGGGGCGACCGTCGGGGGGATCGGCGGTTCACTGCTCGCGCAGCGCGTCGGCCAGACCTGGGTCCGGCGCGTGGTGGTGCTGATCGGCTTCGGGAGTGGGCTCGCGATGCTCCTCGATCTGCTCTAGCCGGGGCCCACCCGCATCACCCCGCGACGCCGGCCATCGCGCAGATCGTCTCCCACTCCTTCTTGGTCACCGGCTGCACACTGAGCCGGCTCCCCTTCTGGAGGAGCACCATCCCCTTGAGCGCCGCGACCTCGCGCAGCTCGCCGAGGGCGATCAGCCGCGGGAAGGGCTTCACCGCCTTCACGTCGACCATGTACCAGGTCGGGGCATCGGCCTTCGACTTGGGATCGTGGTGCGGGTCCTTCTTGTCGAAGGCGGTGTGATCGGGATACCCCTCGCGGACCACCTCGCAGATCCCCGCGATCCCCGAGGGCTCGGCGTTCGAGTGATAGTAGAAGCAGCGATCCCCCTGCTTCATCTCGTCGCGCAGGGTGTTCCGCGCCTGATAATTGCGAACGCCGTCCCAATGCGTGGTCTTCTTCGGCGCCGCCTGCAGGTCAGCGAAGGAGAAGACGTCGGGCTCCGACTTGACCAACCAATACCTCACGCGATCCCTCGACGGATGGCGACCTTCACCGCCTCGACGAAGGTGTCGAGCTCATCGGGGGTGGTGTAGATGCTCGGGGTGATGCGGATCCCCTTGAACTCGGGGTGGACGATCGGCGTGGTGACGATCCGATGCTTCGCCATGAGCCAGCCACCGAGCGCGCCGGGGTCGATCCCCTCGACGTCGAACATGCAGATGGCGCCCGCCTTGTCTGGGCCGAGCTCGGTGAGGACCTTCACGCGCGGGCTCTCGGCGAGCAACGCCTTCGCCCAGCGATCACGGAGGTAGCGGAGCCGCGCGACCTTGCGCTCGATCCCGATCCCCCGGTGGAAGGTGAGCGCGATCGAGACCGCATTGAAGTTCGCCTGCGGGTGGGTGCCGAACTCCTCGAACTTCCGGATGTCGGCGTCCTTCGCCTTAGGGGCCGCCATGAGGGGCCAGAGCTTTGGGATCTCCGACTTCCGCACCGAGAGGAATCCCGCCCCGATCGGCGCATGGATCCACTTGTGGAGCGAGGTCGCGTAGTAGTCGCACTCGAGCGCGTCGCGCGTGAAGGGGAAGTGCCCGAAGGCGTGCGCCCCATCGACGAAGACGGGGATCCCCTTGGGCCGCGCGAGCCGGACGATGTCGCGGATCGGGAGGATCTGCCCCGTGAGGTTCGTGATGTGCGGGAGCTCGATCGCCTTGGTGCGCGGGGTGATCTGCGCCGCGATCGCCTGCACGAGGAACTGCGGATCGGTGAGCGGAACGGGGAACGCCACCTGCTTGAGCACGATCCCGTCGCGACGCTCGCGCTGCTCCCAGGCCTGGAGCATGCGGCCGTAATTCTGGTTGGTGACGATCACCTCGTCTCCCTTCGCGAGGTCGAGCCCCAGGATCATCGTCTCCATCCCTTCGGAGGCGTTGCGGTTGATCGCCATCTCCTCGGGATCGCATCCGAACTCGCGCGCGAGCTCGCGACGCGTGCTCTCCATCCGCGGCTCGAGGATCCGCCAGTTGTGCTCGACCGGGAGCTCATTCACGAAGCGCAGGTCGCGGATCAACTGCTCGAGCACATGGGATGGCGTCGGTGAGATCCCCCCGTTGTTCAGGTTGATCATCACGCGGTCGGCGTCGAAGGCGCGCTGGATCTGCGACCAGTAGCTCTCGTCGTCGGCGAGCGCCGTGGGGGATCGGTCCCCCGCGACGAGATTCGCGCGCACGAGCTGCGCCATGGCGCGCTCGGAGAGCGTGGGGAGGGCGAGACCGGCTCCGGCGAGCCCGGTGAGGAAGTCGCGACGCGAGGATGTGGTCATGGGCGCTAAGGTACCACCAAGAGTCCCGACTCGCCGCCGAAGCCGTCGCGGACGCGGGCGAGGTTCCGGGGGGCGCGCCAGGGCCCGTTCCCCACGCGGACCCCGAGTCGATGCGTCCCCCGCGCAATCGGGACACGCGCGATCCAGACCCCCTCCTCCCATCGGAGGGGGATCGGTTCCCACTGCGAGAGGGAGCCGGCGACGGTGACCGCGGCGGTATCACTCGCCTCGACGCGGATCTCGAGGATCGCGCGCGGCGTCATCGTCGCATCACTCGAGTCGGTCCCGACCTCCGTGTGCACGAGCGCCTCGGCGATCACGGCACGCGGCATGACCGGGAGGGGCTGGGGACCGAGACTCACACGCACCGCGGCCATCGCGAGATCGGCCTGCGGGAGTCCGCGCATCGGGTCAGCGAGTTGGCGCCCCACGGTCGCGAGGAGGGCCACGCGATCGGTCAGCTGGAAGGTGCCGCTCCCTTGGAGCGCCGGGAGCGAGATGGGGCCGTCGGCAAAGACCCGACGTCGCGTCCACGAGAGGGTCAGATCGTGCGGTCCACCCCGCGCCTGCAGCACGAACTGCAGATCGACGAGATCGTAGTCGGCCTCAGCTCGCGCATCGAGGTCGCCCGCGGTGTAGAGGAGGAGCCAGTCGGTGGAGTGCTGATAGGCGACCGAGGCGCTGCCATAGAGGAATCGCCAGCGCCGCCAGAGCCCGAGGTCGGCGGAGGTCGTCGCGCTGGGCACGCCATCGCGGCGCGTGCGACCCATCGCCCCACCGACCCACCCGCCGTCATCGGTGCGCACGACCTGTTGTCGCACGAAGGCGTTGGTGTTCCCACCGGTCCCGGCGCTCCGCAACGAGAAGCTCGCCCCCGCGACGCCGACATCGGTGCGCAGATTCGGCTCACGACGCCAGGGGGTCGAGAGGACGGCGACTCCTTGGATCGCCGCGAGCGAATCGCGTGCGTAGGTGAGGTTCCCGCTCGCGAGGAGGGTCGATCGCTCGAGGGGGC
>Ga0222713_10004361_pt1 | contig 14231 bp, 11 predicted proteins | sample C33_649DmetaG_FD_165061 | JGI IMG/M metagenome (GOLD analysis project Ga0222713, IMG submission 165061) | Estuarine water microbial communities from San Francisco Bay, California, United States - C33_649D | ecosystem: Environmental > Aquatic > Marine > Unclassified | place: USA: California...
TCAAAAGTACCAAGAGAAGTCAATATGTTTAAATCCTCAAAGAAATAGGTATCCTCCACTGACTTTGTGTTTTCATTAATAAACACAGGTGTACCTGAATTGAATAAATAAGAGCTGAAATTTTGATAACTATCTACATCTGATAATACTGATAAGCCATAATTTGTTGCAAATTTTCCTTGAGATACCAAAGTATAGTTAGAAAGGTCTAGTTTATACAATTCACCGAATACTGAAAAAATATAAAAATCGCCCCTTATTAAAACTGGTTTAATTTCTGAAAGTACATCAAACCTATTAACCAATAATATTTTATCTTCTGTAATTTCATATAAACTAGATTGATTGGTTAGTATGAGAATTTTGTCTTTATAAGAAATTATATCAAGAACAAGTTCATTTTTTTCAAGCGACAAATCATATTTTCCTAAAATTTTAAAATTATTTAGGCTAGTTATTTTAACTTCATCATTTGATGAGCTTATAAGATTATCATTTATAAAAAAAATCTTTGATTTAGAATCGAGACTAATTAATTTATTTATTTCTTTAAATGAGCTATTAGTTGATAAATATTTTTTATTTTTGAGAAAATTTTTTTCATTTATTTTAAAATTATTTGTAGGTGAGGATAAACTAAAATCTTTTTCAAAAATATTTGTTACTTCGTTACTCGGTTCGTAATCTGGCTCTATAGTTCCTAAATACTTATTGCAAGAACTTAGGATTAAAAAAAATAATAAGAATTTAACTATTTTCATTTTCTAAACGATTTACCGCCTTAATAAAAAAATTATCATTATTTTCTATATTAATATCGTCTAGATTATTAAAATCGTCATTAATTAAATAAATTTTAACTATATCTGAAAAGATGAAGCTATCATCTAGCGATAATGATCTGATAGTTTCCATATCCAAATCCTGCAAGGCGTTTTTTAATAAAATTAGATCTTTATCTAATTTTTGGTACTTATTTAGATTATCTATCGATCCTTTCTTCAAATCGGCAAAGAAGGATACCTTTGGATTTTCAATATTAGATAAATAATTTAATTGCTCCTCTGATATATTATTTCCTTCGTTGTATAAACCAGATAAATATATATCAAAAAGATTCTGATTTTCTTTTTGATTGGAATACAAATAAAATGAAATAATTGAAGCCAAAATTACCAACACACCCGTTAAAATGATTATATTTTTTTTGGTAATTAATTTTTCCATTTGATTGAGCAACCTACGCTAGGATACTGTTCGGCTGAAGAATAACCTTTCGCAATAATTTCTTCAACTGCATTATAAAGCTCGGGCTCTCCCATTTCTGGGTTTTTGCCATTTGAATCAAGCCTTCCTCTATACTTTAACTTTTTTTCAATGTTAAAATAGTAAAATTCTGGCGTACATTGGGCATCAAAATTTTTTGCAATTGACTGATTTTTGTCTACCGCATAGGGGAATTCAAATTTTGCAGTTTGTATTTGGTTTAGGAGATTAATATCAGAATCCTCACTATAACTATCTTGATCATTTGCCATTATCGCTAAAGAATTAACTCCAAGACTCCTCAGTCTAACTGTTTCTGATGAAATTTTAGACTCAATTGATTTGACGTAAGGGCAATGATTGCAAATAAACATTAGAAGAAGTCCATTTTGTCCAAAGCTATTATCGAAAGTAGATTCTGTTCCCTGAAGACTTAGATATTCAAAATTATTAGGAATCCAATCTAAATTACATCTTGAAGAATTGATGGGCATTATTTATCATAATATATATTGAAAATATTAAACTTAAATAATAAATATCCATCACAAACCATCCCTAAAAAAACTTTTCAATATATCCTCAATGCCTACTCGCATGGGTTAGCTCATAATATTTGGAGAAATTATTCTATTCAAACCACTGATAAAAAAAATAATAAAACTAACATAACCTTTTATAAATCTAATTTTTCATTTCCAATTATTAAAATTATTTACTCTAATAAAATTTATAATGAAATTTTTGAAGTAACTTACAATAATAAATGCAAAAAATTTGATAACTTGCTCTCATTAAATGTTTGGCTTAAAAATTATTTTTTTTCTAAACCTAAAATATAAATTTCCTTAGATTTCTTGTCTGAAGCTAGTGGTTTAACATATAAACATTTTTTAAATTTTGATTTAATCATATTGAATAATTCTTGCGTATCTTCTCCTTGAAAGTTTTTGACCAGAAAACTTCCATTCGGATGTAAAAACTCATCAATAAATTGAAACGACAAATAACTTAACTCATAACTCTTTACTTGATCAACAAATTGGTTACCTGAAGTATTCGGTGCTATATCTGAAATGATTGAATCAAATTGGTAATACTTTTCTTCAAAAATATTTTTTATTTCTTCATATTTATTTAAGTCTTGATGATAAAATTCAAATTGATCTCCCAAATCAATCTGCATTGCTAAAATATCAATACCAACAACTTTTGAATTTTTTTTTGTATTTAAAATATATTGTGACCATCCCCCAGGACTACAACCAATATCAAGAACATTTACAGCATTCGAGAATAATTTGTATCTTTTATCTATTTCCTCTAATTTATAATATGCCCTAGAAACAACGCTATTTTTCTTAGCTTTAAGATAAAAATGATCTTTTTTCCTGTCTTTATACCATTGTTTCATTTTTCTTATAATCTGATATCAATTCGTTTACATATACACCTTAGGTAACTATATTTAACATGAAAATTATTACTATTTTTTATTCACTGCTCCTTATATTTTTATTTCATTTTCAATTACATTCTGCTGGTCATACTACAGAAAATAACACTGAAGAAAATTTATTCAGAGTTGAAGTAATTGACTCAACTGCTGAACTAATAGATGACAGTATAGAGTTTAGCTCTACTACAGAAGCACATCGAAGGATTAAGGTTAAAAGTGAAATTATAGGTAAAGTTAAAAATGTCCTATCTAAAGCTGGCAGTAGAATTACTTCGGGCTCGCAAGTCATAGAGATGGAGGATTTTTTATCAAATAAAGAACTTTATGACTTAAAACTTCTTTCAGAGTCTGAATTTAACAAGGTTGCGTTATTTGCCCCCTTTGATGGAATTTTATTAGATGGGCATAAAATCGAAGGTGAATTAATTATGCCAGGCGAAACAGCCTATGAAATAATCGATTTATCTAAAATTAAAATTTTTGGATATATTAATGAAAATGAAATTTTAGATATTTCAAATCAAAATGAAGTGAGTGTTTCTATCTTAGATCAAAATGTTACAGGTGTTATTGATTATATTTCTCCTATTTCTGATCCAGATACCAAGACATTTGAAATAGTTGTTAAAATTGAAAATGAAAACTTGAAGTTCAAGGATGGTCTTTCTTCATTAATTACAATAAAAAAAGGTGAAGTTCTTGCTCATAAAATTTCACCATCTATTTTAACTCTAGGAGACAGTGGGGAACTTGGTGTGAAAGTAATTGATGAAAATGGATTAGTAAAATATAAAGCAATAGAAATTTTACAAGACACCTCTAGCTATATGATAGTTACTGGGTTATCTCAAAAAGAAAAAATCATTATTGTTGGTCAACAATATGTTTCTAATGGTGAAAAAGTAAATTTCTAAATATAAAAATTAATGAATTTAGTAAATTTAGCTAGTCAGTACTATAGAACGACCATATCTATATTTTTATTCGTTATTATTAGTGGTTCTTTAGTATTTAATAATATTCCCAAAGAGTCATCCCCAGATGTTAACCTGCCTTATATTTATGTTTCTTTAGGTTTAACTGGGATTTCTCCAGAGGACTCTGAAAAACTATTAATCAAACCTGTTGAGGATGAGGTTGCAAATATCGAAGGCAAGAAAGAAATGACTAGCACTTCATATCAAAATGGAGGAAATATTCTTTTAGAGTTCGATGCGGGCTTTGATCCTGACCAAGCCCTGCTTGATACTAGAGAACAAGTAGATAGAGCAAAATCTAATTTACCTGATGACTCCGATGAGCCAAAAGTTAGTGAAGTCAATATAAGCCTATTTCCTATACTGGTAGTCAGTGTGAGTGGCGATATCTCAGAATTTTTGCTTAAAAAAGTTTCCAATGATCTCAAAGATAAAATCCAATCCCTTCCCAATGTTTTAGAAGTCCAAGTTGGGGGAGAAAGAGATGAGCAGCTAGATATAATTGTAGATAAAAATAAAATTGAGTCTTATGGATTAAATCTTAATGAAATTCTTAATTTCGTGCGATCCAACAATCAAATTGTTTCAGCGGGGAGTCTGGATACTGGTGATGGAAGATTTGTGATTAAAATTCCAGGATTATATGAAAATCTAAGTGATATATTCAATACTCCGATTAAGGTTAATGATAAAAAAACAATAAAGTTTAAAGATATCGCTACATTAAAAAGAACATTTAAAGACCCGGAGAAATATGCAAGACTTAACAGTAAATCAGCATTTACATTGGAAATTTCTAAGCGAATAGGCGCGAATATTGTTGAAACAGTTCAACAAGTTAGGGATCTTGTAGAAGCTGAAAAAGCTTCACTGCCATCTAAAATCAATATTACTTACTCAGGTGATGAGTCTACCAAAATTAAAAATATGCTAAGAGATCTTCAAAACAACGTCATTTTTTCAATCTTATTGGTGATGAGCGTCGTGATATTATTTTTAGGACTCAGATCAAGTTTACTTGTAGGTTTAGCAGTTCCTGGATCATTTTTAGCTGCAATACTAATTCTTTTTACACTCGGCTATACCGTTAATATGGTTGTTTTATTTGGATTGATCTTATCAGTAGGTCTTTTAGTAGACGGGGCTGTAGTGGTTGTTGAATATGCTCAACGAAAGATACAAGAGGGCATGGGCTTAATGGAGGCCTATATTAAAGCGGCATCAAGGATGTCGATGCCTATTATAGCCTCTACCCTGACTACAATTGCAGCTTTTTTGCCACTGTTATTTTGGCCTGGTACTACCGGTGGCTTTATGAAATATATCCCAATAACTGTCATATCTGTTTTGGGATCTAGCTTAGTGATGGCTTTGATCGTAATCCCAATTATTGGAACTCAAACTTATAAGATTAGAAGTTTATTTTTCTTTTTTATCATTCCGCTTGCAATTTTTAGCCTTATAAATTTTATAGGTTATAAATTTTTATCGAACTATGACTTCGGAAACTATTTAAATATAGGAATAAAAATATTTTTTAGTTTAGTTATCGCCTATGGAGTATTTAGAACATTCAAACATTTTAAAAGTAAAGGTTTCTTTCAAAAGGTTATTATTCCTAAAATTAACCTTTCAGATGATGAGGATTTAACAGATTTGGATAAAGTTGGTTTTTTTACTAGTATGTATTTAACGATTTTAAGAGTTTGTATAAATAACCCAATAAAAATTTCTATTTTATCAATTGCCTTACTTATTAGTATTTATGGTTCGTATGCAAAATTTGGTAAGGGTGTAATTTTCTTTCCATCTGTTGAGGCAGAAAATACAAAAGTAGTAATATATGCTACTGGAAATCTATCTATTTTAGAGAAAGACCAACTAGTTGCCAAGGTAGAAAATGAAATTCTAAAGCTACAAATGAAGAATAATGAATTTGAATCAATTTATACAACTTCCGGTAACGTTTCTAATAGAAGGGAGAGTTCTAATGACATCATAGGCTTTATATCAATCGAATTTAATGATTGGGATAAGCGAAGAAAAGCTGATGTAATGATTTCAGAAATACGTGATGTGACTAGTAGTATTCCAGGAATAAAGGTTGAAACTAGAACGCAACGTGCTGGTCCACCAAGAGGGAAGCCAATAGAAATTGACTTAACTTCAGTTGATCACAATCTTACCATTCAGGAAATAAAAAAAATTGAAAACTTTATGATGAACATCAGTGGGTTAAAAGATATCGAGTCCTCTTTACCCTCCCCTAGAATTGAATATCAACTTTATGTTGATAGAGAGGAAGCGGCAAAATATGGAGCAAGTATAGCCATTATTGGAAATACTATAAAACTTCTTACTAGCGGTTTAAAACTTAGTGAATTTAGGACTGATGATAGCGATGACTCCATTCCTATTTATCTAAGACTTCCTGAGAACCAAAGAACTATAGATGAGTTAAATAATATAAAGATTCCTACTTCCAATGGTTACGTTCCAATATCAAATTTTACTAATATTCAAACCGATCAGGAAACTGGCAATCTTGTTAGAATTAATCAAAACAGAATTGAGTCTATTAAATCTGATGTTCAAATGTTTTATCAAACAGATGCATACGTTCGTTTGATAAAACATTGGCTTGGTGTAGAACAATTTGACATCCCTAATAGTTTTGGTTTAGAAATACCTGAATTTGGTTCAGCCAATATTGATCCTAGAGTATCTGTGCTATTTAAAGGTGAAGATGAAAGTCAAAATGAATCAAAGGCATTCTTGCAAAAAGCATTTTTAATCGCGATTTTTTTAATGGGCGTTATTTTACTAACTCAATTTAATAGTTTCTCTAGCACTCTATTGATTTTATTTGCTGTTGTTATGTCTACCGTTGGAGTGGTTTTAGGGCTCTTAATAACTCAGCAACCCTTTGGAATAGTAATGAGTGGTATTGGGGTAATTTCTCTCGCTGGGATAGTAGTAAATAATAATATCGTTTTGATAGATACCTACGATAGATTAATAAAAAAAACAAATGATGCTAAAAAAGCTATATTAATGACTGGAGCCCAGAGGTTAAGGCCTGTTTTACTTACTACTGCTACAACGATTTTAGGGTTAATGCCAATGGCATTAAAATTCAATTTTGATTTTATTAGTTTTGAATATACCTACAACTCTCCTGATACGCAGTGGTGGGTCGATCTATCAAGAGCAATAATTTTTGGATTATTGTTCTCCACTTTTCTTACTCTTTTACTAACTCCCTCAATTTTGATATTAAAAAATAGATATTTAGGTGACTCTAAAGTATCTAAATAAATAAATAGTTGAATTTATTATTGACATAACAAGATAAGCAACCGCGATAAATAATGTGGTTTGCCAAAAAAAGCTAATCATAAATATCAACAAAACGGCAAATACTAGAACTAGTAATTTAGAATATAAAGAATTTAGTTTTAAGCTTTTTAGAGATGGGGTTGGCACTCTACTAATCATCATAACGCCCGCATAAACTAAAATTAAGGCACTTAAATAGAGATAGTCGATTCCTAGTATATTAAAATTCATAAACCCCATATACAAAGGTATCATTACAATACCAGCTGCTGCGGGTGAAGGAATACCAAAAAAAGTAACACTTTTTTCCTTCATATTTTCTATATTAAATCTAGCTAGCCTTAAAGCAGCACAAATTATATAGAATAGACTTATTACCCAACCAATTCTTCCAAGTTCATGGGTGAAGGATAGATTAATTAATAGCGAGGGGGCGAGGCCGAAGCTAATGAAATCTGAAAGCGAGTCAAGTTCTGCTCCGAATTGTGAGGATTTTTTTAGTTTCCTTGCCATCCATCCATCAAAAAAATCAAAAAATGCAGCCAGCATAATCATTAATACTGCAAACTTCCAATTACCCTGTATAGAAAATTTAATTGAGGAAATACCTGCGATTAAAGACAATAAAGTAATTATGTTAGGAATAAATCTAGTAAATGAATATTCTCTCATACCTAAATTAGATTTTGTTAAAAATTCTATCTGATTTAATTTGAGATTTTATTTCTTGTGCAACTATAGTTTCGCCGCCTATACATTGCTGTCCAACACTAACAAGTAACTTAAAATTTTCAGGAAAGTCTATATCTACCCTACTACCAAACTTAATGATACCATATCTTTCACCCTGGTTAACTTTCTCCTTTTCTTTTACATAACAAATAATTCTTCGAGCAATTAATCCTGCGATTTGGGTTATGTAAAATTTATTCTTACCAGAGTTTAAAGTTAATTTAAGCCTCTCGTTATCCTCGCTTGCCTTATCAAGAGTAGCATTAATAAATTTACCTTCTATGTATTCAATTTTAGATACCTCTCCTGAAATGGGTAGCCTTTGTATATGAACATTAAAGACGCTTAAAAAAATAGAAACGCTGGTGTAGTTTGTTTTGCCTTCTTTATATTCTTTAATATTTGTGATCACACCGTCTGCGGGACTAACAAGAATATCTTCACCAATGGGCACTACTCTTTCAGGATCTCTAAAGAAATAAAAGGTGAATACTAATAAGACCAGTAATAAAAAAAAAACAGGTTTATAAATAAAGTAAAAGAATACAACCAGCAAAAACAAAACTATTAAAATTGCTGAAATCTCTTTATGAAATCGAAAATACATAATGTGGTGAAATTAATATCTGAATTGCATAATTTGATCAATAAAATTGATTTTTTTTTGGCTATTTTTTGTTATACCTATCTTTCCTTATAAAAAAAATATGACAAAAATTAATGTAAAAAACCCAGTCGTAGAACTCGACGGTGATGAAATGACCCGTATTATATGGGATTTTATTAAAAAAAAACTAATTCTTCCGTATCTTGATATAGATCTTAAGTACTATGATTTATCAGTCCAAAAAAGAGATGAAACCAATGATGAAATCACTGTTGAGGCAGCAAATGCAATAAAAAAATACGGCGTAGGTGTAAAATGCGCAACTATTACTCCGGATAATAACCGTATGAGTGAGTATAACTTAAAGCAGATGTGGAGATCTCCCAATGGCACTATAAGAAATATTCTTGATGGAACAGTTTTTAGACAACCAATTATATGCAAGAATATTCCAAGAATTGTTAGAACTTGGAATGATCCCATCGTAGTTGGGCGGCATGCATTTGGAGATCAATATCGCGCGAGTGAGATGTTAATTAATAAACCTGGCAAATTATACATGAAATTTATAAGCGAAGATGGGGAAGTGCATGAGCAAGAAGTTTTTAATTTTTCAAAATCAGGGGTAGCTCTATCCATGTATAACGTCGATGAATCAATTCAAGGTTTTGCCAGGGCTTGTTTTAATTACGGCTTAAACTTAGGTTGGCCTGTATACCTATCTACTAAGGATACAATATTAAAAAAATACGATGGCCGATTCAAGGATATATTTCAAGAAATATTTGATAACGAGTTTAAAAAAGCTTTTGACGAAAAAGGAATTGTTTATGAACATCGACTGATTGATGATTTAGTTGCTTCAGCATTAAAATGGTCTGGAAAATTTATTTGGGCATGTAAAAACTATGATGGAGATGTTCAATCTGACTCTGTAGCGCAAGGTTTTGGATCTTTAGGGATGATGTCCAGTGTATTGATGACACCTGATGGTAAAACAATTGAATCAGAAGCTGCACATGGAACGGTTACACGACATTTCAGACAACATCAAAAAGGTGAAAAGACTTCAACAAATCCAATAGCATCTATATTTGCCTGGACTAGAGGGTTAAGTTTTAGAGGAGAATTTGATAGCAATCCTGAGCTTGTAAAATTTGCCCAAACTCTTGAAAAGACATGTATTGAAACTGTTGAGTCGGGACAAATGACCAAAGATTTAGCGGTATTGGTTAGCTCTGACACTAAATGGATGAATACAGAAGATTTTCTAAATTGTCTTGATAAAAACCTACAATCTAATTTAAATTAGATTTTATCTTGAATAGCTAAAAAAGCTTGATTTATTTGATTTTTTTCAGTTCCACCCGCCTGGGCAAAGTCAGGCCGACCCCCACCACCTTTGGAGCCAAGCAAATCAAAAGATGCTTTAATTAGTTCTCTGGCATCGTATATCTCTTTTAAATCTGCCGTTACACCAACAATAATTGATACTTTATCTTCTGTTGTAGTTATACAAGCCAAAATAGAATTAGAGTTTTCTTTTTTAAAACTATCAAATATAGACCTCAGTTCTTTAGGGGGAAGCCCGTCAATTATTTGGGTAATAAAATTTACTCCCTTAATTTCTTTTTTTTCTATAACATTACTACTCTTCAAAATTGAATTATTTTTTAAATGAGCAAGTTGTGACTCAAGTTTTTTGATGTACATAGATTTATTCTCTAAGCAGTTGATGGCCACCCCTCCAAAAACTTCAATTTCATTGATCAATGAATTAATTTTTTGATCTAACTTTTTTTCATAATTTTCTAATTCTTTTTGTTGGTTATTTAAATATTCATCTACTTTATCAGCTGTACAAGCTTCAATTCTTCGAACACCTGATGAAACTGACTCTTCAGAAGTTATTAGAAATTTTTTTATTAAATTGGTGTTAGATACATGCGTTCCGCCGCATAGTTCAATAGAATATGGATTATTTTGAAAAGAGCCTAAAGTGACTACCCTCACTAGATCGCCATATTTCTCTCCAAAAAGGGCCATGGCACCCTGTTGGGTGGCTTCTTCTTGAGTTTTTGTTTCAATTAATGTCTCGCAAGAATTTGAAATCATTAAATTTACCTCTGATTGAATTTTATCAATTTCATCTTTATTAATTGGCTTATTATGACTGAAATCAAATCTTAGTTTTTCAGCATTAACAAGTGAACCACGTTGCGCTACATGCTTACCCAGATGGTTTCTTAATGCAGCATGAAGAAGATGGGTAGCTGAATGATTTTTCATTATCGATTTCCTAAACTCTTGATCAATACTTAAAGTAGATTTTTGGTTACTTTTAATTATCCCATTGACGACTTCTCCAAAGTGAAGAAATAAACCTTGAGCAGTTTTTTTTGTATCGCTAACATTAAAAGTCCCAGTACCAGTTATGATGAGACCTCTATCTCCTATTTGGCCGCCAGATTCTGCGTAAAAACAACTTTGGCTAGTCAAAATAATTACATTTGTATCAAGTGAAGATACTTCCATCTTTTCTTCAAAGTTACTTAATACACATAAGATTTCTGCATCATTTGAACTATTTTCATAACCCACAAAAACAGTTGGATTAAATTTTTTTGCTAAATCAAACCATAGTTTTTGTGTGCCCTGATCACCGCTTCCTTTCCAAGAAGATCTTGCCTCTTCTTTTTGCGCTTCCATAGCTTGATTGAATCCATCAGTATCTACTTTAATGTTTTTTAACTTTAAAAAATCTTGAGTAAGATCTAATGGAAAGCCATAAGTATCATAAAGTTTAAAAGCTATTTTACCATCTAGAGTACTATTTGAAATTTTTGGAATTTCTTGATTAAGAATTTCAATTCCATTTGATAAAGTTTCTCTAAATTTTGTTTCCTCCATCAGCAAAGTATCTTTAATAGTTTCAGAATTAACAATTAATTCATTATAAGTATTTCCCATCAAATTTTTTAATTCATTAAACAGTTCATAAAAAATTGGCTCTCTTGATCCAAGTGTATATGCGTGCCTTATTCCTCGTCTAAGGATCCTTCTTAAGACATAGCCCCTTCCCTCATTTGAAGGAAGAACGCCGTCAGCAATTAAAAAAGCCGAAGCCCTTAAATGATCTGCTATAACTCTGTAACTACTTTTATTACTCTCTGTAATTTCTTTTTTAATTTTTTCAATTGCAGCATTAATAATTGTTGTAAATAAATCAGAAGAGTAATTATCATTACTACCATTTAACAATGCAGTAATTCTTTCTAAGCCCATCCCCGTATCAACACAGGGTTTAGGTAAATTTATTCTTTTTGTTGCATCGATTTGTTCATATTGCATGAAAACAAGATTCCAAATTTCAATAAATCGATCTCCATCTTCATCAGGAGATCCTGGGGGGCCGCCAAAATATTTGTCACCATGATCATAAAAAATTTCTGAACAGGGGCCGCACGGTCCTGTCTCCCCCATTGACCAAAAGTTATCTGCAGTTGATATTTTAATTATCTTTTCATCTGGTAAATTTCCTATTTTTTTCCAAAAATTTTCTGCATCCTCATCATCGTGATAGACCGTTACTAAAAGTTTATTAGGGTTAATTTGAAATTCTTTAGTAATCAAATTCCAAGCATAGTATATAGCCTGCTCTTTAAAGTAGTCCCCGAATGAAAAATTTCCAAGCATCTCAAAAAAAGTGTGGTGTCGAGTGGTAAAACCAACGTTTTCAAGGTCATTGTGCTTGCCACCTGCTCTAACACATTTTTGAGAAGTAGTAGCTTTTTTATAATCACTGCTTTCAAGACCGGTAAATACATTTTTAAACTGAACCATACCAGAGTTGGCAAACATAAGCGTTGGGTCGTTATCAGGGATTAACGAGCTAGATTTTACGTGTTTATGGTTATTTTCTTTAAAAAAGTCTATAAACGTTTTTCTAACCAGGTTTGAATTCATAACCTAGCAATATAGATTAATTTTATTGAAATTTAATACTATTCTTCAGATTTTTCTTCTAAAATATCATCCTGGGGAGCCGGAGGGTCTATCATAAGCTCCTCTACAGTATTTGAATTAGATCTTATTTTAGACTCTATCTCAAATAGTAGTTCTGGGTTGTCTTTTAAGAATTGCTTTGCATTTTCTCTACCTTGACCAATTTTTTCATCCTTGTATGCGTACCAGGCACCTGATTTATCAATTATATCAGCTTGAACACCTAAGTCGATTATTTCACCAACTTTAGATATTCCCTCTCCATACATAATATCAAATTCAACTTGTTTAAATGGAGGGGCCATCTTATTTTTAACAACTTTAACCCTTGTCTGATTTCCAACAATATTATCTTTATCTTTTATTGCGCCAATTCTTCTAATATCTAATCTAACAGATGAATAAAATTTAAGGGCATTTCCACCAGTAGTGGTTTCAGGACTACCAAACATTACGCCAATTTTCATTCTTAGTTGATTAATAAAAATTACCATTGTATTGGTTTTAGAGATAGAACTAGTAAGTTTTCTGAGTGCCTGACTCATCAATCTTGCCTGAAGTCCAGGTAGTGAGTCACCCATCTCACCTTCCAATTCCGCCCTTGGAACTAGTGCAGCCACAGAGTCAATTACTAGTAAGTCAATCCCCTCAGACTTAACTAAAGTATCAGCAATTTCTAAAGCTTGTTCTCCTGTATCGGGTTGTGAGATTAAAAGTTCATCTATATTGACACCAAGCTTTTTTGCATATCCAGGGTCAAGCGCGTGTTCTGCATCGATAAATGCGCAAGTACCTCCCATTTTTTGAGCCTCAGCTATAACGTGAAGAGTTAAAGATGTTTTACCAGAGCTTTCAGGTCCATAAATCTCAATAACTCTACCTTTGGGCAATCCCCCTATGCCAAGAGCTATATCAAGCCCTAGAGATCCAGTTGAATAAACATCAACATTAACATTTTCACTTTTTTTTCCGAGCATCATAATGGCACCTTTTCCATATGATTTTTCGATATTTGATATGACAGTTTTTAATTTGTTTAAATTATCTTTTTTATCCATGAGATTCTTTTATAAATAGTAAATAATTGTTTATACATAACAAGGATAATAATGGCCAAAAATAATAATTTTACTGAATTTACACCTGGGACTCTTGTCATATGCCCTGCATATCTTAATTGGGGTACTGGTCAAATACAGTCATGTATTGATAATAAAGTTACAATTAACTTTGAAGAGTGTGGTAAAAAAGTTATAGATTTAAATATTGTAGAGTTAATCAAAAAAGAAAATGTTAATCGATAGCTATAAAAGAAGAATTAATTATTTAAGAGTATCTGTCACTGATAGGTGTGATTTAAGGTGTAGTTATTGCATGGTGGAAGATGTTAATTTCCTACCAAGGCAAGAGGTACTAAGCATTGAAGAAATTATTAATCTAATAGATATTTTTACTGAACTAGGTGTTAAAAAATACAGATTAACTGGTGGAGAACCACTAGTAAGAAAGAACATCATATCTGTGATAGAGCATTTAAATTATCTTAAAAATAAAAATAAAATAGAAGAGCACACTCTTACAACCAATGGGACTAATCTTAATAAATATTCATTTTTGTTAAAAAAAAATGGAGTTGAAAGAATAAATGTTTCCTTAGATAGCCTAGATCCAGAAAAATATAAAAAAATAACAAAATGGGGCGATGTAAAAAAAGTAATAGAGGGCATTGAAACGGCAATAGCTGAAGGAATTAAAGTTAAAATCAACACAGTATTAACTCAAAATTTTAACGAAAATGAAATCTTTAATATTATTAACTGGTGTCAAAAAAAAGGATGTGACATTT
>Ga0222713_10004362_pt1 | contig 14230 bp, 14 predicted proteins | sample C33_649DmetaG_FD_165061 | JGI IMG/M metagenome (GOLD analysis project Ga0222713, IMG submission 165061) | Estuarine water microbial communities from San Francisco Bay, California, United States - C33_649D | ecosystem: Environmental > Aquatic > Marine > Unclassified | place: USA: California...
AGATGAAGTTTACCTGTCACAAAATCTTGCTTCTAAATCAGTAAACGTTAATCCATTCAATGTTATCAATTACATTGGTAGCGTTAAACTTGATCCTGTGTCAGATGTATGGACTTCCGACACTAGAGTTGAAGCACAAAATATAGACTTGACTGGTGGTGATGCTGCACGTGATGCTTGGTCATCAATTCAAAGCACATCGTGGGGTGCATGGCAAACAACATGGACAGGTACTAATATTTTAGAAACTATTGGACCAGTAAAAACCACAACAACAAAATCCGCTAAACATACTGTTGTGAATCCTGCGAATGGTAGATTGATGCGTGAAACTACGACAACTAAAACGCAAGATGCTTTAGTGAGTCGCACAACGAATGAATCTCGTCAGGGTATTCTTTCACAAATCGTACCACAACAATTAACAAAGTCACTCGGTGATCGTTTGATTGATGTCTCGGTTGTTCAGTTTATGCGTGATACTAATATTCTTGCGATTGGTACCGGTTTCAAACCAAGAACAACTCTGTACACTTATTTCGACAATACAAATGTTGATCAGTACATTTATCGTGCTAATCTTCTTGAGTTTGCCAATAACAATTTGACTTACGATACAACAATCGGTGATCCTGAACTTGTTGCGTTTTATGATGCTGCTACTAATGAATTGATGGGTGATGGTGGTATTGTTCTAACTGCTAACAATCATGCGTTCATTACCAATATCACTCCACGTTCAGCATATGGAACATGGGCAAATGCTTCAACTGGTATTAGAGTTGTGGGCGGCACATCTGGTGCGACAAATCTCACAACAACTTGGTACCACTATTCAGGTAAAGCACTTGCTGGTTCTGCTGGTGTAGGTGCAGGTGGACCAACAATTCAACTTGCTTACAACGCAGGTGGTGCAACCGAAACTGGTGATTATGTAGGTCAGACTATTCGTATTATTGCTGGTACAGGTGCAGGACAGTCCAGAGTAATCAATGCATATAGTTCAACATCACGTACAGCAAACGTATCTACGAATTGGACAACTGTACCTGATTCAACATCAACGTACTCAATCGGTACATTAACATCAACGATTGAAGGTGCAGTTGCTGGAGTCTTTGCCGCACCAACAGACACTTTCCGTGTTGGTGAAAAGTTACTTCGTATTATCGATGATCCAAATGGCACTATCGAACGTTCAACGACAAGAGGTGAGACATCGTTCTTCTCACAAGGACTGATCCAAACAAAACAAGAAACATCAATTTCTGTATTTGTTCCTAATGTTGTTCGAAGCACTGTCACAGAAGATCGTACAACAACATCAACCTCTCGTCAGAGTGTTGTTGTAGGACAAACAGTTAAGTATGATGATCCTCTTGCACAAACATTCCTTGTAAATGGTGACATATATCCACAAGGTCTGATGGTATCGAGTGTTCGCATTTGCTTCAAAACTAAAGATGTATCTGCACCTGTAACATTACAACTTCGTTCTGTGGTAAATGGTTATCCTTCAACTACAGTTTATCCTTATGCTGATGTTTCACTGACACCAGATAAGGTAAAAACAAGTACGTTACCAAGTTTGACAGACTCGACAAAATACACAGAATTCCATTTTGATGTTCCAGTATTCTTGTTGCCTGGTGAACATTCAATTGTTCTTCTTTCGAATAGTAATGGATATGAAACGTTTGTTGCTGAGATTGGTCAAACAAATCTGGCATCGTCTGCTAAGATTTCAGAACAACCATATACCGGTTCATTGTTCTTATCACAGAATGGTTCAACTTGGACTGCTGATCAAACATCCGACTTGATGTTCAGTTTGTATAAGAAAGCATATTCGACTACTACTCCAGGTTATTCATACTTTGAAGTTGATATGTCTCAACAATCTGCAAATTCATTATACGACTTAATGCATGTAATGTCAACAGATGTTGTGCTTGCAAATACGGCAATTGATTATCAGTTCATATCTGAAAATACCACAGGAACAACACATCCATTTATTAGTTTTGTTCCAAATATTGACTACTCAATGGTAGACGGATATGGTCGTCGTGCATTGAATACAACAACAGGTAACACTACATTTACCTTACGAACAGTTCTGTCAACATCTAATCGTGATATCACTCCAATGATTGATAAGAACCGTTTGAACTTGTTGGCAATTGAAAACAAGATCAATAATCTGTCCCTACAAACTAGCGATATTGTTATTACCAATCCAGGTACATCATACACTTCAGCATCGGTATCGATTACTGGTGGTGGAGGCAACGGTGCAGCAGCATCAGCAACCGTTGCTGGTGGACAAGTTACAGCAATTACAATTACTAATCCTGGTTCTGGATATGTAACATCGCCAACAATTACCATTACAGGCGATGGTTCTGGTGCCACTGCAATCTATAATGGTGAAGATAAGAAGTCTGGTGGTAATGCTAAAGCACGTTACATCACTCGCAAAGTTCAACTGTCTGACGGTTTCGACTCAGGTGACTTGCGTGTATATCTAACAGGTTATAAACCACCACAATCTGACATCTATGTTTATGCTAAGTATTTGTCATCGTCTGATCCACAATCGTTTGAAGATAAGAACTGGATTCAACTGACACAGATCAATGCGAACAATTTTGTCTCGACAGATGAGACCGATTATCGTGAGTTGACTTATGCTCCAGGTACCAATGGAGTTGAAGCAAATCGAATAAACTATACATCAGGAAATGATAACTACACATCATTTATTACCTTCGCAGTCAAGGTAGTTCTTGCTGGTGAAAGTACCGTTGATGTTCCTAAGATTAAAGATTTGCGAATAATTGCTTTACCTGATGCGACATAATGCTAGTACCAATTGAAAATGATAAGCATCTAATTCGTGATACTACGAATAGAGCAATTCTAAATACTGATCGTGCAGGTCTTGAACGCTATCTGGCACAACGCCAGATAGCAAAGCAGCGTATGGATGAACAGCAAGAAATAAACAGTAAAGTAATCAAATTAGAAAAGGATATCACGGACATCAAAGATATGCTCCGTGAACTTGTACAGATGAAAGCACCTAATGGCAATTAATCAATTAAATACCAATAATACTTTTTCGGAATGGGTATCGACTACTTCTTATTTGGTAGCGGTTGCCAACAATCTTACCGATGGTGCAAATGGATCAGCATTCATTGCTAACAGTCAAATTGATATTTCTGGTGTGAACGCTAGTCTAAATGTTCGAAATAGTGGAAGCATTAATCAACTATATTCAAACACTGCGAACATTTCAAATGCTAGTGTTTCTGGAAATTCATCTCTTGGTAATGTGGCAATTACTGGAACATTTACAGGTGCACCAAACACGGCAATTTATAGTACGATTACTGCTGCGATTGATGCGGGTATTGCATTTTCAATTGCACTTGGGTAATAAATAATTTTAGAAAACAGAGGATTTAATGGCTAATACGTTTAAGAATAACTTTCTCAAGGCTGCGGGAACTACAGCACAAAATGCTTATGCTGCTGGTGCAGGCGTCTCAGCAACCATAATTGGCATGAGTATAGCCAATTTAATCACGACACCAATATCTGCAAATGTCATCGTCACATCTGGTGGTGTTGATTACTATATGATTAGAAATGCTACGATTGCTCCTGGTGGTGCATTAGTTCCTGTTGGTGGAGATCAGAAATTGGTACTTGAAGCGGGTGACTATCTACAGGTAAATACCTCTGTAGCATCTTCTGCTGATGTTATCACTTCGATTCTGGAGATCACCTAATGTCTTATCTTGGCAATTCGCCTGAATTAAATACTTTTACCGTTGGCGTTGAGAAATTCAACGGTTCTGGTGCTTGTACAGTATTCACTCTAACGAGAGATATTGACGATCCCAACTACATTGAAGTTGTTGTTGGTGGAGTGCAACAAACTCCAATGGATGCTTATACAGTTACCAATGGTGTAATTACATTTACAACTCCACCTGGATTAGGCACAAACAACGTAGTTGTGATTTATCGTACAGGTACAACGATTGCTTATAATCAAATCTCAGCATCTCAAATATTAGCGAACTCCATAACGACGATTGGTTTAGCACCAAATTCAGTGGTGAATTCTAAGATAGCACCAAATGCAATTACTGGTGATAAACTTTCTGATGGTGTCATATCATCAAATAATGTTGTTGTCGGTGGTATAACAGGAAATTTAATTGCTACTCAAGCGATATCCGCAAATCAAATTGGTCTTGGTGCAATCACAACAAATACTATTGCAACTGAAGCGGTATCTGGCAATCAAATCGGTCTTGGTGCAGTAACGACAAATACGATTGGTATACAAGCCGTATCAGGCAATCAAATTGGTCTTGGTGCAGTATCTGGAAATAATATTGGCATTAAATCTATTAATGCAAGTAACAGTATTGTTGCACTTTCTATTACAGGTAATCTGATTGGCACTGGTGCAATAAGTGGAAACAATTTTGCTGGCGGTGGTGTAGGCTCAGATTCTTTAGCACAAAATTTAACAATATCCACAATTCGTGTTGCTGAGACTGTAAATGTACAGACAACTCCAATTAGTGGAAATTATAATATTCATGTAGCGGAAGCCACAGCATATTATTTTGTTGCGAATACCACTGGTCCAGTTACATTTAATCTTGTTGGAAATAATTCAACTTCATTGAATAGTTTATTGAGTGTTGGACAAACTGCATCACTCGCTATTGCTTTGAAACAAGGTGCAACACGATATCGTGCTAATGTGTTTATTGATGGTGTCAATCCTCTATCTTCAGTAGTATGGATGGGTGCATCTCAGCCAGCACAATTAGGAGCACAATCACAATCTATCGACACATACAGTATCACTGTAATCAAAACTGAAAACAATGGATACACTGTTATGGTAGGTAATACAACCTTTGCTGCCGCAAATGGTCAAGGTATGGGTCCGGGCGGAGCGCAGTAATGCCAATCATTTCGTCATTTTCGAATAAAGCATTTGGCGGAAGTCGTATTCTTTCGAGTAATTCCGCACTGAATCCTCAGTATACAACTTCTGTCGATTATATTTTAGTTGCTGGTGGAGGTGGTGGAGCATCTATCGGCGGAGGTGGTGGCGGTGGCGGAAAAGTTCAATTAGGAAGTGGTTATCCTGTAACTCGAGGAACAGTTCTTTCGATTGGAATTGGCGGTGGTGGTGGAGGTTCAGGTGGTAGTGGTGGACAAGGTGGTGATGGAGGTTCTTCAACTCTCACTGGTCCTGGCACTCCTTCAATTTCTGTTAATGGTGGTGGCGGTGGTGGAACTCCTAATGGTAAAGGGCGTGACGGTGGTTCTGGTGGCGGTGGTGGTCGTGACAATACTCAACCAGACATAAACAATCGTGGTTTTGCAACTGGTGGACAAACTGGTGGTCCTACTTGGGGCAAAAATGGAGGTAGAGGTGCGCCAGCAAATCCAACTCAACCAGCAAACTTTTCTGGTGCTGGAGGTGGCGGCGGTGCTAATGCTACCGGAGGCGATGGATCAAATAATTCACCCAATGGAGCAGATGAGAGAGGTGGCGGTGGCGGTAACGGAATAGGTATAAATGAACTTTTTTCATCTTATAATACCAACTATAGACCGCCAATGACGAAACCATATCCTAATGCTCCAACACATCCAGTTTATGCTCCTTTAGGAATAACATCTGATATTTTTGCTGCTGGAGGTGGCGGTGGTATATCGGGTGCTGGACAAAAAGGTGGTAATGGTGGTTCTAGTGGTGGAGGTTCAGGTTATCCACAAACAGGTGGTGATGCTGGAAACGGTCCAGGTCCACAGGGCGTAATAAGAGCAGCAAATTCTGCCGTACAATTTTCTGGAGCAGGAGGCGGTGGTGGTGGAACTGGTCCAGGTGACCCTTGGAGAGATGGTGGTTCTGGCGCAGGAGGCAGATGTATTATTAGATGGAATGCAGAACAGTTTGCAAACGCAACAAGTACATCAGGCACAGTATATTTCCATGAAGCAAACGGTTATAGGCATTTTGATTTTACTGGTAGTGGATCACTCACAATTTAAGAGAAAATAAATGGCAAGAGCATATAAAATTTTAGGTCAATCAAGTCCGTCAGCAAATGTACTGACTACTTTGTACACAGTACCAGCGGGGAATTCTGCAATCATCTCAACGATTACTATTGCTAACTTGGACGAGGGTTCAGCAAATGGCGGAGCATTTAGAATTGCTGCAAATACTTCTGGTTCTTCAACTGCTAATGCCAACTATCTTGCATATGGAGTAAACGTACCAGGTCGTGATACAGTTACATTGACGTTAGGTATCACATTAGCAGCAGGTTCACAAATATCAGTGAATGCCAACTCTTCTCTGTTAGCATTCTCGGCATTCGGCACTGAAGTTTACTAATTATGTCACTACGTAGATTAGCATTAAGTCGAGTATCTTTTGAAAGAATTCGTGCAATAGGAAGCACAGCAGGCGGTAGCGGAGGTGCTTCTGGAACAACATATAGAAAAACTTTTACTGCATCAGGAACTTGGGATCCACCATCCGATGTTACTACAGTAGATTATCTCATCATTGCTGGCGGTGGTGGTGGAGGTGGCACTCCATCAAATGATATCGGTGGCGGTGGTGGTGCGGGAGGAGTTTTACTTGGAACAGGAGTAACTGTTGTACCCGAACTAACTTTAACTGTTACAGTTGGTTCTGGTGGCGCTGGCGGTTCTGGTCCAGGAATGGCATCTAATGGTGGTTATTCTCTTTTTTCAACTCCTTCAAATTCATTCTATGGTTATGCAGTTGGTGGTGGTGGAGGTGCTGGACAGTATGAAGCAGCGAGGTCTGGCGGTTCTGGTGGTGGTGATGGTTTGGTTGGAGGTGGAGCAACACCCTCTGGTGGTTTAGGTATTCCTGGTCAAGGTTACGGTGGTGGTGGTGGTCGTCATCAACCCGGTGTCGCAGCAGGCGGTGGTGGCGGTGGAGGTGCTGGAGGTGCTGGCGAAACAGGAACAACTAGCAATCCAACAGGATATAATGGCGGCAATGGTGGTATAGGAATTTACTCAACAATTTCTGGTGCAAGCACAGGTTATGCTGGTGGCGGTGCTGGAGGTGGTTATACTAATGGTGGTTTTGTAAATCCTGTTTATGGGGCATCAAATGGAACAAATTCACCAGCATCTTCACAGAATGCTCAAAACAATACAGGAGCGGGCGCTGGTGGTTCAAGGTATGCTCAAGGTGGCGCTGGCGGTTCTGGTATAGTAATTCTTAGATATGTGAGTAACATAGTACCAAAAGAATTTGATGCTCTTATTATTGGTGGCGGTGGTGCTGGTGGAGGCCCATCTTCTGCCGGTACAGGTGCAGGTGGCGCAGGAGGTTTCTTAATGTCAAATGCCATCACTTATGTTGCAGGAACAACTTATACTGCAACAGTAGCGGGTGGTGGAACAACTAATAGTGGCAGTCCATCATCATGGGGTGGAAACACAAGCATTACTGGTGCTGGATTCACTTCACTAATTGCTTATGGTGGTGGTCGTGGCGGTGAAGGCGGTGATGAAGCGGGTGCAGATGGCCCTGGCGGTAATGGAGGTTCTGGCGGAGGTGCAGGTAGAGGTCAAACGGGTTTTGGTCGTGGAGTTTATCCAGGAAGTCCTTTTATAAGTTCTACTAGACAAGGTAATGACGGTGGTAATGGAACAAACTCCGGTTACGCTGGTGGTGGTGGCGGTGGTGCTGGCAATGCTGGAGGAGAATCTCCAGGATCACCTAAAGTACGAGGTGAAGGTGGTGACGGACTGTATAGTTCTTTCTCCGGCACAGCAGTTGGTTATGCTGGTGGCGGTGGTGCACCGGGAGCGTCTGGAGCAACTGCATATGGTGGCGGTAATCCTTCTTCTGGAGGCACACCTAATACTGGTGGCGGTGGCGGAGCATATGCTAATGGAGGATCAGGAATTATTATGATTCGTTATGGTAGAGCAATTGCTAACGTAACCACTACAGGTTCACCCACATATATTGACGATGGAACATATAAGATTTATAAATTTACTGGTTCGGGATCGTTTTCTTTCCCATCATAAATACTGAGTATAACTTTTTATAGGAGTGATTGAATGAATAACAAAGAAATTGAATATGCACACTTTTTAATTGGCAGCAACAACAGATTAGTTTGTGGCATTGATACCGCAATTAAAGCATTACGTCCAACAGCACGTTACGATATGTCTGCATCAGGTGGACATTTTGAGTTTACACGTTGGGAAGATGATGCACAAACAGTAGCACCAACAAAAGCAGAAATTATGGCTGAGTTGGAATATCAGAATAAGTTTATTGAGCATCATCAGTATTTTTTAGATCGTGCAGCAAACTATCCTGATATTACAGTTCTTGTGAACTCACTTTGGGAAGCAATGGACAATAGTGAGATACCAGGCAAAGGAACAAAGTTCTATAACATGATCAAAGAAGTGAACGACAAGTATCCTAAACCTGATGGTGATGCACCAGTAAGACCAGAATAATAGGAAAATAAATGGCATACATTGGCAATCAAGTTTCATCAGTACCTTTTATTATAGACACATTTAGTGGCACAGGTTCTGCATCTGTATTTGGACAACTCACACGTGCTCCAGCAGGTGTAGCATCTATTGCTGTATTCATCTCAGGTGTCTATAAAGTACCAGGTGTTGATTATACACTCAGTGGTGATATGATTTTATTCACTACACCACCAGCGTCAGGTACAAACAACATCGTTATTCATCACATGGGTAACGGTTCAGCAACACAGGTGCCTTCAGATGGTTCTGTTACTGGTGCTAAACTTGCTGCCAATACTGTGCGTGGTAATAATATTGTTGCTGGACAGATCACAGGTAATCAAATTTCCACACGTGCAATTTCTGGTAATCAAATAGGATTATACGCTGTTTCTGGTAATAATATTGGTACGGGTTCCATCTCCGCTAATAACTTTGCAGGTGGTGGTATCACATCAAACGTCCTAGCGTCCAATCTTTCTATTTCTTTGACACGTGCATTAGAATCTGCAAATATAAATGCTATTGCACCTAATGGTAATGTAAATATTGATATTGCTAATAATGTTGTTTATTATTTTAATGCAAATAGCACAGCAAATATCACATTCAATCTTCGTGCTAATACACAGAATACTTTCGATTCTGTAACAACGATTGGACAATCTGCAACAGTTGCAATGATTGTACGACATGGTGCAACAAGACATACTGCTAATTTACATATCGACGGAACATTACAAACTGTTTTATATCTTGCGAATACAAAACCAAACTATCAGTCTATTCCAAATCAAGAAACCAACATTTATGGATATACTGTATTGAAACTTGCAGCAAACTCATATTCTGTGTTTGCATCTAATTCACTTTTTGGATTAGGATAAAATGCCAATCATTGGTTCATTAGGTAATGCTAGTGCTTCATTGTTTGGGATAGGAAAAAGTGTCCGTCCAAAACTTATTAATACCGCAGCAATTGATTACTTAATTGTTGCGGGTGGTGGTGGTGGTGGATTTTCAATAGGTTCAACTAAGGGTGGTGGGGGTGGTGCTGGAGGTTATCGTGAAGGAACTGGTTATTCAGTTACACAACAAACTTATACTATTCAGATAGGTAACGGCGGAACAACTGGAACTAACGGTTCAAATTCTGGAATTTGGAATACATCGGCATCACTTTGGTCTACTGGTGGCGGTAGTGGTGGAAGTACATTGGGTGACATTAATGGATGGTCTGGTGGTTCTGGTGGTGGCGGTGGTTCATCTTCAGGTGCCGGTGTTGGAGGTTTAGGAAATTTTGGAGGCTATACACCGTCAGAGGGTAACAATGGTAGCAATGGTCAAGGTAGTGGAGTTAACGGTGGTGGTGGTGGTGGTGCAGGTGCAGTTGGCACTTTAGGTACTGGTGGTGTCGGAGTATCAACATCAATAAGCGGAACTCCTATAATGAAAGCCAATGGTGGAAGTGTCGCTCCCGGTGCCGTTACTGGAGGTACTAATACGGGAGATGGTGGTGGTGGTAGTTTAGGTGCATCTGGAGGAACTGGTGGTTCCGGTATTATTATTATCAGATATCCTATCTACAATACGAATTCTGTTACAACAGGTATATACACCGAAGATTCTAATTATAGATATTTTACGTTTAATTCATCAGGAACAATAACATTCTAAAGATTTATCGGAGAAAAAAATAAATGGCAGCACCTAATATAGTCGCAGTATCTACAATTCGTGGCAAGTCAAATGTCGCTAACCTTACTACGACCTCATCTTCTGTTATTGTCAATGATGTGAACTCTGGTAAAGTATTCAAAATCAATACGATTATGATTTCGAATGTTGATGGTACGAATGCAGGTAATGTCACAGTGGAGATGTTTAAATTTGGCGCACAGAATGTTGCGACAGGTACAGGCAATGCTGTGTATTCATTAGCAAACTCTGTAACTGTTCCAGCAAAATCATCACTTGATGTTATGTCTAAATCAATTTATCTTGAAGAGGGTGATCAACTCAAAGCAAAAGCAGATTCAAATAATCGTCTGCATCTTATCACATCATTTGAAGAGATAAGTTAATGGCAAAAGGTTTTAACGGCGGTATTATTGGAACAAGAAATCTGACTACTGGTGGTGGTATAGGTCAAGGTACTGCTGTCGGCATTTGGTCGATGAATGAAGCACAGATTGCTAAACTTGCTGGACTATGGCCACAAGAAGTTACTTCTGGTCAACTACTGACTACTCATATATTTACAGAATCTACTTCATGGGCTGTACCTTCCGGAGTAACATCCGTTGATTATATTGTTCTCGCTGGTGGTGGTGGTGGTGGAATGTCTGATGGTTTTGGTTCAGCAGGAGGTGCTGGAGGATTTCAAACTGGAACAGGTTTATCTGTAACGCCTGGCACAACTCATACAATTATAGTCGGTGGAGGTGGTGCAGGAGCATCTTCTGGTGCTTCTGGTTCAAATGGAACAAATTCTGGAATATTTGTTACAAGTAGTGGCACAACATTAACTTCTTGGTCGATAGGTGGCGGCGGTGGTGCTGGAGGTTCTGGTCCCGTTGCTGGTATGTCGGGTGGTTCTGGTGGAGGTGGTCAACAAGGTCGACCTGGAGGTGCTGGAACACCAGGTCAAGGATATGCTGGTGGAGCACAATCACCAACTACTCCACTTGGTGCTGCTGGCACTGGTGGTGGTGGCGGTGCGGGAGGAATAGGACAAGATGGATCAGCAAGTGCGGGTGGTAATGGTGGTATAGGTATTTTCTCTTCGATGTCTGGAGCAAATGTAGCATATGCTGGCGGAGGTGGTGGTTCTGCTGAAGGTAATTCTCCAAGTCCTGGTGTGATAGGATTTGGTGGTGGTGGTTATGCGTTATATTCGGATGGTGCACCTTGGTTAGGCACACCATATGGTGGTGGGAATGGTAGCAGACATGCGAACCCAACATGGAGAGCATCATCTGGTAATACATCAACAGGAGGAGGTGGTGGTGCTGGTGGTTATATTTCGTACTATGGTCAAGTTGGCGCAGCAGGTGGTTCTGGCGTTGTCATTCTTCGTTATTATACTCCTATCACAACAGTATGGACATTTGCAAATACACAGCAATGGGTAGTACCTGACGGTATTACAACAGTAGATTATCTTGTCGTTGCTGGCGGTGGTGGTGGAGGTTGGTTTGGTGGTGGTGGTGGTGGTGGATTATTAACTGGTACCGGATTAGCAATAGGACCAACATCTCTAATGAATGTAGTTATTGGTGCAGGTGGTGCTGGTGCATCTCCACAAAATGTGAGAGGAGCCAACGGAAGTAATTCAGTATTTGGCACAGTTGTTGCACTTGGCGGTGGTGGTGGCGGTTCTTTTTCTTCAGGATTACATGCTGGGAATTCTGGTGGTTCTGGCGGAGGTGGTGGTGGTTCTCCAGGAGGAAACAGTGATACTCCTGGTGGTGCTGGAACTCCTGGTCAGGGATTTGGTGGTGGAACTGGAAGATTAAATGATCCTGGCGGTGGCCCAGTTTTAGGTGGCGGTGGTGGCGGTGCAAATGGAGCAGGTGGAAATGCTAATCCTGCTGCTGGTGCTGGCGGTTCAGGTATTGCTAATCCAATTTCAGGAACACCAGTAACGTATGCTGGCGGTGGTGGAGGTGGTTCAGATAGTAGAGGTCCAGGTGTTGGTGGTCCCGGTGGTTCTGGTGGAGGTGGCGTTGGTGGAGGAAATGTTACACCAGGTAGTGGTACTGGCACAAACGGCACATCAGGACTTGGTGGCGGTGGTGGTGGTGGAGCGTATATTGCCCCTGCTGCTTACGCTGGTGGCACAGGAGGTTCTGGTATTATTATCGTCAAAGCCTCTGCAACACAAAATAAAGTAGCAGCATATACGAGTACAGGCACATTTACAGTTCCAACAGGAGTAACATCAGTTCAATATCTTGTCGTTGCTGGTGGCGGCGGTGCTGATTCCGCAGGTGGTGGTGCAGGTGGTTTTAGAACGGGTTCTGGATTATCTGTAACTCCGGGTCAAACATATAATGCTGTAATTGGTGGTGGTGGTATTTGTGGTGGCGGTAATGGTGGTTTGACTCAAACGAATGGAAGCAATTCAGGTTTTTGGGGAGCAGCACCATTTCCTGCTATTTGGTCAACTGGTGGTGGATATGGTGGTACTGCTTATCATAGTCCACGTGGAGCAGGAAATTCTGGTGGTTCTGGCGGTGGAGGTGCTTCATTAACTCCGGGTTCTGGTCCTGCTGGTAGTGGGAATGCTGGTGGTTATACTCCTTCGGAAGGAAATAATGGTGGAACAGGTGGAAGCGATAACTCCTCATATCGTAATGCTGGTGGTGGTGGAGGTGCGGGTGGTGTAGGTAGTAATGGTGGTCCAGGACCATCTGTTGGTGGTGCTGGTGGTGTAGGTGTAGCATCATCAATCACAGGAACACCCGTATATTATGCTGGCGGTGGAGGTGGAAAATCGGATGCGGGTAGCGGCGCAGGTGGTTTAGGTGGTGGTGGTAGTGCCGCACCGGCGCACCCACCTGCTGTATCAGGCGCACTTGCTAATGGTACTGCTGGTCAAGCGGGAACAGGCGGTGGAGGTGGGGGACACTATAATGGACAAAACGGTTATGGTACTGGTAATGGTGGTGGTGGAATTGTCATCCTCAAATGGACATAAATAAATAACTAAATAGATTGTAAATTGTTTTAACTTAGGAGAGTATTAAATGGCACATTTTGCACAACTTGATGAAAATAACATCGTTACTCAAGTTATCGTTGTGGGTAACAATGAACTGCTTGACGCAAATGGTCAAGAACGTGAAGAACTTGGAGTAGCATTCTGTCAGCGACTATTTGGCGGTAACTGGAAACAAACATCATACAATCATAACATGCGTGTACGATATGCCGGTATTGGCTATTCGTACAATGCTGATCTTGATGCGTTTGTTCCACCAAAACCATTTGCTTCGTGGACACTGAACACAGAAACCGCAGCATGGGACGCACCAACACCTGCACCAGATGATGGCAAATTCTATCACTGGGACGAAGAGTCGTTGTCGTGGGTTGAAAACGAAATTCAACCAACGTAATTTATTTTCATTCCAAAGAACCCTGCTTCGGCAGGGTTTTTTATTAGCGGTATAAGATTGACTAAATACACCAATAAAAGGAGAAAATCTTGGCTGCTTATGTAGAACTTACAATAGAACAAGGTGCGAATTTAACTTCAACTGTTACTGTTAATGACAATCAAGGCGATGCTGTAAATCTTACAACATACTCTGCATCTTCTCAGTTACGCAAGTCTTATTATTCCACATCTGCAAATACCATGTCTGCAATTATTACTGGTAATGCTAACGGTGAGATTACTCTTTCAATGACCGCTTCAAATACAGCACTTCTTACGCCAGGTCGTTATGTCTATGATTTAACTATTCGTAATTCGGTTGATAACTCAGTTACACGTGTAGTAGAAGGCACAGCAGTTGTACTACCATCCGTTACGAGGTAAGACATGGCAGATATTGGTAAGGTTGTAATATCGCAACCCAACAGAACAACAATAACATCACCGAATTATCGTCCTAAA
>Ga0222713_10004371_pt1 | contig 14202 bp, 22 predicted proteins | sample C33_649DmetaG_FD_165061 | JGI IMG/M metagenome (GOLD analysis project Ga0222713, IMG submission 165061) | Estuarine water microbial communities from San Francisco Bay, California, United States - C33_649D | ecosystem: Environmental > Aquatic > Marine > Unclassified | place: USA: California...
CTTCAGCACTAAAACCTGTATTAAGTTTTGCTTTACCGTTGATGATAAGTCCACCCCAATCACCATATGTTGGGTCTGACTTCAAAGGTGTGAAGACAATAGGATTTGTGTTTGTCCCTTCTGCCATAATCTTACCACCTTGTTTGATTGATAAGAAACTTGTAACATCAGGGTCAGCATAAATTGTCTGACCACCAGGAATTGTTAAAGTGTTTCCATCTTCAACAAACACACCACCTGAAATCATCCAATTCTGACCAGGTGTCATAGTAAAGTTCTCATTGATTATACCTTCAACTTTATTGTAAGTAACTCCGTCCACAGTCACCTCAGTTACAAAGAAAGTTTTATCGGTTGGTTTTGGTTCTTTTTCACAAGACGATGTCAACAACAAAATCATAGCTGACATTAAAACAAGAATTGTTTTTTTCATATTTAAGAATTTTAACAATATGTAGTGGTAAAATCAAATAAGTCTATCTAACAACAACGAATTAGCACAACCATAATATACAACCCCCTAAAATGAAAATTTAACATTGCAAAATACACTTTTAATTTCTCAATGTTATATTTATGTTAAGAGGATTCTTACAGTTTTCTAACATAAACGAACAAAATTTAAAAGTAATGAAGAAGTTGTTTTTAGTAATGTTTATGTTGATGAGTAATTACTTATTTTCACAAACAACATTGTACACCGATAATGACGGTGATGGTGTTATCGAATACACCCTAATTAGAAATAATGGCTCAGTAGAAGAAGAAGGTTATTACCTAAATGGAAAGATGGTCGGAACGTGGACTTCCTACTACACCAACGGAGTAATTAACATCAGAGCTAATTTCAAAAATGGATTAAGACATGGTAGTTGGACCATCTATGAGGAGTCGGGTAAAATTAAATTTGAAATAATTTACAAAGACGGAATCAGAGAAAAGGTGGTTGAACACCACTACAATTAATCTTTGTAACAATTTTTGTAAGGTCTACAAGACGCTTTCTGAGAGAACCCCATATCCTTACATGGGGTTTTTTCACAATAAGATTTACTCATCTTACGTTTTTTCTTATATTTCTTTTGTTCTTCATCCATGAACTGATAAAGAACTCTACGAATTAAATCTTTACTCATACATATAAATATGTCAAATCAAGAATGTAACGAATGTAAAAATAAAGGATTGTCTAATATGCAAAAATTTTCTATTGTGTTAGGAATTTACATATTAATTAGTGCCATTTACGGAACCGTAAAGTTCATTGAACTACTATTCTGATATTATTTTTAATATCTTTTTAACCTTTTTGTCATCAATTTGTTGGTTATTAACCACAGATATCTTTAAATACATGTTACCAATCCCTTGTTGTGTAACATATCCTTTACCTCTTATTCTTAAAGGTTTATCCGTATCTAAATCAGTTGGTAAGTTAACACTAATATTACCATTAGGATGTGGTATTATAATTTTTTCATTTGTTAGTATATCAATTGGTGTTACTTTCTTATAGTATATGAGGTCCATGCCGATTTTTTCAAATCCATCTACTCTGTTTACTACAATCTTTACAACTAAATCACCAAACCCAGAATTAATATAATAATTACCTTTACCAGCAACTCTAAGAAAGTCACCATTATCAACATTTCGTGGAATATCTATTTCTATCGATTCCATTTTATTAACAACGGCATTACCATTACATGTATAACATGGATTACTTATTTGATAGCCAGTTCCGTTACAACCGTTACATGCAGTTTCAACTACGGTACTAAATAAACCTGTACCCATCTGTTGTCTAATACTACCGCTACCATTACATACGTTACATATCTTTTTATCACCCCCACTACCACTACATGTAGTACACGATGATTTAACTTGATAATTCATCTTCTTACTAACCCCATTGTATGACTCAATGGGCGTTACTTCTAAATTAACAATGGTATCTGGCGATTTTGGTCTTCTGGGTTGTCTTTGTTGTTGCCCAAACATACTAAACAAATCCTCAAAACTTCCACCAAACGGACTTGGGTTATCATATTGTCTTTTCTTTTCCTCATTACTTAACACATCATAGGCTTCAGCAATTTCCTTAAACATTTCTCCACCCGCTGGGTTTACATCAGGATGGTATTGTTTACTTTTACTTCGATATGCCTTTTTTATTTCATCAGGAGATGCATTTCGATTAACACCAAGTATATTATAATAATCTTTCATGGATAACTACGTCATTATATTATTTAAGAATAAGAAAAAGAAAAAAATTATCAAAGGTTATAGTACGGAAACTAACGCTAAAAATAAATTTGGTAAAATGTTAAAAGATAATAATGTAAATTTTCCGGTTTATTTTGAAAATGGTGAGTCTTGTAACTTTGAGTTAGGTCTTTTAACTAATCAACAATCTTATCAGCCCTCTTTATTTACCACAGATAATATCGGAAGGAACACCAGTGTTAAAGTCGAAGGTAACTCTGAGTATGTATTTTTAAAGATTGACACTTATCTCATTGAAGAGAAAATATATGATTGGCAAAAAGAAGAAAGAATATATTTTAATGACTTAATTAAAGATTACTGTAAGATGAATGTCTTTAAAAATATTTATACTCTCAACAATAAATTAATCATTCAGGCTGATGAATCATTTTCTATTTTTAGCTTAAAGAATAATCAGGACTCTGTAAGATTATTAGACACTATTGAGAACTATTATCGAAATAATAATAGGTCTGATGCTATGTTTGTGAAAGATGTATCAACAATCCAAAGGAAATGGATTTATGACTTATTAGAAAGTAACGGTATAGATAGGAAAAAGTTATATAGACAAACAACTACCTTTTCAAAACGAAATTAAAATTGATATCGGAAATGGAAATTGTAAACTTATCTTTATTTCGGTCCAACTCCCTAAAATGATTTAAAATAGAATCATACTCTTCTTTTTCTAATTCAATTAGTAATTCTGTTTTGCCTTTAGATAAAAAAGATTCTTCTATTAGATTAGTTATTTCAGCAAGTTTACTTAACTCGTCCATAAAACTTTCTTTATCCTTTGCCATAACGAATATGATTTTTTGTTCTGTGTCGTGTTTTTAATTTCGTGAGGATTAATCTTTGTTATTGATTCAATGATATCATCCTTAGATTTTTTTACATCACGACTATCACTCAGCTGTTGTTTCTTGAACCACAACATCATGTTCTCCATCTCCTGAGGTGTTAACTTGCTGCTCATCTTCAATAATATCTTCATTCGTTAATAGGCTTGTATTCTCATTAACATCAAAATATAATCTTTTTAACGAGTCGACATCCTTCGATTCAAAAACTTTCTTTAACTCTTCAATTTTTTCTTTAAACAGTTTTTCCTTTTCTTCTCTTTCGAGATTAAAATTTAATATGTTATCAAAACTCGTTTCTAAAATATTAACATTTTCAACATCATTAACAACAACAAATGAATATAAGTTAGTATCAGGTCTATCTGATTTATCTTGTTTAATAACTTCTATATTACCAACAAATTTTTTTGGTATTACCCAAGTATTTTTGAGATATAAATCAAATGAAACATAATCCTTAAGATATCTCAAGGATTTTAAATAATCTTTTGTTTTTGTTGTAAATTGGGAAAATATCATTTTATTAAGTAGATTAAATAACAAATTAAATAGCTTAAAAATAAACCATAGATGATTAGTGCTCTCTCACCAATCTCCATTTTTCTTGGAGGATTAGATACGAGAGCACTAACAAAGTTTATAACCAACCTCACTAATGCGATAGTGGAGAATACCGCAATAAAACAACTTAGGTATGTTACAAATTCTTCTATCATTCTATTATTTTTTACTTTCTTCTAAGATTTCACCTCTCAATGATTGAAGTAATCCTTTCAATTCTTGAGCTGACTTTCTAGCTCTTGTTCCTGCTGATTTGTTACCGCCATAAAACTTTGCAGTATCAACAGACATTGATTCAACAATTGTTTTGATTTTTTCTAAAGTTTCCATAATTGTATAAAAATTTATTTTTTATTATTTAGTATAATTTAACTTTTTATTCACCAGAGTAAAGCAAAGTGAATTTTTTTTATATTGTAAGAGAACGCTCGAGTGTTTTATAAACATCTGTAAACATTTCTAAATCTGATTTAGATACCATTCTCTTTCTATTAAATAACTGTTTGAAAAAGCTTTCTATCTCCTCCCTTACTTCTTCATCAGGTTGGTTGTAAAAAACTTCAAAGAAAAAGGCTTCAAAATAATCGTAATCATCTTTTTTAAATTCAAATACTATTGACTCCTTTTTGAAATTATTCAGAGTCTTATCCCAACACCACCTAAAATGACTTTGTTTTTCTTCTTGGGTCATTCCGATTTTTGTTTCATTAAAATCACCATGACTATCACCTAAATAGGTACTCTGTACTAAACCAAGAAGTGATAAACAGTAATCTCGGAATAAGTCTGTGAGCTCAGGGATAATGTTATTAGCCCTGTACCATGTATCTACATCATCTATCGACATCGGTTTAGCTAGCCAATTAAAAAATTGGTCCATATTATATCTCTTCATAATAAGAAATATAGTATGGACCAACTAAAGGTGAATAATTTATTGTTATTGTGTTTTTTGATTGTAGTTGATAAGACTTCTCATTTTCTCAATGTTTTCATTAATCTTATCTTTCTTTTTTTCATCAACCGAAGCCAAGTCCAACGATTTCATCATATCATCATGTCTTTCATTTCCTGCAATATCATATACAGGTTGCTCAGCTTTCTGATATGACATCTTTTTCAACTTAGCCAATATATTAAGTTTTCTTCTCTTATTAACATTCTTATTAACATCAGTTTTTACAGCATTTGCGTATTCATCTGAGTTACCAGTTAAAGATGAACCCTCAATATACTTTTCAAGTCTACTCTCATCAGGTTTAATTTGGTCGTAGTCTAAGTTTTCCATGCCACCTGACTGAGCAATTTGGTCAACATATTGCTTAACCGAATCAGACGCAGTATACATTTGTTTCTTATCACTATTTTTAACCTTACCATCTTTATCCGTAATGTCCATCATAGTATTACCTCTTGGGAATGAGTCAGATTCGGGTTTGTATTCTACACCCATGTTCTTCATATAGTCTTTCATCTTTTTAGTAACAGACTTAACATAATCATCGTTAGTCTTTTTAGTTTCGTTACTATTCTTCTTTTCAAGTTTTTCTACTGCTGATTTTTCCTGAATAACAATTCTTTCAATCAATTCAATCATTTCATCTTCTGTTAATTGAAGTTTTTGTTTTTTAGATTCGTTTACACCTTTGCAAGATTTTTCATCTTCTTCAGACCAATCTTTTAATTTGTGCTCTTTACCACCTACTTTAAATGTTTTTTCACCTTTAAGTCCAGCTTCGCATCTTGCTTTAGTATATTCATTACCTTCTTCAAGTTCTTCTTCACCAATATCACCTGAATTAACCAAACCATCTTCATCTGAATTGTTTGAGTAAACCCCAATCAAATCATCCTTTGGCTTATAATTTTTCATTTTTCTTTCTTCACGTCTTTTTTTAGCAATTTCATAAAAGTCCTCCATTTCATCAATTTCTTCAACTTTTGATTGGACTTCATCAATTTTTTTGTTTAATTCTTCAGAAAGAACTTTATTTACTATTTCATCAATTTTTTGTTCAATGTTATTCATAACAGTATTTTACATATAAATATATCGGTTTATCTAAATCTCACATATGGATTTATTCTTATATCTGCCAAATACAATCCTAAATACTTAATTACATCCATCGCATGGTCTAATCCGTTCATGACTGCATATTCGACAGGGTCTCCTCTATATGAATCTTCCTCCTCTTCTGGCGGTAAATAACGACTAATCATTTCATAAAATTCAACCGGTACATCTTTACCTTTGAATTTTAAATTTTCCATTTCTACCCATATCGAAACTTCTTTTGTGTCACTAAAATCATAGTTATCAGCAACCCCAAGAAATCCACCTATTTTACCTTTTGGTCCAACATCAAGAATTTTTACTTTACCACTTAAACTATCAGTATTAAACTCGTATTCTTTACCACTCAATTCTTTTTGTAAATACCTTGCTTTATTATCTTTAATACTTTCTAACCATTCTTTTTTGTGGTCTTCAGGTGATTTTGGTTTATAATCGTCAGGTAACTCAAATGTCACGTAGTCCGTACCATCTTCATCTTCTTTAATAAATTTTTCTTCAAATTCATGAAGTACAATACTCTTAATTACATTAATTGGTAAACTCTGCCTTAATGAAATGTTTTCAATTGCCTCTTTTACCATGTCACTTTCAAAAAATTCCAATGCATTAATGTCACCTTGATTACAGTATGGAAACTTTTTACACTTATCCTTTATTCTTACATATTTGGAACCAGGACCACCAAGTTTTGGAAATTTTTTATTTGTAACAGAGTTCAACTCTTTATACACAGTTTCAGGATTAGACAGTTTTAATGGGTCTTTCTTTGGAGCACCGAATGCAACATCGTATGCCCCTGCTGATGCTGATGTTGTAGCTTCTTTAGTTTCTTCTTTTTTAGGCTTTTCATCATTTTCCTCGTCTCTAATAGATTGAACAATCTTTGAGAATATTTGTTGTAATACCTCAGGTGTTAACCCATCTGTTTCACCTTTAGGATTTTCATCAGATTTTAAAAATTTAGAGTACCCTTTATTCTCATCAACCTGCCCACCTTTTGGTTTTGTTTTACTAGGTGTCTCTTTTTTCATTGGTCCAAATAATGGTCCAACATATGCACCTGCAGATGATGCACCTGTCGCTTCTTTAGCCTCTTCTTTTTTACCTTCAACTTTCTTTATCATTGTATAATATTTTGGGTTCTCTGTTAAATGGTCCATAGCAATTTCCATAGCTAAATCTAATTCTGTTGTATGTTCTAACTCAACTTCAATACCCATCATTAATTGGTCTATAATATCTTCAACTTTAACGTTATGTTTTTTTGCTAATCCTTCAAGTGTTGAATTGTCACCGATACCACCTTCAAGTTTGTCTTCACCAATCTCACCAGATGATATTATTTGACTTTTCATCTGACCTAATGTTTTTGATTTGTCCATCAATCCTTCAGCATCAGATGGATTAATTTCACCAAATGCTTTATTAAGACTTTTAACCATTAAGTTATCAAGACTATCCATTACTTTACATTTTTAAGTTGTGGCTCCCAAAAGCTTCGTTTAGTCCACATAATCATGTAAAATTCCTTCATGATTTTTGTGACAATCTCATTAACATCACCTTGTATTTTACCTCGTTGGATTTCTTTTCTAATAAGGTCAATGATTTTATCTTCAAATTGTTTTAAAGTATTCGAGTTAAGAAAATCTTTAATTTCCTTTCTAATCATTACTTCAATTTCTTTTTTATCTGTTGCCGAAAGTGCCATTACTTACCTATCTTCCAAAACATACGTCCACCAACTACTGGTTTTAAATCTTGATTTAAACCAATACCTAGTCCGTAAACTTGTTTATTCTTTGTTCTATACATGAACTCACCACCAACATAATTTAATTGGTCTGTTCTTCCGTGAACACCTAAACCCCAATAAAACTCTCTATTATTAAGATAAATCTCTTTTGTAATTGTTGTTGTAGGTATTTGAACCTTTGATTCAAATCTTCTACTTAAGATACTGTTTTGTGTGATAGTGTCATTAACAACTAAATAACCTAACGTATCTAAAGTTAGTGTATCTGTATAGTAATACTTTGCATAATAATCTTTAAGGATAGACATTGTATCAACGTCCGCTGGAATTGTATCATGTTCAGTGACAATCTTTGTTCTCCATTTAGGTACGTACTCAGTTTGTACAACATTAACTGTATCCCATTTAGTTTCAATAGTAACAATAACCTCTGGTTCAACAGGGTCTGTTTTACTACATTGGGTTAGGTACAATAATACCAAAACTAATATAAGAATTAATACTGTCTGTAAACTATTAAGATACTTTTTCATTACTCTTCTCCTTCGATTGTTTTAGTCTTTTTTCTTTGTGATAATATCTTAGCCCATTTAGCCTTGAACTGGTCATAATACGATGAAAGTTTATTTGTTAATTCAACAAACTCTGGGTCGACTTTAATCATATTACCATTGATGTAGATACCACTACTTTCACCTATTGAATACATGAAGTCGATATCTTTATCTATTATCTTACCGCTCCACTCAACGTTGTTTGGATACATATTTAATGTACCGTAGTCCGCCATATCTGAAACTTGGTCGACAAACTCGTCCATAGTTTCTTGGAATGCAGTTTTTTCATCCGTAGATAACTCTAATTCTTGTTTTGTTTTACCATGTAATTTTATTAAACCACCAGATACTCTATAAGTTTTAGATTTATCTTCTTGTGGTTCGGCATCAAATTCTTCTTCACCTTCAATATCGGCATCAATATTTACAGGAGGTGCAACTTGCTCAGTTAATCTTCTTGACCTTCTAAGAAGTTCTTTTATTTCATCATATTCGTTAATCATATTTCTAATATTTTTTTCATTTCTTCAAAGTCAAAAGCAGGACTTAAGTCTGTGTAAGATGAATCGTAGTTACTCTTTGTTACTATTCCTTCAAATTTTTCAACTCCATCTACTTTTACATTATGACCGATTAAGGTCTTCGGAATATTAAAATCATTACAGAGTTCCTCAATTAAAGCCCCCACACTTGATAGTTGTTTTTCACTGTATGGTTGCCAAAAAAAGTGTCCTCTCCACTTTCTTTCATATATTCCTTCATTATAAATATTACCAATCCAATTAACATACGCACCACTTAGTGGGTTTTTTCGCAACCATCCAAGATTTTCTAAACAAATAATAATAACATTCTTATTAAATGATTCAGTTTCTAAAAATTTTGAATATGTATCTGGTGGAATAATATTAATTATGTTACCCTCTCGGTCCACAACATAATTTGGTAAATGTGGATTTTTACCATTATACCTAGTCTGTAAAGAAACCAAATAATCCTTCACATCTCTTGATGTGTGACATAGGATTATTTGCTTCTTCTTTTTATTTTTACCTATGGATTTAAATCCTGTCAAATCTTGTATTTCTACCATCACGCTTTTGATAAATCAGTCTTCTTATTGGTTGTGAAGTTGATGGTTCTGCGTTTTCTTCTTGATTTAGTTCTTCTAATTGCTCGGTAGTATTCTCAGTTTGAACCCCTTCCTCTTCTGATAATTTAATCTCATTTTCTAAATTTTCAATATCAGATTGATTTTTTTTAAAATCCATAAGTTTATCGAGCTCTAATTGTAGTCTCTCTATATCTTCGTCCGTTGGGATGTATTTTGTTTTTTCTAACTCTTGTCTTATTCTTTGTTCTTGTATTTTTTTACTCTCCTCAACTTTTTGTAGGTATTTTTCAAATGATTCTAATTCTTCAGGTGTGGGTGTATATTTTTCCTCATTCTCTAATTCATCCATACCATCCGTCAATGTACCATCTAAATCTTTAAAGTCATCCTCCTTTTTGTTTTTCAAACGACTGAATGCGAAGTTTGCAGCAATTACTAAAGAGATTGCCAGTGGGTCAAAAACAAAAATAATAACCAACATCAACCAGTTAACAATATTACCCATTGGTATTCCTGTTAACCCACTTAAATACTTTAATGGACCTAACTCACTCGCTAATTCAGTATTGGATTGTTTTTCCAATATTAAAACATCTAAAGAACTAATCGAATCAGTAACGTTTTCTATTTTTTTAGCAATACTATTTCTTGATTCAAGAGCAACATTTAATTGTGATTCTAAAGTTTTCCTATTTGATGATGATTGGGTTGTTATTATTTGTCCTGTTTCCCTATCCTTATATTGAACTATGTTATTTGAAAGACCATTTCTTAAATCTGTAATACTTTGGTCTATTGACTTTTTTTCTTCTAAATAAAAATTCCTATTTTCTTCAAACCTTTCTTTTTTAAGGTTAATAACGTTTACCTCCTTATCTAATATTTCAGATTTGGTTGCAGTTTCTTGGTATGCCGCAGATAAAAATCCGTAGATACCTGCAGAGGTTATAAATACTAATATAGTTGCAGCAATTGTTAAATAAGTTCTAAGTAGTTTATTTATTTCACCCCAATACTGATAAAGTAATGATGCAATAACCAACTTAGCAATTTCTAATGAACTTGCCATTATTAAAACTTCAGTAGAGGCACCAGCAAAAAGTTTACTAAGTCCTGTTACAGAATAAAAAGCCGCTGACGCTGACACTGAAAGTGCAGACAATGCGATAATAGCAGGAAATGTGTTTAGTCGAAAAAATTGTATAATTTTTTTCATGTTTTTATTATTTACAGTACTCTATAAATATCTGTAAATAATTAATTACATGTAATCAAACAAACTTGCACTGTCGTTTCTGAGTTTTCTCAACGCCTTTTCTTTAATTTGACGTACTCTTTCTTTTGTCAAATTAAAGTCACCACCAATATCTTCAAGAGTTCGTGGAGTACCAGTAAGTCCATAATAGTCTTCAATAATGGCTCTTTCTCTTTCATCCAAACTGTTCATGATATCCATGAGTTTTTCTTTTAGAATACCATCAGTTGCAAAACTCTCATCAGGTTGTACTGCATTGGTATTTTCAATCATATCTACCAACGTATCACCATCTTCATTAATGTGATTATCTAACGCGATAGTTTTAGGAAGTGTCATATACTTGTCTTCCAATACCTTATTTGTTTTCTGAGCCTCTTTCTTTGCTTTATGCAGGTCTTGAACTACGTTAACTGGTAGACGAATGGTACGTGAATTTTCATTCAAAGATTGAAGGATAGATTGTTTAATCCACCATACCGCATAAGAAATGAAACGTAATTTCTTTGACCAATCAAAATTCTTAATTGCTTTCATAAGACCTAAGTTACCTTCGGCAATAAGGTCTCCTAAATCTAATCCTTGATTTTGATATTGTTTTGCAACTGTAATAACAAATCTCAAATTACCTTCCAACAACTCTTTATAAATCAATTCCTTTTGTTGTTCACTACAATCGTCAGAACAAATAATTCTTGATAATTCTCTCTCCCTCTCAGGAGTCATCACTTTAATTTTACGGATGTCTTTAAGATACATTTGTATCTCATCTTGGTTTAACGGATTAACCGAGTTTACGAATTCATTATTTTCCATTTGCATATTTTTCAAGTTGTTGTTTCTCTTTTTTTGACAGTGCTTTCATTCCCTTATCTGTAATCTTGTCCAAAATCTGGTCCAAAGATATGGATTTTTCTTTCTTATTCCTACTTTTAATTAATTCAATCTCATTATCCTCATCATCTTCGTCAGTATCATTAAGAATATCCATATCATCCTCATTCATACTACTCATGAAGTATTGAATGACGCGGTCTAATTCTTCTTCACGCTCTTTTAAATCTCTAATCATAGGATTTTCAGGTTTTTTCAAATCACTTTCTAAATCAAGAACGTAACCAATTACTTCATCAGGACCATAAGCAGACATTTTGTCAGTCTTTTCCATTAAAAAGTATTGGTCAACCATACCAGCTAAATTCATTCGAATAAATTCATTAAGGTCTGCAAAGTCAACATCCGTTTTAAAATGAACAACAACCCCATAGTCACCATAAATAAATTTTAAATACTCATTTGATATGATTGGTGATAACTCCCCTAGTAGGTTGTTAATGTATTTCTCACCATTTTCATAATCCCCATAAAGGAATAACATGTAATGTGTTTCTTCTGTACTCATTCTTTTTTTTCCTATTATACTTATATTTATATGTAAAATCAAATTCCAATGAAAAAAATTAAAATCACTGAAACTGAGTTGACAAAGTTAATACAAAAATCTGTATTAAAAAAACTAAATGAAGGAGAATTTTCAGTAGAGCCAAAAATACCAATGACGAAAAGAGAAAAAGAACTAGAAGGTACATTTGGTTCTTATGGTGGTGAAGTACCTGTAGACGTGTTGAGATACATGAGAAAGAATCCTAAACTTATAATGAAAAGATTATTTGATATCTATGGTGAAAAATTAATGGATTACATTCCGTTCCCTGAAGATGAAATTGTTACATCAGATATTGATGTGATGACAGAAGAAGAAGATGAAGTAGAGATGGAACAAGAATATCCTGTCGATGAATTTGATTTTGAATTAGATGATTCTGATATAAATGATATCATGTCTAAGAAGGGACCAATGAGAAGATTTAGAGGTTCTATCTATGTTGATGGTTTGGTTCCTGAAACTGATTCGAAAGAATACGATAGAAAGTTGGCAATTAAGATATTAGAAAATTACGCTAAGAAATTACCAACCGCCGAGGCTTATGTAGGTGGTATCGGATTCAAACAAAAAAGTTTATTAGACCCATACGATAATATGGATTTTTAATTAAAAATATTTTAAATGAAGAACCCACCTTTCGGTGGGTTTTTTTATTCCTTAACCTTAACTTCCAAACTCTTAAATCTTCCGAAACCATTGAAGTTTCCTTTAGACATCCAAAGAGTTTCGTATGGGAGGACGTACTCCACCTTACTTCCGTCCTCCCTTGTAATCAAAACAATACACATCACACTAACTCCATTTTTTCTTCGTTCATAACAAAAACCATACTATTCCAATTTTTCGCATTTACTGCCTTGTACTGATTGTGGTTGTAGAGTTCAGTGTTGTACCACAAAGAGTTAATTGTACCAACTTTCAAACCCTTCAAAATATCCTCATCAATCAACTTAATTTTCTTACCAACACGAGCAAACACTGTAAGCCAGTAATTTGAACCTTCAGGTTTGAACTCAACAGTTTGAAGTGCACCTTTGTTAAACCACCCCAAAACCTGACTTGGGTCTTTTGAGAAAGTCTCATTGACATGTTGATTGAAATCAACTGTGGTCATGAAACCAGCCTTAACTTTAGAGATTGCTCGGAACTGACCTTTACGTCCGCAGATAAATTCAGTGGTATTTAGTTTAGTGATGTTGATGATGTTTTCCATAGTTGTATCGTTTTAACAATACAAATATACTACACTCTTTTGGAATATCCTACAACCTGGTAAAAATCTTTTTTACCATCACAGTAATCCAACACCAACTGAAGTAGGGTTTTGAACATGAATGCTCCTGTGGTTTGTTTTTCACATCGTGTAAACAATTCAATAAATGCCGTCAAGGTATCCATGTTGTAATATCCATGACCGTTTAGTTCATCATAAACACGGTCCAACTCAACCTTTGACTGTAGTTTATAGTTGTTTCTTTCCTCTACGGTTTGAAATGGGTTCATCTGGTCGTACTTATCCAACATGTTATATACAAACCCCCGAACCAATCCTTTATTGTGTTCACACTTAACCAAAAGGTCTACAATCCAATGCGTATGTGAAGGTGTTCTCAATCGTTTACCAGGTTCTTTGTATTTTACAATGAAGTCTAAGTCAGGATTTTCTCCTCGAAATCCCTGATAGATTGCAATAACCGTATCATCGTTCATTGTGTAATGTTTAAGTGGTGCGTAACGAACATCACTTCCTTTTTGTTTGTAAGATAAATCCATTTTATTAATCATTAAAATTTCTAGCAGTTTCTTTAAATCTTGAACAGTCTCCACTCTCAATACTCTTCCTAATATGACAGATTCGACAATATGTTTTTACATTCTCAGGTACGTTATTAAAGTGGTCACCATCGATATGGTCCAAGTCAAAACAACCAATTTCAAAACCCACCCAATCTTCTTTTGATGGGACAGGACATTTAAATCCTAAGTGTCCATCAATATTTTCACAGTAAGTTTTCTTGTGGATAGTAACACCTTCCCTTATAATACCTTTTTTTCGGTCCGTTTGACAACGTGAACATTCACTTTTGAATGACCAGTTTTTCCATTCACGTACAACAACAGGATTACCACACCCATCATTTACACATGTAGGTAATTGATATCCTCTATCGAAGAATTTCTGTTTTTGTATTTTGGATAGGTCTGACATTCTTTTGCTAATATAAAACAAAAAACGGGAACTCACAAGTCCCCGTCATAAAAAATTACCTCAACACCACTTTCTTC